>Ga0070716_100000004_pt1 | contig 296614 bp, 274 predicted proteins | sample LARL112metaG_FD_71395 | JGI IMG/M metagenome (GOLD analysis project Ga0070716, IMG submission 71395) | Corn, switchgrass and miscanthus rhizosphere microbial communities from Kellogg Biological Station, Michigan, USA - LAR L11-2 metaG | ecosystem: Host-associated > Plants > Roots >... | reverse complement strand
GCCGCGCCCGGCGCCGGAAATACTTTCTCGCCCGCGACTCATCGAACGACTGCGGGCCAACCTCGGTCTTCCGGTAACCCTGGTAACGGCGAACGCCGGTTCCGGAAAGACAACTTTGGTGGCCGACTTTCTGCGCGAACAGGATCAGCCCTATATCTGGTATCAACTCGATCGCACCGACGCGGATCCATCGGTTTTTCTCGGCTATCTCACCTACGGAATCCAACAACAGATCAACGACTTTGGCGACACGACGTTCGCTTATCTACAACAAGCGAACGAGCTGGGCCAACAGTCGGAACGCGCTGTTGATGTACTCTTGAACGAAATTCTGGAACGCGTCGAGCAACAATTGATTGTCGTGCTCGACGATTATCATCATCTCGGCGCGGACACGCCGGTGCACGCAGTCGTCGATCGTCTGATTGCTTACCTGCCGGACGTCATTCACGTAATCATTATCTCGCGCGACATTCCACCGCTGACTTTGGCACGGCTGCGTTCGCAGGATTCGCTGGCAATCATCGATCGCCCGGATTTGTTGTTTACCGATGAAGAGACGCAGGAACTTTTTCGCAGGGTATTCGGACTGAAACTTTCCGCCGAGCAATTAAAGGAATACGGCGAGCGCACGCATGGATGGATTACCGCGTTGCAACTGGTGCGTCAGGTTGCGCAGAGACAGATCGCCGCCAGTACGGACCAGAAAAAGGCGCCCGATCCCTTAGCTGTATTGCGGCATTCAGAGCGCGACATCTTCGAGTATTTTGCCGAAGAGGTGCTGGCCGCGGAGCCGCCCGAGATTCAGCAATACCTAATGCGGGTTGCTTTGCTCGATCGGATCGAGGTTGAAACCTGCGCGCAACTTTATCCCCAGGTCAGGAGTTCCACCGCCCTGCCGGCGCTGGTGCGCGCGAATGTTTTCATGACTGTGGCCAGCGACGCGCGCGGCGAAGAATATCGTTTGCATCCTTTGTTCCAGAGTTTTCTGCGTCGTCGATTGCGCACTGAAGTTGGACTCGCCGGTGTCGTAGCCGAGCACGCCCGGTGCGCGCAACATTTCCTGGAACGCGGAGCGTGGGAGCAGGCCGTGAGTCACCTGCTTGAAGCCGAAGACTATGAGCGGGCTGCGGAAATAATCGCGAAACACGGCAGCGCCTGGATTGCCTCCGGCAAGCTCAGTTCGCTGGCTTCGCTGGCTGAAGCTTTGCCGGCGGCGACTTTGGAGGCACATCCGCGGGCCCTGGCGAATCGGGCGGAAGTGGCCCGGCTGCGCGGCGAATTCGAGGCCTCTCAAAATTTATTTCGTCGCGCGACGGTGGCCCTGCACGAGAAGAATGATCGCGAAGGCGAGGCCGAGGCGCTTCACTCTCTGGCAACGATCGCGCGCCGGCGCGGAGACTACGACGCGGCATTCAATTACCTTGATCGCGCGGTCGAGCTAACCGAACCTACCTCCGCGGTGCGGACGAAATGCGGCAACACGCGCGGTTTGTGCCTGGTCACCATGGGCAAATGGATCGCCGCCGAGCGCGAATTCCGCGTGGCCTTGCAATCAGCCGAAGAGCAAAACGACGAGCATCATGTCCGGTTGATAACCCACAACCTTGGATTGCCGGCCATGGTGCGCGGCGATTTCGGTGAAGCGCTGCGCTGGCTGCGGCGCATGTTGCGCAGCAACACCGGCGAGCCGCCAATTCCCCAGGAAACCATGGCGCACCTGAACATTGCTCGCTGCCATCTGTATCGCGGCGAGATGGACGATTGCGAAAAGCATCTCGACCTGGCTTTGGAACGCTGTCAATTATTCAATCTTGTCGGGCAACGGGCCGAGACATTTGAAGCCTACGGCAATCTTTGTCGCGAACGCGGCGAGTTAGCACGCGCTGCTGAATTTTACGAACGCGCGGCCCGATCTTATGACGAAGCCGGAATCGATCTCGCGCGAGTTGAACTGCTCGAGGAGCAAGCATTCCTGAGTTTGAAAGCCGGCGACTTCACGCGTGCGCGCGTGCAAATCGATCGGTTGCTCGAACTTCGCCCGGCCGGCAAAGACGAGGTGGGTCATTTCACGGCGAGCCTGGCCCGCGCGAGAATCATGCTCTCCCAAAATGTTTACACCGCAGCCCGCGAGCAGTTAGAGCCGGCGCTCAATTATTTTCACCAGCAGGGGCTTTACTACTACGAAGCGCAGGCGTGCATGGCACTGGCCGCCTGTGATCTTAACTCGGCGCACGAGCCACAAATGCTGGAACATCTGCGACGCGCTCTCGATCTCGCCGCGCGTTACGATTATGAATACTGGCTGCGCCAGGAGATTGCGCATCGTCCCGCTTTTTTTGTTTCGGAAGATGCGCTCGAACTGCTCCCTGCGGATTTGCGCGAGCAACCTCCGGCAATAACACAACGAATCGAGCCGGAGGCGACGCCGGCACTGGTTCTCTCGGCAAAACCGCTAGTCGATTTAACAATCAACATATTGGGCCCGGTCGAGATCGTTCGCGATCCGGCGCGGCCGCTTGCCGGCGATGCCTGGACCACGCGGCGCGCGCGCGACATTCTCTGCTTTATCGCGTCGCGCCGGCACCACCGCGCGCCAAAGGACGCCATCATTGACACCTTCTGGGGCGAGTCCGATCTGGAAATCGTGGAAAAAAATTTCCACCCCACTGTTTCGCACATTCGCAAAGCGCTGAACAACAACCAGCCGCTCAAACAAAATTTTCTTGTCTATCGTGATGGCGATTATCAACTAAATCCTGATTGCTCTTATCGCATCGACACGGAAGAATTCGAACGGTTGATCGGCGAGGGGGAAACGGCGCGGCGCGAACGCGACTTTGATCGTTGCATCGATCATTACGAAAGGGCAATCGCGCTCTATCGTGGCGAGTTTATGCAAGGAAGTTATGAACCCTGGGTCGAAGAACAGCGGACGTATTATCGCGAGCAATACCTGCGCATGCTGGAGTCGTTGGCCGCCGTCGCCGAAAAGAAACAGGAATGGACGCGCGCAATGGACCTGGCGCAACGAATTCTGCATGAAGATCAATTTCGCGAGGACATTCATTGCCTGGTGATGCGGGCCCATGCGGCGCTCGGCAACCGCATGGCCGTGAAAGAGCAATACGAAATGTTGAGAAAACTCTTACAAAAAGAGTTGGGCGTCGAGCCGGCCGGGCCAACTCAGAAGACTTATCATGATCTGGTTGGTTGAGCGCTGTTTTGTTGGAAAAATGCACAAAACGCCCGAATAACCGAGAACTAAATTGTAAGCTCGATGCAACAAATGCTGGAAATTGGTGACCTAGAATTCGGCGTCGTCTCAGTTCTTTTTGAGCGTTACGCCTCGCCGGAATCGCTGTTAACAAGCCGCTGTCTATGACCCGACTGTGGCGATGGCTTGGACTTGATGATTCGCAACTTCTTTAGAAACATCTATCGCCTGATCGCTTTGGCCCTGATCGTTTTGCTGGGCTGCGCCCCGGCGTTTGCCGGCTTGACGATCATCGGATCGAACGGCATCACCGTCAGCGGCGCGGACGGCATCGTTTTCAACGGCACTTCGGGAATAACCGCGAGCGGGGCTGACGGCATTCTCGCCTTTGGACCAAACGGCATCACGGTAAGTGGCGCCGATGGCATCACGGTTTCCGGCGCCGACGGTATCACGGTGAGTGGGGCTGACGGCATCACCGCCTCAGGCGCCGATGCAACGACGATCACGAGAGCAGATGGAATTACCGTCAGCGGCGCCGATGGCATCACGATCAGCGGCGCCGACGGCTCGCATTATCAGGCCGATTCGATCTTAGTAAGAAATCCAACCGGCATCACCGTGAGCGGCGCCGACAACGTTATCGCCACGGGTGTGAATGGGATCACGGCCAGCGGCGCCGATACTCGCAACCTGACTCGGGCCGATGGAATTACGCTCAGCGGCGCGAACAACACGCTAACGATCAACGGCGCCGACGGCATTACTGCTTCGGGCGCGGACGGCACAATTTTTTCGATCGCGCCGACAGCGCTCACGATTACGGGAGTGAATGGAATCACGGTGAGCGGGGCCGACGGAATCACGATCAGCGGCGCCGACAGTTTTGTTCAGACCGGCGTCAGCGCCCTCTCTTCGATACTCAGTGGCGCGTTCGCGCAAGCTGGATTGCAGAGCGTCGATCCGGAACTCTCGGTGCTCCTTAATCGACTGACTGATGACAGCAACGTCGACGCCGTTATCATTTATCATCATTTGCCGAACGATTCGGACATAGCCGATCTGCAACGCATCGGCGTGTTGGGAGGCACACGCTATCACGCGCTGCCGATGATTGCCATCACCGCGTCGAAAACTCAGATCAATGCAATTTCGCATCTCGCTTCAGTGCGATCGATTTACGGCAACCGAACCCTGCAATGGAATCTTGAACCAGCAGCGCGTGCACTGACCGGCGTCGATCGCGTGTCGCGTAATTCCGATCTCACCAGATTCAACGGCGGGCTGCCGGTAAGCGGACGAGGAGTAACCGTGGCCGTGCTTGATACCGGAGTGGACGGAACCCACAGCGATCTCGCAGGCCGGGTCGTGCAAAATATCAAGCTCGCCGACACTCAGAGTTTGGGTCCGGGTTTCAATTATCCGATCGCGGCGCCCAACCTGCCGAATACCGATCAAGCTTACGGCCACGGCACGTTTGTCGCGGGCGTGATTGCCGGCAACGGACAACAATCCAGTGGCAAATACGCCGGCGTGGCGCCGAATGCAAACATTCTCGGTTTGAGCGCGGGTGATGCCAGTCTGTTCTTCGTTCTCTCTGGCCTTGATTACCTGTTGGCTAATGGCCCGAGCTTCAACGTGCGGGTGGTTAATTGCAGCTTTTCCGCAAACACAGTTTTCGACTTCAACGATCCGGTGAACATCGCCACGAAGATGTTGACCGATAACGGTGTGAACGTGGTCTTCTCGGCGGGCAACAACGGATCGGGCCCCGATTCGTTGAACCCGTATTCCGTTGCGCCGTGGGTAGTCGGTATCGGCGCAACTGACGATCAGGGAAAACTCGCGAGTTTCTCTTCGCGCGGCGAATTCGGCAGCCCGCTGTTCCGCCCGACGCTGGTTGCGCCCGGCGTGAACACCGTTAGCCTGCGCGCCTCGACGATTGCGGCGGTCACTACTCTGGACGGACTCACGGCGAACGACTCGCAATTGAGCGCGACCGAATTGCCATACTACACGACGGGCAGCGGCACCAGCTTTTCTGCTCCGCAAGTTGCCGGCGTGATCGCTTTGATGTTGGAAGCAAACCCCCAACTGTCGCCGGCGCAGGTGCGCGACATTCTGCAACGCAGTGCGACGCCTTTGCCTCCGTATTATCAACACGAAGTTGGCGCGGGAATGCTGAACGCGCAGGCCGCAGTTTTGGAAGCAACATTTCCGCAGAGACGTTTCGGCGAGTGGCGCGGCACGGCATATCGCAACCAGATCCAGTTCGTTAACAGCACGCCGCAGATCTTTACCGGGTCGGCGACGCCAGGTGCCGCCAGCGATTCCTCAATTACCTTGCCGACAGATGCGTTGTTGGCCTCAGTGCAGATCGCCTGGGGCGATTTGCTGAATCCGAATAACCTGAATCTCGCGCTGATGGATCCGCAAAATGTCACGCAGGCCAGCGCCAGTTTACCGAATAGACCGGGCCTGACAGGCCGTCGTCAACGCACCGTTATTAATAATCCGAGTGGTGGCTCCTGGACGGCGCGAGTAGCAAATTCCGCGGCGCCGATCAATTCGTCGCCATCGTCTTCGTCGTTGCTCGGGATGGCGAGCCAGCAAAACACTTCGCAGGGTTACACCGGCGTCTTGCAAACCACGAGCGCGCATTACGCAGCGCTCACAGACATCGGTTTATTGAACAGTTCCGCGCTCGCCGAGGTTTATCAGAATTTCCGCGGCCTGGTAATGTGGCCGATCGGTCAACGTTTTCGTCCCAGCTTTTCGGTGACGCGCGGCGATCTCGCAACTGCGCTGGTGCTGGGCGGGCGAGTTCCACAGTATCTGCCGGCTCAGTCGAATTACACGGACGTCAGCGACTGCGCGACGATGCTCTTTGTCGAAAGCGCGCAAGCTGCGCCCTGCGGCGCCTTGTTCCCGAACGCAACGAAAGGCGGGCCTTTCCAGCCCGATGCCGCAACTGATCGACTGACTGCGGTAGTAGCTTTGGTGCGCGCGGCAGGTTTGCGGCAGCAGGCGGAATCAGGAAGTTACACACTCACGTTCACCGACGCGGCCTCAATTCCTTCTTCACTGCGCGGCTACGTCGCGGTTGCGGTTCAGAAGGGACTAATTAAGACCGACGGCCTAACCTTCAATCCTCAAGGCACGTTCACGCGGCTCGACCTCGCGCATGCAATGGCCCAAATTGCCACGCTCGCCACGCAATAACGTGATCTATTCATTCAGCTTCGCGGATTGGATCGAGGCCCAAGAAGTATTTGCCCCGCTCTTTCGCGTAGAAATCATTTAGATAATCCAAAGCTTCTTTCGGACCCAGCGAATGTACGGCTTCGAGATCGAAGTTGAGTGGAAATTTTTCTTTTCGATCCCGCCGGTCAAGATAGCCTTGACGATAGGCGGTTTCAGGATCAATCGCGCGCGCGCCGGCTGATTCTTTTGGCGCCAGGAAGGCGTTGTTGTATTCGAGCTCTAGAATCGCGTAATCAAACTGGCGGCAGAGATCGGCGAGACTCTTGATACTGAACCCGTAGAAATGATGGCGCAGTTGAAAATCGGGGTCGTATTTAGCGATGAACCGAATCGGGGGCGGAATTTTTTCGTTGATCTCCGTCACAATTAGCCGTGGCCGAAATTCGGCCAGGATTGCTTTCAGGACCCAGTAATCGTTGCCATCGATGTCCAGACTAAGCACTTCAAAGTCTTTTTGGATTCCGTAGGACCTGAGCAACGACGCGATTCGATCCGGAGTTGCACTGCCGTTACACGCAAAGACGTCGTCGTAGTGACGGTAGGCCCGCTTGAGCTTTCGAAATTTTTTACTTCCGGCTTCGATCCCGACGCCTTTCCAGCCGTTCGCGAATAAAGCATACGTATTCGACCAACGGACGCCGTCACCCGCGCCGATATCAACCGCGGTGCGGCCATGCTCAGCCGGCAATAGTTCGGCCGTGAACTTCGCGATAATTCGATCTTCATCAAAACGCGAAAATCTGCCTCTCCTTTTTAACCATAGCCAGCCGCTTTGGAGTTTTCGGTCGAGTCTCCGAAACCACCCAAATGTTTTTTTATCAGTACTCAATGGTTGGTTAATGAGGTTCTGCTCAAGCCCGCGCTTTGACGAGCTGATCCAAAGCAATTCGTTCCTTGTCGTTGAGGATTGAGAAGGTCAGGCTGAATCCGACGAGTTGTTGCGCGGATACAACTTTGCCGCGCAATGGCAGCCACTGCTCGGAGGGCAGCTTAATCAGGAGGCTAACGATTTCACCTGTATCAACCACCCCATGAGTGTTGACGAAACATCCCTTGACGCTTAGATCTTCGATTCGTCCTTCGTGCAATCCAGACGCGCCCCGCCATTTCGTGGAAAGATTTACGCCGACGCGTTGGTCTGCTCTTCTTTCGTTCTTCATCAACGCTAAACTCTAATTCTCTAACTGTCCAAAGTAAACCCGCGTCTCGTATTCCAACGTGACGGTTCCCGATTTTTGGTGCTCCCCGAAAATCGAGTGCAATTCGCGCAGCATCGCGGCGAAGTCCTTATGGCCCGGTGCGGGAACGTAAGAAGCCGAAAGCAAGCGGCCCTTCACGCCTTCAAAATCAAAGACCTGATGATTTTCAAATACTCTTAGCTGGGATTGGCCCGGAGCGAACAGTGCTGCGATATCATCGTAAATATTTTCATGTCGCACCACCGGATAATCTGTCCCGTACCGCAGCAGCAACCTTTCATAGGATCGCAGAAAGGGCGTGGATTCCAGGCGCCGTTCGTTCCAGACGAGTACCACCCACCCATTTCGTTTTAGGATGCGCGCAAATTCTGTTCTCGCTTTGTGGCGATCGAACCAGTGGAAGGCCTGACCGGCGACGACGAAGTCAATACCGTTATCGGGCAGCGTGGTGGCCTCGGCTAAACCATTGATACTCGTGAATGAAGAATATTCGGCGAGCAGTTTTTCGCTTGCCGCGCGCATCGCATCATTCGGCTCGATACCGAAAACGCGATTGCCGTTTTTTAGAAAAAGTTCGCTGAGAATTCCTGTCCCCGAGCCGAGATCAGCGATTATTGAATCCGAAGTCAGGCCGCATTCGTTTGCCAGCAGGTCGACGACTGCCTGCGGATAGCTGGGACGGCACTTGCGGTAATTTTCGACGCGGTTTGAGAATCGTTGGATCGAATCATTCACGACAGAGAGTCAAGGCTCACCGCGGAGGAACAATGCTGCCGGTTATCCGCGGTTGCGACGTATAGTATTTCACGAATGCCCGAAATCCAAGCAACACAAAAAGCAGAAATGCAAACGTCAGGGGCAGCCGCACATCAGACTTGACCAACATGTAGTAGTGAAGAACGCCGAGAATGCCCGCAAGATAAACGATGCGGTGCAGTCGCGCCCAACGCTTGCCGCCGAGACGCTTGACCATCTTGTCCGTCGAGGTAATCGCCAGCGGCAGCATTAGAAAAAATGCCGTCATGCCGATGGCGATGAAGGGACGTTTGAGGATGTCGCCCGGTATGGTCTGGAAATGAAAGAAGCGATCGAACGAAACGTATGTCATCAAGTGCAGCGAACCATAGAGGAAAGCAAAGAGGCCCAGCATTCGCCGGAACCGAATGAGCCAGTTCAACCCAGTGATCCGGCGCAGAGGTGAAACAGCCAGCGAGATTAACAGAAACACGAGCGTCAGCATCCCAGTCGTGCGCGTCACAAACTCCAGCGGATTCGCGCCCACCTGCTTGCGATACACGTCCCACAAAAGCAGCGCGAGCGGCACGAGGCCGTTGACCAGGAGAACGAGTTTGGCGAAACGGATATCTTTCATGATTTCGCTGGGAGCGCAGGCATCTTGCCTGCCAGGCGCGCGTTAGCGCGCTAGAAGTTTCGCGCTTCGCGCTCAATGCAGGCTGGAAGCCTGCGCTCCCGGCTAGTAATTCACTCTCAGATCCATTCCCTGGTAAAGATGCCCAACCTGCTCGGCATAGCCGTTGAACATTAATGTCGGCCGCGAGCTGAACTCGCCGATGCGATGTTCAGTCGCCTGGCTCCAGCGCGGATGATCGACATTTGGATTCACGTTTGAATAGAAACCATATTCATTCGGCGCTTCGATGTTCCACGTCGTTGGTGGCTGATCAGCGACCAGAGAAATTTTCACGATCGACTTGATGCTCTTGTATCCGTACTTCCAGGGCACCACCAGACGAATCGGCGCGCCGTCCTGCGGCGGCAGGGCCTGACCGTACATGCCGCTGGCCAGAATCGCCAACGGATTCATCGCTTCGTCCAAACGCAGGCCTTCGACATAGGGCCAGTCGAGCACGCCGGTGTTTTGGTTCGGCATTCGCCTTGGATCGAGCAAGGTTTGAAACGCGATATAGCGAGCGGACGAAAGCGGCTCGACTTGTTTCAAGAGCGCGTTCAGAGGAAATCCAACCCAGGGAATTATCATGGACCAGCCTTCGACGCAGCGAAGCCGATAAATGCGTTCTTCCTGCGGCGCAAGCTTGAGCAGTTCGTCGATGTCGAATGTCCTGGGCTTGTTCACCAGGCCGCCGACTTCCACTGTCCATGGCCGGGTGACAAATCCGCGCGCGGCTGACGCGACGCCGCGCTTTTCGGTATCGAACTCGTAAAAATTATTGTAGTTAGTAATGTCTTCAAACGAAGTTAGCGGTTCATTTACTTTGAAGCCTTCGCGAATTGCTTCTTCGGACGACGCCGTGATGACGCCGGCAATCTTCGGCTGCTCAACGACTGCCGCAGGCGGCGGATTTAGTTTGCGATAAAACAGACCTGTCGCCGTCACGCTGCCGGCCAAAACCGCGCCGCGCATAAACAAGCGCCGGTTCAGATAAACCTTCTGGTCGGTGATCTCGCTCGACTTTATGTCGCTGGATTTTTTGTTGAGCATATGAAGATTAGAGCCGATGATTGTTATTTAGGTTGCAAAATACGACGAGCCCTCCCCTAACGGTCGGCCTAATGCCCGGAATCCTTACGGCCTTTTTTCCATCAGCTCGATAAACCGCTTGAAGTGATGCTCCGCGTCGTGGGGGCCGGGCGCGGCTTCGGGATGATATTGAACGGAGATAATCGGCAGCGTCTTGTGGCGCATGCCTTCGACGCATTTGTCATTGAGATTGACGTGCGTCACTTCGACTTCCGGCGGCAAGCTGTCGGCCTGGACTGCAAAGCCATGATTGTGCGAAGTGATCTCAACGTGCCCGTCGCGAAAATCTTTCACCGGTTGATTGCCGCCGCGATGACCAAATACAAGTTTGAAAGTCTTGCCGCCAAACGCGCGGCCCAGGAGTTGATGACCGAAGCAGATGCCAAACGTCGGCACACCTGACTGCGCCACCCGCTTCACCTCCTCGACCTCTTTGGTCATAGAAGCCGGATCGCCCGGACCGTTGGAAAGAAAAACCCCATCCGGCTTCATCGCGAAAACTTCGTTCGCCGAAGTCGACGCAGGCACAACTGTGATCCGGCAACCGGCTTGCGACAGCTCGCGCAGGGAATTCAGCTTCACGCCAAAGTCATAACAGACCACGTGAAAGCGCTCGGCGTTTTGCGCGGGAAATTCGTAAACTTGTTTCGTCGTGACCACACTGGCGAGTTCGCGGTTCTCCATCGACGGTGAGTTGCGCGCTTTTTCAACCGCGCTCTTTTCATCGAGATCGATTGTCGACAGACATGCGCGCATGGCGCCTTTGTCGCGGATATGACGCACCAGCGCCCGCGTGTCGATGTGGTCGATGGCGACGATCTCCCATCGTTTTAGATAAGCGTCCAGAGATTCTTCCGCGCGCCAGTTCGAAGCCATGCGGCTGGCTTCGCGGACGACGAAGCCTTCGACCCACGGCCTGCTTGATTCAGGATCGGCGCCGTTAACTCCATAATTGCCAATCAGCGGATACGTCATGCAGACGATTTGTCCGGCGTAGGAAGGATCGGTAAGCACTTCCTGATAACCGGTCATCGAAGTGTTGAAGACCATCTCGCCGACACTCTCGCCATCGGCAGCCCACGACCGGCCGCGAAACACGCGACCGTCTTCGAGAGCAAGGATTGCGGCACTTGATTTGTTCATGTGAAACTTGACGCGAAGCGGCGTTAGATCTATCGCCTACTATCGACCGGTTCCCGCCGGGCGCCTTTCAAAAACTGCTGCGCTTCGTTCAGCCAGCGCTTTTCGGTGCGGTATTTGTAGGCGGGCGCGGTCTTGACGGCTTCGATGCAGGCTTGCATTGAGCTGGCGGCTTCGCTCTGATGGCCCAGGCCGGCGTGCGCGCGGCCCATCAAATACAACGCCTGCGGATCGTTGGACCGGCGATCGAGAAATTTCTCCAAAGCGTCGCGCGCATCAGCAAACTGATTTGCGGCAATATAAGTCGCGCCAATCTCGCGCCAAATTTCATTTTGCGCGTGCGACTGATCGCGCTGCACCACCTGTTCGAAATTCGCGATCGCTTCAGCCAAACGGTTTTGCGCGCGCGCGATACGTCCCAGCTGGTAATAGGCATCAATCTCGTCCGTGTCGATGTCAATCGCCCGTTGAAAACGCTCGCGGGCCTGATCGAGTTCACCGCGTTGCTGATGAATCAAGCCCAAATTGTAATGCGCCGATGAATCGCGTGGATTGATCGTCGCCGCTTCCAGGTTTTGCTTGAAAGCCACGCGGGCGCGTTGATTCCCGACGATCTCACTGAAGTAACCGCGCAAGAGCAGGAACAGCATGAGCAGAAGAAATGGCGACCCAACAATTCGGCCAAAAACTGGGTACAGAATAAACGATAGCGGCAGGCTCGCCAGGATGGTGAGTGACAGGAGCGCGAATGAGCGAAGAATCGAAACTCGAAATACTTCTCGCACCGCCGCGAGCCCCGCGATGGCTAATAGCGGAAACCTAACCATCTCGAAAAGATTCATTGAGACGTAAACAGGATCTTTGAGTTGCGCCTTGATCTGGGCGACCTGGTCTGTCGACAAACGAAACCATTGCACCATGGCGCGTATCTGGTCAGAATCCTGAGATTGGGCGGCGCTCGCGACATAGTCAGCCTGAATCCCGCTGAAATGAAGGAACGTCACGATGAGAATCGTCACCACACTCGCGCCCGTAAGCGCGTAGAAGCCGACCGAGGCGAGCGAGGCATACTCCTGCTGAAGTACCACGCTGAAACTGCCGCGGCGATCGAATAGATTCGCGATCAGAGTCATCACGGGAACGACTACGACGGCTATCGTGAGAATCGGCGCGACCCCGTGAAACAGCACGCCGATGAGCGCTGCCGGACCAAGCCTCAATATCGAGCGATCACCGGCCAGCAACTGCGCCGGGAAAATATACGCCACCTGGATCAGGTACGCACAAACAATCATCGGCGCCAACGCTCCGCGATCGCGCACCTGGCGCATCCCGCGCACGGGCGCATAAAAAATCATCGCCAATTGTCCCAACAGATCACTCATAAAGGAGCGCCGGCATCTCGGCGGTCGTTCGCGGGCATCCTGCCCGCCTTAGTACCCGCTTGCTGCCGCAAGTGGTTTTGTATCGCTACTGATCGTCCGGGTCAACGTTGTTCCCGGCATCGCGCCGATAAGTCGCGCCCGGCGGAATCGCGCTGTAATGCGCGTCGTGCGAAATCAAACTCGCGGTTGTCAGCGGCCAATAACGAAACAGCGCTTTACCGTAAACGTATTTCTTCGGCACCAATCCCCAGAACCGCGAATCGCTCGAGTTATCGCGGTTGTCGCCCATGACGAAATAATAGTTCGGCTTGACGAAAATGGGCGCCCTGCTCGCGTGCGAGAGGTTCAACTGCGGATCGAGATAAGTTTCTTCCAGGTCTTTGCCGTTAACGCGCACGCGGCCTTCGTGCACTTCCACCGTATCGCCCGGCAAGCCGATCACGCGTTTGATGTAACTCTTGGAAGGATCGTCGGGATACCAGAAGACGATGACGTCGCCGCGCTGAACTTTCGGCGCCCAGCGATAATCATCGTAGTAGATTAGTTTGTTGACAAAGATCCGTTCGCCGTCGTGCAGGTGCGGCAGCATCGAAGTGCCTTCGACCTTGACCGGCTGAATTACGAAGACCATCACCAGCGCCAACAGCATCAAGGCGAAAATCAAATCGCGAAACAACAAGCGCGATTCATGCCAGAGGTGTTCGCGCGCGGCGTCCTTTGGCCGGTGGATCTCGATATCCGGATCGTCGTCCGGATGAATGCCGCCAAACGGCGGCGTATCTTTGCTTTGTTTTCCAAACATAGTTCCTTTTTGGGACCATCGACGATTGACCATAGACGAATTAAAAGGATCACCCCATCGTCCGTCGTCCGTCGTCCGTCGTCACCAATCGAGGTTAATCGCGGCTTCCGACGTTGTCAAACCAGACGATTCAGAGGATTCCTCGCGCTATTGTCATGAATTTCTCAAGCTAATCTGCTCGTCCGTTCGCCAATTGCTCGGGTTGGCGGCGGCCGCGCTCTTGACAGTCGTTCGCTCGGCTTCTTATCATCGCACCACATCACGAATAACTTTCCGAAACGCTTTGCCAACAGAAGGCCGATTGCAAACGGAGGCTGCGACCGTGATCAAACTCGATATCATTAACCGTCTCGCCGAACAAACCGGCATCCCTAAGATGAAAGCCGAGCAGGCTGTGGATGCATTGTTTCATTCAATGAAGGAAGCGCTGGCGCGTGGCGATCGGATCGAGCTGCGCGGCTTTGGCGTCTTCATTGTCAAACCGCGCAAGCGGGGCGTTGGGCGCAACCCGCGCACCGGGGAAGAGGTTGCGATTCCGTCGGGCAAGACGATTCGTTTTAAGCCGGGCAAAGAATTGCAGGCCCACGGAAACGGAGAGCAAGTCTGACGAGTTAGTTTGGTTCAGATTGCTTTTGCGGGAGTTGACATAACGTCAGCGTATTGTTAGTCACGATCCGGGGAATGAGCGCCGTTAGGCGCGAAATATTTATAGACAGCGCCGACTGAATAAGAAATTGCCCGCATGAGCGAAAGCCAGGGCTTTCACTCATGCGGGCTTGGTTTTGTGAGAGCCGCAAGCTATAAACATTTCGTGCCTCTGGCACGAAGAAGGTCATTGGCGTAACCGATCTCAAGAGCCATTTGAATGTCACAACTTACGGAAACGATTTCCCCCTTCATTGACTCTGCTTCTCCCAAATCTCGTCGCGCAGCGCATCCAACTGCGCGTCAGTGGGCGCTGCACGTAGCGTTGTTTCTGGTCACCGCAACCACCACCACCATTTCGGGAATTGTGTGGACGGCCGGTCCCGAACTCGATGCTTCCACGGGATCTGTACCGGGAACCGCCGGAGTCACCGGCTCTCTCTGGCTGATTCCCTGGTATTACCTGAGTGGAATAGCAACGCTGGCATGGCAAGCACTGACCCATCCGGCATTGCTGGCGCCGGGAATCAAATTTTCAGCTTCGCTGCTGGCGATCCTGACGGCGCATGAATCGGGGCACTACCTGTTCTGTCGCTATTACGGTGTCGATGCGACGCTGCCGTTTTTTATTCCCCAGCCGCCGGGACTGTTGCCGGGTACGTTCGGCGCATTCATCAGAATGAAATCGCCTGTGCCAACTCGGCGTGCATTGTTTGACATCGGACTCGCCGGACCGCTGGCAGGTTTCATCGCGATCATTCCGATCGCCTTTGCGGGCGTGCTGACTTTGCACCATGTGAACATTCCGCCTGGGGTTAATCCTGAACTGACTTTCAACGACCCGCTCCTGTTTCGCTTGATCGCGCGCGTGTTCAAGATCAATTTGGACAGTTCTTTGATCAATCCTTTCTATCTTGCCGCGTGGATTGGTCTGCTGGTCACAGCTTTGAATCTCATGCCGGTGGGCCAACTGGACGGCGGACATGGAACGTTCGCCGCCTTCGGCAAGACTGCGCATTTCTGGATCGGGCGCATTGCCTTTGTGACGATGGCGGTGATTTCAGTTCTCGGTTGGTTTTGGCATGGCAGCCCCAGCGGTTTTCTTTATGTAATTCTGCTCGCCGTGATGCTGCGTGTGCGCCATCCGCAACCGGAACAGATGGAACCGCTCGGCGCGATGCGAGTCATGATTGGCATCATCACCCTGATCGTGTTCGCGCTTTGCTTTCTGCCGTTTCCGATCACGATTAGTTGAGGCATTGTTATTTTGGAAAAGTAGCCTGAGGGCTCAGTCTTACAGCTTTGCGCACCCTCTAGACATCGCTATTCTTGGCAGCAAGGGCAATGATATGATCTGTGCCCGTGGTCCTCCGCAAAATCATTTGGAAAGACCAGTTCGTTGAAAAGTTAGAGCGGAAACATGGTGTCTCGGTTCTCGAAGCAGAAGAAGTTTTGGGTGCGAGCCGTCACATTCGTCGCATGGCTAAAGGCAAAGTAAGAAACGAAGATGTTTATGCTGCCTTTGGTCAAACTGGCGCAGGACGTTACTTAATCATCTTCTACATTCGCAAGGTTTCCGGCGCCATTCTGCCGATCTCAGCTCGCGATATGGACGACGCCGAAAGGAAATATTATGAAAGAAATCGATAAGACCGTTGACCCGTTACCCGATTCGTTTGAATCAGAAGAAGCGGCTGGGGAGTTCTGGGATTCTCACAGCACGATGGACTATCAGCAGCACCTAGAGGCAACTAACGACACGATCGAAATCAGCGAACGCGTTTTCGAGGTGCAGATTGCCGAAGACGTATTCAAAAGGCTCCAGCAAGAAGCTGCCTCACTTCATCAACCCGTGCCCAAAATCGTTGACAAGATTCTGCGAAAGGAATTGGCATAGCGGCAATTCAGTCGCAATAGTCTGTTCGTACACAGATGTCGAACCACTCTAATCATCCCTCAGACGAAGAAAATCCTGAGCAAGAGGCGAGTGACGAGGAGTCTGAGGTTGATTACTCGCCGACCCTTTGGGACTATCTCAATTCAAAGAATGGACATGAAATTGCGCAGCAAGTGGTAGCGATCCTGGCTCAGATTAAGAACGTTACTATTGATGCAATTGCTCGAGAGAGAAAGGAAAACCTGGAGTTCCAAAAACGCGTTAGAAGAGAGCAATGGATTGTCCAGTTGGTAGTCTTTACGCTGTCTTTGATTCTAGTGGGGGTCCTAACTTGGGTTAATAAGTCTGATTCCGCTGTAGCTGTGCTGCTCGGAACGTTAGTCGGGTATTTCTTTGGTAGAAGCCAGCAAAGATAGATTCGCGGCTTTAACCTGCCGGCAGCAGCCCCTTAATCTCGCGCACGACGCGATTTACTTCTTCCTGATCCGCCAGCGCAATCATGAAAAATTTGTAGCCCTGGTGAAAACAAATCACGCCGTTGGCGAACAACCAGACGCCGTCGAGGAAGGGATTACCGCCCAACAACCAGCTTATCGGCGCGCCGGTGATAGCGCCCGGAGAAACGATCTGCGCGAACATCGCCGCGCCCGCGGCGCAACTAAACGCGCCCAACAAAGGCGCCCCGACGTACTTCGTAATCTTGCGCTGAAACTCGATTCGCTCGCGCTCAGCTTCGTCTAACTCGCCGCGGGCGATCAGTTCTTCCTGCCGGCGCAAGTACGCGTCGAATTTATCGCTGGCTTTTTTCAAACCCCAAACCGGCAGCGCCGAATGCGTCAGCCAGTGCGGATGTGATCCCAAAAGCACGGCGTCGATTCCCGGGAACGCCGCGCCCAGGCGCACGCCCAAGATTAGCGAGAAAGAAACGGCGGCGGCTTTGCCGGGATTTTCTTTGACCCAATCTTTCGCTTTCAGAATTCCCGCGGTCGTGGCGGCAGACGCTCGCGTCGCGTGCAAACCTTTGCCGGCGAGGTTAGTGGCGGTAGTTGCATATCCAACCGCTTCATCAAAAACTTTTCCCGCTTTTTTTCCGGCCGGCCCGGCGGCATCACGAATAATCTTGCCAGCATCGCCAGCGGCATCGCGAATGGTTTTCCCGGCATCTTTCGCGCGGCGCGTGGCTTCATTGGCAGCGCGGCGGGCGTTTTCACGAAGATTCGGATCGTCGGCGATCCGTTCAGCTCCAGCGCGCAATTGCTCAGCGCCGTTGGCGATCGTTTGCGCACCGCGACGGGCCGCATCTCCGGCCACCCGCGCGGTGTCTTCGACAATGCCCGAGACGTTGAGTTTCTCGTCCAGCTCTCGCGCTCTGCGCTTTGCCGCGCGATGCAGATCGTCGAGTTTCTCTTTGTAGTCGGCCATGTCTTGCCTCGTCTATTCTACGCTATGCCGCACGCCGGAGTTCGGAAATAATGACTGTCTGCCAATCTTAAGACGACGATTCGTTCTGCAAAATTCCGAGTTCCCCTCAACTGCGAGCCCCGTAGTGGCGAAATATCTATAGCACGACTAGCTCGATGATTTTTTCTAAGCTCCAAAGGAGCGGAATATTTCTGCCGCCCATAGATGGGCTCGAAACTACAACGACTCGGCGTAGCTATAAACATCGCGTCCCTACGGGACTAATCGCTGATTGGAATTGACCGGGACGCCCTACCGCTTCGCGGTTCAGCCTGCCTTTACTTTTGTCTCTTTCCTTCTTACTTTTGCGTTGTGCCGAAATGTCCGACGTGTCGCAAGGAGGTCCAGTGGACGGACAATTCGTGGCGGCCTTTTTGTTCAGAGCGATGCAAGCTGATCGATTTCGATAAATGGACCAGCGAAGAGTATCGAGTGCCGGGACGGCCTATCACGCCGGCGGAGATTACCGGGCAACCCGGCCGCGATCAACCTGATGAAGATGAGAAGGCGACAGATTAGATCTGCGTTCGCGTTGCTGCTTTGCGCCTGCGCACTTGCAATAGGCGCATGCACGCGCAAACCCGTCCCGAATGAAGCTGACGGCTGGACGCTTCAGAATGATCAGCGGGCGCGGCTCTCTGATTACAAAGGAAAAGTCGTCGTGCTCGATTTCTATGCGACGTGGTGCGAACCATGCCGCGAGGAGACTCCACATTTGGTGCAACTGCAGCAGCAATACGAACCGCAGGGATTGCAAGTGATCGGCTTAAACGTCGGCGGCGAGGACGACAAGGCCAAAATTCCGACTTATGCGAGAGAGTTCGGCATCAAATATCCGTTGGGACTGCCCGACGATGCGTTCGTAGAAAAGTACCTGAGCGATAATCAAAATATACCGCAGGCTTTCATCTTCGATCGCGATGGACGCCTGGTGAAACGCTTCGTGGGCTATAACGATAACGTCGGACGAGAAATCGAACGCCTTGTGCAACTCTACCTGGGCTCGAATGCGGGATGAAATCTTCGTTCAGCGTCCCTCTCGATAAAACAATCATGCTGCGCGAAAAACTAATTGACAAAGGCGTCGGCGACGATAAAAAGTTCCGCTGGCGAAGTCATGACATCTCGCGCATCGAAGGCTTGAGCGACGCGGTTTTCGCATTCGCGGTAACGCTGCTGGTGGTTTCGTTGGAAGTGCCCAGAACTTTTGACGAGCTGGCGCTGACGATGCGTGGCTTTGGAGCTTTTGCGATCAGCTTCACGCTGCTTTTTATCGTTTGGTTCAATCAATACAAATTTTTTCGCCGCTATGGCCTGCAAGACAACCTCACCGTCTGTTTGAACGGAGCTTTATTGTTCGTCGTTTTGTTCTACATCTATCCGCTGAAATTTCTTTTTTCGTATCTCGTCAATCAGTTGATGGGCGGACATGGCGAAGTGCGTCTGCCGAACGGTAACGCGACGTTGATGGTCGAGCCCGGCCAGATTGCTTCGTTGATGATTATTTTTGGAGTTGGCTATGTCGCGGTGTTCGGCGTCTTTGTCCTGCTTCACTTGCACGCCTACCGAAAACGCCTGGAGCTTGAGTTGAATAAACTGGAATTGTTCGACACGCGCAACAGCATTCAAGAGAGCGCTTTGAATTGCTGCATCGGATCGATTTCGATTGGCGTCGCGCTTTTCGGCGGGCACTACGCGGCCATGGCTGGGCCTGCTTACCTGCTGACCGCGATCGTGTTGACCGTGAATGGCGCCCTGATGGGTCGACAACGCAGACAGTTAGAGAAAGAGTTTTCAGTTGGGTCGTAAGTTGCACCCGCAGTGTTCACTGAGTAGGTTGAATTTGAAACGCAGCGTGGCATGACCTTCGATCTTGCTTTTTGGCCGACAATCGCTTTCGCGCTGGTGATGTTTTGCTGGTTTGCGTTCGCCGCCGTGTTTCTGATTCAGAAGCGGCCGCCGAGTCTGCCGGATAAGAAGCGCGATCGTGGTTCCCTGATCGGTGTATTGCTGCAAGGAGCGGGCTATGCTGTAGTTTGGGCCTGGCGCCGGCGCCCCTTTTCGCCGATTCTTTCTCTGAGCGAAACGGCAGAGATCGTAATCGTGATCGTCACCGCCCTGATTTCGTTCGGCTCGGTCCTGATCGTTTTGGCGGCCGTTCGAGTGCTGGGAAAAGAGTGGAGCGTGACCGCGCGACTGGTCGAAGGGCACAAGCTGGTTACAATTGGTCCATATAGTTTTGTTCGTCATCCAATTTATACCGGAATGTTTGGCATGTTGCTGGCCACGGGACTCGCGATTAGCTACTGGATGGCCCTGGTGCTGGGCGTTTTGATCTTTGCGATTGGCACCGCGATTCGAGTGCGCAGCGAAGAGAGGCTGTTGCGCGAGGCTTTTGGCGCTCAGTTTGAAAACTACACGCAGCGAGTGCCGGCAGTAGTCCCTTATCTGTTCTGATTTCGCTCTTGACCTGGAAAGCTTCGTGAAGAAAGCCAAAATACTAGCCACGATCGGACCCGCGTCTCGCGATCCGAGAATTATCGAAGCGATGCTGGCGGCCGGCGTCGATGGTGTGCGCATCAACATGTCGCATGGCACGCAGGACGAAAAGGCGGAAGATATTCGCCTGGCGCGCGCGGCGGCTGAGAAGATGAAGCGGCCGCTGGCGGTGCTGGTCGATCTCGCCGGGCCAAAGATTCGCACTCGCACCTTTAAGAATCATCAACCGGTAGAGTTGAAAGCCAATCAACAGTTCACGATCACAACTCGTCCAATAGAAGGCGACAACAATCAGGTTGCGACCAACTATGCCGGCATGCCCCGGGATGTTAAGCCAGGCGCGCGCCTGCTAATTGATGATGGCGCAATCGAGTTACGTGTCGAAAGCACAAACGAAACGGACGTGGTCGCTCGAGTGATCAACGGCGGAGTCCTGGGTGAAAGAAAAGGGATCAATCTTCCCGGCATTACGCTTCCGATTCCCTCGCTGACTGAAAAAGATCGCGACGACCTCAAGTGGGCATCAAAACAGGACGTCGATTATGTCGCGCTGTCATTCGTGCGCAGCGGCGCCGATTGTATCGAGGCGAAAACGCTTATCCGGAACGCCGGGAGCAAAGCGCCGCTCATAGCCAAGATCGAAAAAGCTGAAGCAATCGATCATCTTGACGAAATTATTACTGCCGCGGACGGCGTCATGGTGGCGCGTGGTGATCTCGGCGTTGAGACCGGTGTCGAACTTGTTCCCGTCTATCAAAAGCGAATTATTGAGCAGGCGAATGCTGCCGGAAAGTTGGTGATCACCGCGACGCAGATGCTGCAATCGATGACCGCCGAACCGCGGCCGACGCGCGCTGAGGCCACCGACGTTGCGAACGCAGTCTGGGACGGATCGGATTGCCTGATGCTTTCAGGTGAGACGGCTACGGGAAAATATCCCGTGGCCGCGGTGGCCACGATGGCGCGCATTATTGAGACCGCTGAAACCCGCGATCACGACCGGTCGAACATATTTAGCAAAGTCGCCGGACGACAGACCGGCCGCGTCAGCCGCGCGCTGTGTGAGGCGGCGGCGTTCGCTGCTGAGGAAATGAATGCACGCATCATTGCGGTGTTTACGGAATCGGGATTGATGGCCCGGCGCCTGGCCGCTTTGCGGCCGGATCAGCGCATCATCGCGCTCACATCTTCTCGGGAAGCTATGAACGAACTGGCGCTGATCTGGGGCGTGGAATCACTTTTGATAACCGCGTCGACCAGCACCGAAGAACTCTTGAAGGCAGGAGAAAGAGCCCTGCTGGATGCGGGTTTGGTAGCGCGCGGCGAAACGATTGTGATTATGGCCGGGAGGCTCTCGGGGTTGGGGCTGTCGAGTTCGGTGACGGTTTACACGATTGGCGGTGAAGCGGACGAGTCTATTCATCTCTCAACGATTTCGGATCGCTCGCGGTCAATCGGCTCTTAGCATCTGGCCTACGCGCTCTTTTTCTTTCTGTTTTTGCTCCTTGCGCATCTCAGCGGCGCTCTTTTGCGGGTCGCGCCAGTTGTCGAGGATGCCAACCTGATGCACGCATTGGATCGTGCAGGTGGGCGCGCACCACTTTTCAGTTTTGTATTCGCGGGCGAAGTCTTCCATCGTGTACTCTTCGAGCGGTGTGCCGGGATAGCCGCGCTGCTGCGAGCACCAATGCACCAGACCGTCCTCGCAGATGTACAGGTATCGTGCGCCGGAACGACAGCGCCATTCGTATGGCTGGCCCTCGGCGATGCTGTCCTGAAACCAATTCAGCCGCGCGTGATCTTTATTACCAAGCTTCTTTACCGCGTGAAAGATTTGTTTTTCTTTTTCGGTGAGCGGCTTCAAGGTCCCGTCATGATCGTGAATAACGCCGACCGTCGTAGAAAATCCCAAGTCAACCGCGCGTTGGGCGACGGTCAGGGCATCTTCAGGCTGTTTGATCCCGCCGCCGATTACTGAATTGATGTTAATGTGAAAGTCGGCAAACTCTGACAGGTAACGCAATTTCTTGTCGAGCACGCGCAAGCTCTTGCGCGATACTTCGTCAGGCTGGACATTGTCGATGCTGATTTGCAAATACTCGAGGCCGGCGTCGTTCAGACGCTTGATGCGCTCCGGCGTGAAGTAATAGCCATTTGAAATCAATCCCGCGATGATTCCGTGCGAACGAATGTGGCGAATGATCTCATCGAGCTGCGGATGCATCATCGGCTCGCCGCCGGAGACAGTCACGATCGAAGTGTCGAGCTCAGCAAGTTTGTCGATGCGCCGCTTCATCACGTCCAGCGGCACCGGCTGCGAGGTGTGGTCGTATTCGTTGCAATAACCGCAGGCCAGATTGCAGCGGCGCATGGGAATGATGTGCGCGAGGACGACGTGATTCGTCTTGAGCAAGGCCTTTGAAATGAAGGCTGCTTCCCGAAGCTTCAGTTTGAGAAAAGTGCTTTTTCGCATCCAACCAATCTTTCGGAGAGCGTGTTTACCGACGCTCAGCTCGCGAGTCGATTTTGAAAGAATATGCGAGCAAAACGTTAGAAGCAAGAAGCCGTCGAGCCGGAACAACGCCGGCGGACCGCAGATGTAAAACCGTGTCACCAGAAACACGAAGGGCTTCGGAATCTACCGAAGCCCTTCGCCTGGGACCTGCCGGGCTGCTTAGCCCTTGATTCTCTTCACGCTCGGATCGAGATTGAGAACGAAGATGCCGGGCGACATCGGCTCGTTCTTCGCGATTTCCGACAGGCGCACAGTAGTCGCATCGTCATTTTTCTCGACCATCTTGGTCTGCACCAACATCCCGCTATCATCCACCCAAACCTCAATATGTTTGTAGCTGGCGGGACCTTTTGGAATAACTGTGAAGTGCTGTGTGTGCACGCCACCCCAGAGAGTTTCTTCCTGGACGTCTCGAGACGTTCCGAATTCGCTGCGCAATTGGGCCGCCGACATACTCATCAGCCTCATCACGCCACTAGTCTTCGGGTCGTGAACGGACCTCGTGCTCCCAACAATCACGGTGTTCAAGCGAGGTCGATAGAGCATGTAACTGTTGTTGGCGACTGCCAGAATCTCATGCTGCGGTCTGGTCCACTCAAGCAACACGAAAGCGCTGCGTCCAGCTCCCGGAATATACTTCAGGGTACCGTAATACATATCTTTATCGCGAAGCTGGGCGTTATACTTTTCCATCGAGATATTGGCGCGCAGCGTTTTCAGACTCCGCTGGTTCCGTTCCATCCGATTAAAGATGGAACTCACCAAGCCCGCGCTTTGCGCGCTCGCGGTTCGGTGGGGATTGATGATTGCTACGAACAGCAGTGAAAATACAATTCCCAGGGGAACTAATTTCTTCATAACCAAATCCTCTGATTAATGCCAAGCCCAGAATCTGGGCCATCCTAATTACAAAGCCTCAAGGCGTTTCAGCAATCCACCCCGAGGCCGATTAAACTCGCAATTATAGGTCATCGTCAGCGAATGTCAACCTCGTATCCGATCAAATTACCTTTCGGATCGCGTCGCTCGCGTGCATCAATGACCTGTGTTTCGGGCCTCCCGGTGACCACCCGCACGCGCCGTTCGATCTCGGCTCTATCTAATTGAGCGCCGGTAACATCCGCGTTCAATATGACCATCTGGCGTTCGCTGGTTTGCGCCGCTAATCCATGCTGATACTCGGTGTTTTCAAACCAACTTTTCGGCGTAAGAAATATGAAAACCAGGATCAACACGCAGAGCACGTCCCACTGCCACGAGGTGCGCGGATAAGACCAAAAAAAACCTTTCTTTAGTGTCTTTGAAACGAAACCCATCTTGATGCCCGAATCGTTTGTTTTTAGGTCACGCGATTATTGTTCGACTCTGCAAGCTTTGTCGAGTAAGCAAACGCGGATCCAAAGTCCGCGCAGCTTCATATCCGGCCTTCATACGCCGGCGTTGGGCTCAACTATTTGACCGTCGCGCATTTGGATGATGCGGCGGCACATTGAAGCTGCCTCAGGATTGTGAGTGATCATTATGATCGTTTGATTGAAACGATAGTTAAGCTCCTGAAACATTTTCAACACTATCGCAGAGTTTTCTGAATCGAGATTTCCGGTCGGTTCGTCAGCCAGTACAATCGAAGGTCGCGTAACCACGGCGCGCGCCAGTGCGACACGCTGTTGTTCGCCACCGGAAAGTTCCAACGGCTTGTGGTGCATTTTGTCTTCCAGCCGAAGCAGCCGCAGGATTTCGCGGCGCCGGGCCGGATCATCCGCGCCATTGTGATGAATTCGCTCCGCCAGTCGCAAGTTTCCTTCAGCAGTCAGCGTGGGAAACAGATTGAATCGCTGGAAGACAAAACCAATCTTGCGCCGACGAATATCGGTGCGTTTCGCGTCGGACGCGGCGGTCATGTCCTCGCCATCAATGACGATGCGGCCGCTGGTAGGCGTCAGCAAACCACCCATCAAGTGCAACATCGTCGATTTGCCACAACCCGACGGTCCCATCACCGCGAGCAGTTCGCCTTCCTCAACCTCCAGCGAGACACCTCGCAAAGCCGGGACATCAACTTTACCGACGCGGTAAACTTTCTCGAGGCGCTCAGCTTTTACGATTGCTCTCATATCAATTGCGATGCGATTAGTATGTCATCCGTGACGGCAATTGGTCATCTGTGCTCGAACGATCGCGTCCGACTGCTATTCATGCAGCAGGGCCTCCACGGGATCAAGATTGGCAGCACGCACTGCCGGATACAACGCGCCAACCGCTCCTCCGGCGAGCCCGATTGCTGCGGCAATTAAGGCCCAAAGGCCTCCGAATTCAAAAAAAAGTCCGTATGCTTTTTGAATCAAAGCGCCCGCGCCGATTGCGAATCCGAAGCCCACCAGCAAACCCAGCGCACTAATCACCAGGGCCTCTCGTTCGATCTCGCCAATAATGTAACCGCGCGATGCTCCCATCGCTTTCAGGATCCCAATCTCACGCGTGCGTTCGGTAATCGTAGTGTACATCGCCAGCATCACCACCAGCGCGCTAACGACGGCAGCCAGCACCACCAGCACCCGCAAAAAAATCTGCAAGCTGGGAACGCTTTTTTCGATGCTGGTAAAAACGTCGCTGGTAAACTGAACTTTATTCCCCTGAAGCTCGGTATCGATTCGTTTAGCGACCGCAACCGCCTCTGCGGGATTCTGGCACTTCACCAGAATGTACGTGCACTTGCCTGGAGCTTCGAGCGCATTTTGCATGCTTTCCAGTGAAAGCTTGACGCGCGAACCCGATTCCGGGCGAAACACTCCGACCACGCGATACGGTTTGTCGCCGAGCAATTTCAGCGTGCTCCCTACCGGATGATCTTTCTTCTCCTTTGTTTCGTCGATAACGGCTTCATCGAGCGCTTGCGGCGCGTGGCCCTTAACCAGCGTGATGCCGTTCATCGCCGCAAAATCATTCCAGTTGACACCTTCAAGCTGCTCAAACCCAAATCCCGTATTGTCCTGATAAAAATGCAAAATCACCGGCGTCGCATCGGCGACCCCGTCGATCTTCTTGAGTAAGTCGACGTACTTTGTGCTCAGGTTCGTGGCCGTCGAGGTCAGTTCGATCGATCCCGGCCGCGTGAAAATGATCTCAGCGCGCACATTGGATGAGCGGCGTTGCAATTCATTCGACAAACCGCGGGCCAGTCCCGTGAACATCATCACGAGCGCCACGCCCAGCGCGACCCCGGCCACACTAATTGCCGAGCGCAGTGGCCGCTGACGAATGTTTGATACCACAAGACTGTCCATAGAAGATTACGACGAACCCAGGGTTCCGCATGTTAATACACACCGGCGGGTAAATCCTAGCGGGTTGATTTGCATTACTGCGGCGGGCTTTTCTTTTGCGCGTCGAGATCGACTTCCTTAAGCTGCCATCGATTCGTAAGCACGAAAGCGTCGGGAGGATAATCCTGATCCAGTTTGACAGACTCGGGCGACTGATACGTGATCGTGATGCGGTAGCGATCCTGTGGCCGCGTTAGATCGATCCGCGAAGGCAGTTGCAGTTTTTGTTCTTCACCGAATTTCTTAACCTCGCCGTAACTAACATCGGTAATCAGGACGCCATGCTCGTCGAACGTTTGCAGGCGTGCCAGGCGAATACCGTTGACACGATCGAACCAGAAACGTCGCAGCAGGTGGGCAGTGCCGTTGGCAGTCGGTTGTAACTCGTCCAGAAAGTAATAGCCGCGCACTACCCGTTTCTTGCTGCCCGGGCTCGGATCATTCTCTTCCTGAAAGAATTCAGTCTGGGCGTAAACCAAACCCGGAGCCGCAGTGCCATCGACCGGTCGAATCAACATAGCATCGGTAAGATGTTGCGGCCGAAGATTAGAAAGCGTGCTTACGGTTTGCGCTTCTTTGGTGGGTTTGGTCTTCGCATCGGCGGTTCCATCCGATTCCAACTTTGCGTACATGGCGTTATTCGTACCGCGAACGAAGCGCTGATATTTCTCATCGCCCTTTAAAATTGCCACACGAAAGTGTTCGCCATCGGAAGTCATCTGCGCCACGTCCGCGGCAATCAGCGGCACTTGAATTACCAGATAGACTTTGCCGGGACGCTGCAAGGTTATCGTGCCGTCGGCCGTGCGATATTTTTCGGCGACTCCTGAAGTGGCGAAGGAAGTGTCTTCGAATTGGATGTCAACTTTGCCGTGGAGCGAATGGACGGCCGCGAAACGATTAACTTCGGCTATGAGTTGGGCCGTGCTCGAGTCTGACAAAGGCGTGAGTGCCTTAGGGACAGCGACGGTCTTATGCGTACTGCACGCCGACGCCGCCACAATCAGGATTGCAAATGTCAGACTGATCGCCAGACGGCCGGAAAAGGCCAATTGAAAGACAGGAGAATTCCGCATCAGGATACAGTTAAGGCCGGCGCTGAGGCGGAGCGCCGGCACAGTATCTTCAGCAAGCCTCTAACGGTCGGACTCACGCTAACAAAGCAAGTTCGCCATTGTCAACGCAAGGAAACGTGGCAATCCCTGTGCCCGATTCGCGCTCGCGAACAGGTGCAATCGCGGTTGAGGATTGGTCGAGAATTCGATTTCAGGCAGCCGACGAATCAAGAATTCCCCGCTGAGGACGCAAAATCGCGGCGACCGAAGAGACTTGCTGATCGCCGCGATTGCTTCTCGCTCACCAAAACTGGCGAAGCTGTTTACTGATTGTTTCTGCTCGCGGAACCGCTAATCAAAAGATTGAAAGTAGTTCCACTTTCCAACTTCAAATTTCCATTTCCGAGGCTGAGCGTTGAGCCCCCGCCGGCCGAAGCGTTGCTGGACGATGAAACCTGTATTCCATTTACGGCGCCAACCGTATTTCCAGTTGTGTTTCGAACTGTTCCCGTTGTATTGCCGACCGTATTTCCGACGGCGCTGGTCGTATTACCGACAACGCTGCCCACAGTCGAAGTCGCAGTATTGGTCACGCCGCCAACTGTGTTGCCGACGCCACTGAGCAAACCTCCGCCGCCGCGAGACGATGATGTGCTGCTGGTTGTGCGCGCGCTTGAAGAAGAACTGGCCATCGTGTCTGAGGCAAAGAGATCATCATTCGAAGCCGTGGTCCGATTCGATGCTTGCGTGACGGACACGATGCTGCCGGTGATTGGGATGTTTGTCGATCCTCTCTGCAGGCTGTCCAACGCGATGCCGATGCGCGACTCACCGTTAGACCGTGTGCGCTGCGCGACATCAGTCACGTGTCCGACCAGACGCGAACCTTTTGGAACGATCGTTTCACCGTTTTGTTTGATCGGCTGAAGCGTCTTCATCACAACCCGATCCCCCGGCTTTGCATGCCGCACGTCGAGCGTATTTTCGAGCTGGGCCGCCACCTGGGTATCTGACTGAATGTTTACCTGCCTGCCCTGCTTCGATACCGAACTATTACTGCTCGCGCTGGCGCTGGAGCTCGACCTCGCGGTTTGTGCGAAGCTCGCGGTGGCGCAAATCACCGCCAACGAAATTGCGAAAATAAGTTTTCTCATATTCCCCCCTCTGATGTTCTACGCCTTCGCGGCGCGCGTTTCCGCCGCGGCGTACGGCACGCGCGCGACGATTAAAAACCCTGGAGAGAGCTTCTTTTGTCACGGAGGTCTGGCTGGAACAATCTGCCTGTCGGGGTCAGGAAATGCTCCGTGACGGAGCGTTGATGCGACGGATTATAGAAGCCGTTGGCTTCTGGACGCCTGAAGTTTTGATTACAACGAGTTGCGATTCGGTTGTGACGAAACTGGCCAAGTCGGAGTTTGGAACTCGAGAGTAAGTCGCCTCAGCGGCAGGCCGCGTGTTCACAACCGCAACCGATCTCCATTACTCTCGATTTCTCGGCCTCTTTGCAATACTCGCTGCAATACTTGCTGCCTTCTTCCGGCGGACAGTCACACGCCGCGTGAGCACAAGTAGTCTTGTTGGTTTCGTCGGCCATGAGTTCATACCTCCTCTGCCGCAAGTCGAATTAATTTGGTTAAAGCGGATGCAATGAGTTTATGCTAGGCCGCATCATGGACGAGGTCAAGATGGAATTCGTGCGTTCGTTCAATTCAGGAAAATCATTTCAGCACCCCAGAGAGCCAATGAGCGATATTGAGCGCCAATTGACGATTGTCGATGCCGGGCCGATTCATGCCGAACTTTATGCCGTTAGGTCCGGCGAGCTGCGCGGAAAGCATGGCCGCTTCGCCGAGAACGACCACTCGACCTTTCCCAAACTTCATCGCGAGGCCCTGCGCGCGACCGGCCGCAGAGGCCGGATCAGTGTTGACGCCCGGCATTGCATCGACCGCCGAATCCGCAAGCTTGAGAAACGAGACGCTGTCAACGGGACCTTTGAGCGACTGTCCCGTAAAGGTGATTATTTTGTTCACGCGCTCTGAATCATTGCGGCCTCGAGTGATCGCATGATCGGCGAGTCGCCCGCTGTCGCGCGTGTAAACGATGAAGCCGGGATTGTTGGATTCTTTGTCGTAGTTCTGATTGTCGATCGTAAACATCTTGCTCATGTTCACGTCGAAGCGTTGAGCCAGAATCTGATTCGCGGCGCCCATTGGGGCATGATCGGCAATCAACAGCAGCCCGCCGCCAGCTTTCACCCAGTCGCGCACCGCATCGCATTCTTGATCATCGAACGCCGGATTGCTCGCTTCCGGCATATTCATTCGCGGCGCGCCCAGCGCGTTTGAAATGACCAGCAGGTCGTAACCCTTCAAGACCTCCGGCGAGAATTTTGGTTTGTTCGGCGTGACTTGATAGCCATCATTCGTAATCAAATCGGCGAAAGGTTTGTAGCGCCCGCTCGCGGTGTGAAAGTTGTTGTGAGCTTCGTCGAACAAAACCTTCGGACCATTCCTGGCGTAAGCCGGATGCGCGACCCTGACGTCAAAATTCGGATCAGCGATTTGCTGGGCCAAGGTCACGACCGCAGACAGAACGATCGAGACGCTTGGGCCGAACAGGAAAAGAGATAAGAGTTTTTCATATACTTTGACGGCCCGACCTAAATGCTTAACCGCCCAATTTCTTAAGTCGCTCGGCCGCCAGCAATAGCGTCTCGTCTTTCTTGCAGAAACAGAATCGCACCTGCTGCGCGCCCAGAGCGGGATCGCCGTAGAAGCTCGAGCCCGGCACGCAGGCGACGCCGACTTCACGAATCAGATGACGCGTGAAGGCCACGTCGTCTTTGAATCCGAAGCCGCCGATGTCGGTCATGATGTAGTAAGCGCCGTCGGGACGAAACGTTATGAATCCGGCCTTCTCAAGTTCAGGCAAAATCAAATCACGACGTGCGCGATAATCCGACTCAAGCCGATCGTAATAAGACGCCGGCAGCGACAGGGCATACGCGCCCGCGGCTTGCAACGGCGCGGCCGCGCCGACAGTCAGGAAGTCGTGCACTTTGCGAATCGCGCTCGTGATCTCAGGGCTTGCGATGCAGTAGCCGACGCGCCAGCCGGTGACGGAATAAGTCTTCGACATCGAGTTGACGATCACCGTCCGATCGCGCATGCCTTCGATCTGGGCCATCGAGATGTGCGCTATTTCGGCGCCTGCGCGCGGATACAGAATGTGTTCGTAAATCTCGTCAGTGAAGCAAAGCGCGTCGAATTCGCGACACAGACTTCCGATGAATTCCATTTCCTCGCGCGTAAATACTTTGCCGGTCGGATTATTCGGATTGCAGATGATGATCGCTTTTGTCTTTGCGTTGAAAACCGCGCGCAGCTCGTCGCGATCGAAGGTCCAATCAGGCGCGCGCAAAGGAACATAGCGCGGGCGCGCATCGGATAGAATCGCGTCCGGCGCATAGTTTTCATAGAACGGTTCAAAGATAACCACTTCTTCGCCCGGATCGACCGTGGCCATCATCGCGGCGATCATGCCTTCGGTCGACCCACACGTGACCGTGATCTCGCGCTCTGGATCGATGTCGAGGCCGAGATACCATTTTGTCTTTCGCGCGATCGCGTCGCGAAAATCTTTCGCGCCCCAGGTGATCGCGTATTGGTTGACGTCGTCGGCAATAGCCTGCATCGCGACGCGCTTGATGTCGTCGGGCGCAGCAAAGTCGGGAAAACCCTGCGAAAGATTCACCGCGCCGTACTTCATCGCTTCGCGCGTCATTTCGCGAATAACGGATTCGGTGAATTGGCTCGCTTTGCGCGAAACTTGACGCGGACTGAAGGGTGCCGGTGATGCCATGTGATTTTGCTCTCTCAAAAAAATTAGTTCGGTGGCTGGGCCTGTTGGCGCAGTTGCTCGATGATCGATCTGACCGCCGGCGCCAGCGATCCATTCGGCGCCAGCTTCACATAGTTTTCGTAAGCCGCAACCGCTTCTTTGTTCTTTCCGGCTTTCTCGTAGGCCGCGCCGAGCATCTGATAAATTATCGGTTCTGTGTCGGCAAGTTGCTTGATCGCAATTTCGAATTCGCGCGCCGCGAGTTCGTATTGCCCTTTGTCTTCATAGACGCGCCCCAAACCGACGTGCGCTTCGGGTTGGAAACCGTGACTTTCGCGAATGGCGCGATTAAATGCGCCGATCGCTTCGTCCGTCTGCGCGCTTTCGCGATAGATTCGTCCTTCGACCGCGGATGCTTCCGGATAAACTGCCCGAGCTCGTCGAGCTGCCTCGATTTCTGCCAGCGCCCCATTCTCATCACTCAGATCCATTAACATGCGGGCGAGCCCGACGTGCGCCGCAGGAAACGCGGGACGCAGCTTCAATGCTTGACGATAAAGATCCACAGCCTTCTGTCGTGATTCATCATTTTTTGCCTGCTCACGCGCGTTCTCGGCCTGCTGAAAAGTCAGTTCAGCCTCATCGTCGGTGCGCGCCAGCCGGACCCTGATTTCACCACTCTGCGCGGCGGTGATCGACGCCGTGGCTTCCTTGAACCCATTCGCGCGCACGCGCAGAGCATGTTGGCCGGACGAAATTTTTGCAACAGCTAATTTCCCGGTCGGGTCAGTCGTGCCACGACGAATCTCATCAACCCAAACAATCGCATTTGGTTCCGTGACAACGGTCAATGTCCGAGAAACATTCGCAGGCGCGGCAGTCCTCGATTGGCGTTGCGCGATTGCCGCGCCGCAGAATATCGCCGACAGGACGCTGACGCAGATAACCTTCGATCGAACACTGCCGGCTGTCAGTTTCATTTGCTCTCTTAGGTTTACTCCACGGACAGTAAACCTGCAAGTAATGGCAGCGAGAATGAGATTCACCATTGCACCGTTACACCTTCCGGGTGTAATCTTCGCTCGAAATACCGACCAACCTGGAGTATTTAGAAGACGCCGCCTGCCGAGGCAGTCGGTAACGGACTATGCTTTGGAGGAACATATGCTGATCGATTCAACTACTCATCTTCCCGTCGGTCTGGCAATGCTTGACGGTTTATTTCATGCGCCGGACAGCGGCGAGCTTGCTCACATTATTCTGCGCTGGCTTCACTTCGTCGCGGGGATTACCTGGATTGGTCTGCTTTACTTTTTCAATCTGGTAAACGTCCCGTTGCAAAAAAAGCTGGATCCGGACACCAAGAAAAAAGTGAATCCCGATCTGCTCTTGCCGTCGCTGTGGCTTTTTCGCTGGGGCGCCCTGGTTACGGTACTGGCCGGCCTCACGTACTTTGCGATGTACATTCTCGCTTCCGATGTTAACAACGCGAACGCGATCGGCCGCGCCAGCTTAAACACCTGGGTGGTGCTGCTCGAATGGCTTAGCTACCCGATCGTGCTCTTCATCGTCGAGATGTTAATCATTAAGAAAGTCCCGGCGCTGACTAAGGATGGGCGCGTCTTTGCGATCGTCATGCTAATTCTGGTGGTTGTAGTGACGTACGGCATTCTGAAATTTTTCGGCGCCAAGCTGACCGTCGGCGGATATGTTCCGAGCAACAAAACTTATTCGATCGGCGTAGGCGGCGCGTACGGCATCCTGATGCTTCTGAATGTCTGGGGCATCATCTGGCCAGCGAACAAGCGAATCATCGGCGCCCTGCAAGGTGGGCCGCCGGCCGCGCCCGAACTCGCGCGAGCAGCCTTCATCGCTTCGCGCACCAACGCGTGGCTGTCACTGCCGATGCTGGTGTTCATGGGAGCTTCGCACGGCGACTGGTTGATCTTCAGTGGGAAGACCGGCTGATGTTGGGACCAGTCATTTAGCTTGCCGGTGTGAGCAGATATTTCTTGCAAGGGCACGCAAACCGTGCCCTTCCTTTTGTCTGCAACAGTATTAACCGATCCTCTCCATTCATTCGTCATACTTTCGCGTGACAATTCGGCTAAGTTTGATATCAGTATTTGTTGGATTGTGCGCGGGCCCCAGACTGGCGCGCAAATAATTATGACAGGGAATAATTCAAGGAGGTGAGAATGAGTTCGATTAGCACTTACAAAGCAAGGCAGTTCGATTTGAGCAACCTGCAAGGCATCTCGGACGAAACGCTGGAGATGCATTTCAAACTTTACGAGGGCTATGTGAAAGAGACCAACAAGCTCAACGAAAAAATCGCAGAGTTCGTCAAAGGCGGCAAAGTCGATCAGGACGAGTTTGCCGAGTATTCGGAATTGAACCGGCGGCTCGGTTTTGAATACAACGGTATGGTGCTCCACGAATACTATTTTGAGAATCTCAAAAAAGGCGGCGGCACGGGCGATCCCGGCCGTACTTCCGCATTTCGCAAAGCTGCCGAGCAGAGTTTCGGCAGTTACGATATTTGGAAAGCCGAGTTTGTCGGCATCGGCAAGATGCGCGGCGTGGGCTGGGCCATCTGTTACGAGAATCCGGCCAATGGACATCTTTCGAATCATTGGATCACATTGCACGAGACGGGCAACATTGCGGGCTACAGTCCCGCGCTGGTGATGGATGTGTGGGAGCACGCGTATTTGCTCGACTACAAACCGGCCGATCGGCCGAAATATATTGATGCGTTCTTTTCCAATATCGATTGGAGCGCCGTCGAGAAGCGTCTGCACCGGCTGATAGCGCAGCCGCTCGCGGCGTAACTGTTTGGAATTCTCTCCTCTCCCGGAGTGAGACGGAGAAACGCACTCCACATCAATAGGGCAGGGCTTGTTCCCTGCCCGCTTTTTGTGATAAGCGATGCAGTGAAATCGCCAATGAAATTTATTTATTTGTTTGGGAGGAACCATGAGAATGCCGAAATTTTTTGTGCCCTTGCTGAGCGTGTGTTTTATGGCAGCGCTGATTTTTGCCGGCTGCGAGAAGCCAAATGGAAACTCGAATAGGACCGCCACAACTACGGTCTCGCCGCCGGGAGTGCAAAACCTGACGGTCGTGCCGCGTCCGCAAAAAATTCTCGACCTGATGAAAGCGCGTGGCGAGCAGGATGAAGCCAAACCCACTCTGCGGATTCTTTCGCCGCCAAAGAACGCAACCATTAATGGTTCTACCGTTGATGTGAAATTGGAATTGAGTGGCGATTTAAAGGGATACAAACCGCATAAAGATCCGGCGACCGGCAAAGGAAATCACATTCACGTGATTTTGGACAATCAACCTTACGAGGCGTACTACGAACTCGATCAGCCGTTCGAGCTGCGCAACGTGATCGAAGGCAAGCACACTTTGCGTGTGTTTCCATCGCGGCCATGGCATGAAAGCTTCAAGAATGACGGCGCTTTTCAAATGGTTGAATTCACCGTGAAAGGCGGCGGCGACGCTTCGAAACCGACCACAACCAGGACCGGCCAGGTGATGGCCAGTCCGGCAAAAAGTCCCGCGGCGAATCAGAATAGCAAAGCGGCGAATGCAAATATGAGTGCCAGTCCTGCTCCAACACACGAAGGAAAAGACGTCGGTGCGACCACCGCCGGCAATATCGATCCCACTAAACCGCTGCTGACCTACAGTCGTCCCAAAGGCGAATACACCAGCGACGATTCCGATCCGATCATGATCGATTTCTGGTTGTCGAATGCTAAATTGCAGGGCGACAACGGGCAATATCGCGTCCGCTATTCGATCGACGGCGGCGAAGCGAAATTTCTCGACAAGTGGGAGCCGATCTGGTTGAGCGGATGGATTACCGGCAAGCACACAGTCAAACTTGAGTTGATCGATAAAGACGGCAACGTCGTCGAAAATGGTGGATACAATTCGACGACGCGGGAAATAACCGTGACTCGTTGATATGGTGGCAATTGATAGGAAGCAGGAACAGTTCACCAGGCTGGAAGTTGAAGCCGCTGCCTGCACTCTTTGTCCGGCAATGTGCGAGCGCACGGCTGTGCTGAGTGCACTTAACGGACCAATCGACGCGCGCGTGATGTTCATCGGCGAAGCACCCGGACGCAGGGGCGCGGATCGCACTCGCATTCCCTTTTCCGGCGATCAATCCGGAAAGAACTTCGATCGCTTCATCGCCTCGGCTGGGCTCAGCCGATCGCAAATCTTCATCACCAGCGCCGCGCTCTGTAATCCACGCTCGCCGACAGGCGCAAATCGGCGGCCGACGGGGCGCGAGATCGCCAATTGCTCTAATTTCTTGCGGCGCACGATTGCTCTTGTCGATCCATCAATAATCGTCACCCTCGGCGGGGTCGCGCTTGAAGCGCTGAAACTAATTAACTATCATGAATTCAACCTGAAGAATGATGCGGGAAAGATTCGTCGCTGGGAGGGACGCGTGCTGGTGCCGCTTTATCATCCCAGTCCGCAGGTCTTAATCACCAGCCGCGACGACAGAGCGCAGTTACGAGATTATAAAGTCATCGCTCGCGCTTTGCGACAGCACTAAATCCCCCGGACTTTCGGAGGAACTAATCATGTCCGAACCAGAGATCGATAAGAAAGCCGTCGTCGCGTTGCTGAATGAAATTCTGGAAACTGAGCTGGCCGGCGTGGTGCGATACACGCATTACTCTTTGATGGTTTTTGGCCACAGCCGCATTCCGATCGTGAGCTGGCTGCGAGGTGAGGCGACGACTTGCCTGGCCCACGCCAATGCGGCCGGCGAATTGGTGACTCATTTTGGCGAACACCCTTCACTGAAGATTGGCGCGTTGCTTGAAACACACAAACACGGGATCACCGACATTCTGATCGAAGCCCTGGAAGCCGAGAAAGCCGGACTCGCGCTCTACAAGGAACTGCTCGGTCTTGTCCGCGATCGTTCCGTCTTTCTGGAAGAATATGCGCGCAAGATGATTGCGGAAGAAGAAGAACATCTCGGGGAAGTTAACAAGATGCTGCGCAAGCCCGGCGAGATTGCAAAATTCTCAGCCGTCTAGGGAAATTGTAAGATGTCCGGACGTTTTTCTATCTTTGAAAGTCCTCACGGTCGGATTTGCAGCGGTCGATGGCGAAATCATAAAAGGATTGTCGCAGGAGGAAGCCATGTCATTCACAGGCGATCTTAGATTTAGAAACATCGTGTTGCTGATCGTCGCATTGCTATTGGCGGGATGCAGCCTGAGCAAACTCAAACCCGTGAGTTCTTCGTCCAACAGCAGCACCGGCAACGCTGCCCGCACCGCAACTGCATTCAAGCCGTCTGACGACGCGCGCAAGGACTTGGGTGAGGCTCTGGGAAAGCTGAAGACCGCTTATCCATATCGATTGACTGAGACCACCACGAATGATCAATCAGCCACTCAACCAACAATCAGGGTGGCGGAATTTGCGGGCGCCGATCGGTCGCACGTGAAGTTATCAGGCGGAAATACCACTGACAACATTGAGATGATTGCCATCGGAGACAAGGAATACTGGTACGCGGACGGCAAATGGACTGAAAACGCTCGGCAGTCAGCAACTCGAAAAACAAAAGCCGGAGAGGACCTGGAAAAGATGTTGGCTTCGGCAACGAAAGACGTAAAGCTTGTCGGCCCGGAGACAGTAAATGGCGTGCCGTGCTTCGCTTACACCTACAGCATGGAGATAAATGAGTCCGGCAATAAATACGCGGGCACGGGCAAGGCCTGGATCGGCGCCGCGGATGGTCTGCCTCATCAAATCGACTCGGAGTTCAATGTTGGCGGGTTCAATCAGAAGTCGCACATCGTCTACGAATACAACGTCGACCTCAAAGTCGAAAAGCCAATTCCCTGACGCGAAGATTTGCTCGAATAAATAAATGGATCCGGCTCAACGAACCGTGGATTCGCTAAAACTGCTTCAGGACTGGAGCAAGTGGCTGATCAGTTTGCAAACCGTGGTGTGCATGAGCCTTTGGCCGAAATTAGGTTCCAGTCCACCACCATCAAGTGCGGTGTTCGCCGGATGGATGATGTTTTGGGCCTCGATCATGGTCGCGGTCATCCTGCTGGTTTGTATTTCTATCTTTGTGCGCCGGGTGGATGTTTCCGGCGACCGGGACATGAAGAAAGTGTGGGTCATGGTGGGCTTACAATATGCGTGCTTCCTCGCCGGACTGATTTGCTTCGCCTCGCAGGTTATTCATCTCTGGACCAGCATCTTCGATTAACAAAATGGAAGTGATTGTTAATCTCCGAGGTGCAACGTGAACACTCGCTCAAGTATTTTCATGCTCGTTGGCGCGACCGCGTTAGTGCTGCTTCTCGGTCTGCCCTTGCTATTTTTCCCGCTGGCCTGGGCCCGGAGGCTGGGCTGGAAGATTCCCGAACAAACAGATCTGACAAACTATTTTGGGAGGTCGCTCGGCGGTGTCGCTTTGGCGATCGCGATTATGTGCTTTCAAGCCGCGCGCGATCCGTGGGGCTACCGCGGTGTCTTTGACTTGATAATTCTAGTTGGAATTTTCATGACCGCCGTGCACCTTTACGGATTTGTTAAGAAGAGTCAGCCCTGGTTCGAGAATGTCGAAGTCTTTCTTTATCCGCTGGTGAGTCTCCTCGCCTGGATTTTTTACCCGCGCGCTGGATGAGGACCGCGAGCAAGTCACGGATTGCGCACACATCGACGACGCTGTCTCACGCGCTGGCCGGAAGCAAACGATCACGCTCGCGCAGTTCGATCTTACAGAGATCGGTTTCCGATCGACGGGCATGCCCAGTTTTTCGACAACGGCCGATTTGCAGGCTGCGCTGCCGATCGGGCAGAAATAATTGGTCTGGCCATAGCTACCCTACTACTGTGCGTTGGGCGAAGCTTTGAAACTCTAGTGTGTTAGAATCTCCATCCAGGAACCAGGAGAAAGAGTATGAGCGAGACAAGACCCCCTGATAAGAAGCTCGATCAAGCGAACGGCCGACGCCCTGCTGACATCGTTGGCAAGCTAGTCGCTCTGGCTTCCGTACTCATCTTGGCTGGGACTTTCATATTCTCGGTATATCAGTATCGCAGCCAGCAAAAAGATTTGTTGAGACGCCAGCAACTGGACCAGTTGATCCGGATTCAGTCGCAAATACGAAACGATACCGATGCCATTAGTCAGTTTCCTAAGAACAAGAACATGACGATTTCAGGAGCGGAGTTTCTTCTCGTAGACATCGATGGGCTGTTGCGAAGTGAAAGCGAGGTCGACGCAAGTAAGTCCGAGTTAGCTAAACAGGACCGACGGAGACTTAGTGAAGTCTTATACGATGTGGTCAACGAGGATTGCGACTTTAACGAGCACAGGAGTGTTAGTTTCTCTATAGCCGTGTTTGAATATTGGGACGACTACAAGCAGTACGTTAAGGACGACGACTTAATTTGGGACTTGCTCGCGGTTAAGTACAATGAGGCGATTGAAGCGCTTCGAAAACGAAACCAGTTCATAAGCACTCTAGAATACGATAAAGCTTCATTTACACCGCCCAGACGCCTAACTACCGCTGAGGATTCTGACTTTCGTCATTTTGAGGATCTCGTCAGGGGATTCGACAAGCACTTGAGTCTCCTGGATTCAGGGTCGGAGCAAAGGGAGGAACTGATAATGCAGTTCCAAGCCGCTTCATGCAATAGGCAGCTGACCCAAGCTCGGTTTGGATGGAGCGTCGATCCAAAGATGTATCGCGAAGAGAAGTATCGCGATTGGTTTAAGGAGTGCCATTAGGAGACCAGAGGGCCTTAATCTTTTTGAGCACATAGAACCTCCGACAAACCGGATGCGTGAGGTTGCGCCAGCGCGAGAGCCGGCGTTCACTCACAGTCTCAAAGCCGAAAGAATCGAAGAGCGCGCGCCACTCGGATTCATTTCGAAAAGTGCACGGGCCGGTGCGGCCGCGCCACTGGCGATTGTGAATCCAGCAAACACCGCGATCCCACCAACTCCTCGGAATGTCTTCATAGATCACGACGAGACCATCTTCGCGCAACACGCGTCGTATTTCGTTTAGCACAAGTCGCACATCCTGGGCGTGATGCAGGACGTAGCAGAGCAGCACCGCGTCAAATGAATTGTCGATCACCGGAAAGTGCTCGCGGTCGTAACGACGATAATCGATCGGCGCTTCGGATCTATTTCCAAAGTCAATGCCGACGACGCTTGTCCCCAGCATTGCGCTCAGATGATGGGCGATGAATCCGCTGCCGCAACCGACGTCCAGGACCTCAGAACCTCTCGGGATCACGCGCGCAATTTCCAGCGCCATATCGTAAGCGCGTCCAACTCTTCGCCGCCGACGCTCGCGCGCCCAACGACGCTTGATGCCGTGAATGACGCCAGCCGCTGATTCGATAATGTTATCGAATACAGTTTTCGGACGAGAAATGCGTTCGCCGGATCGTCGAGCCGGTTGTGGCGAGACTGAGAGTGTTCGCGGAGACATCCGGAGAGCCTCTGAGCAATCGAGATGCCAAATCAAGAGTCATCGATTTCGTTGCGAAATGTCGCCAGAGATTTTTTTGGCGCAAGATTTTTGTGACGACGGAATGCCGGAAATGCCGGACGCTTGAGTTCGAACCGTTATCCGGGGTGAAGTATACTGACGCAATGAAAAAGACGCTCGTCGCCCTGACAATTGGAATCGGATTTGTGACTGCATTAGCGCAAACAGGATCGCGAATGAAATCTAACATCGCTCCGCCTTCCGATTACTGGCCGCTGGAAAAAAGCCAGCCGATCATCGACAAGACGCAGACGATTAGGCTCGCGTCAAACCTGTCACAGTTAAGCGAAGGCGAGCGCCGGGCGGTCGCGAAACTCCTCGAAGTAGGCAAGATCTTTCAAAGCATCTACGAAGAGCAAAGACACAAGCAAGCTCATTCTTCTTATCGCGCTCTGGAGCAGCTTGAAACGCAAACGGCCGCCACGGAAAACCTGCTCACGCTTTATCGTTTGAACCAGGGGCCGATTGCGACGACCCTCGAAAACAAACGTGAAGCTTTTTTGCCGGTAGATCCAGTCGTGCCCGGCAAGAACATGTATCCGTGGGGCGTGAAGAAAGAAGAGATCGAAAACTTTCTGGCGTCGCATCCGGAAAAGCGCGATGAGGTCATGGGTTTGCGCACGGTGGTGCGGGCGGCCAGCCTGGAGAATTTGCGCCATGACCTGACCATGCTGGCGAAATACCCGGCGTTGGCTACGCTGCATCCGGGGCTGGGAAATCGCCTGGAAGAAATTTTTCAAAGGAATTCAAAGCGACAGCGGGGTGCGCGGCAGGTTTCGCGCGCGCCTTTGGAATTCTACGCGGAGCCTTATTCCGTCGCCTATACCGACGAACTGATGAAGGCATATTCGCTCTTGAATGAAGCCGCCGACGCTTTACAAAAAGACGACGAAGAATTCGCGAAATACCTGCGCAATCGGGCCCGCGATCTTTTATCGGACGACTACGAATCGGGCGATGCGGCCTGGGTCACCGGCCACTTCAAAAACCTCAACGCTCAGATCGGATCGTACGAGACTTATGACGACGAGCTTTACGGCGTGAAAACATTCTTCGCTTTCAGTCTGTTGTTAACCCGGCAGCAGGAAACGACGGCCCTGCGTCAGGCGCTGAAAGGTTTGCAGAGTTTGGAAGATTCACTGCCTTACGATCATCACAAGAAAATTCGCGAAGACATTCCGGTCGGCGTCTACGACGTGATTGCCGACTTTGGCCAGGCGCGCGGCGGCAACACGGCGACGATCCTGCCGAACGAAAGTTATCTGGCGCGCCGTTATGGCCGCACGATTCTCTTACGCGCGAACATCATGCGCGAGCCGAATATTTTCGACAGCACAATGGGCGCCTTTGCCGCCGCGGTCGGCGAGGACCAGGCGAAGGAACTGACTTCGGACGGCAATTTCTATCGCACGCTTTGGCATGAAGTTGGTCACTATCTCGGAGTCGATCGCACCAAAGACGGCCGCGATCTCGATCAGGCTTTGCAGGACGACGCCAGCGTGCTGGAAGAGATGAAGGCCGATTTGGTTTCTCTTTTTGTCGCGGAGGCGTTGCACAAACAGCATTACTACACGGACGCGCAGCTCCGTTCGGTTTACGCGGGCGGCATTCTGCGCGTGTTGCAGAACAACAAGCCGCGTCGCGATCAGCCATACCAAACGATGGAGCTAATGCAGTGGAATTTCTTTCTCGAGAACGGCTTGCTCAGTTTTGAAAACGGCAGGCTGCGCATTCATTACGATAAGTATCATTCGGTAGTGGGCAAGATGCTTCAGAAAGTTTTGGAAGTTCAGTATGCCGGCGATAAGCCCGCCGCGGATCGTTTCATCGATCAATACACAGTCTGGAAGGACGACCTGCACGGCGCGATCGCAAAGAACATTCGCGATCAGCAACGCTATCGATTCCGTTTGTTCAAGTATGCGGCGCTGGAGGAATGAGACTTATATCCACAGATTACACAGATTACGCAGAAAGAACCGACTAGAGAGTTATCCAGCCGTCGTCTAATGCTCTTTGCATCTGTGTAATCTGCGAAATCTGCGGATTGATTAGATGAAGCGAGACCCGCGCACGATCATCTTCACGCTCTGGCGATGTCTCAAGCTGCAATGTCCCGTCTGTGGCCGCGCCTCGATTGTCGAGCGGCCTTTCAATCTCAAACATCACCGCACCACGTGCGGCGTAATCTTCAAACGCGAAGAGGGATTTTTCGTCGGCGCGATCATGGCCAATGTCGTCGCCACTGAAATCTTCATTCTGATTCTCTATTTTGCCTGCCTGCTCTTAACCAACTTCAGTGATCGAATCACGCTGACCATTCTCTTCGTGGCCGGGGTCACGTTTCCAATTGTCTTCTATCATCACAGTTGGAGTTTGTGGCTCGGGCTCGATCATTTGATCGAAGGGTTGCCGCGGGAAAGCAGCAGGCAGTAGGCAGAACGCAGAGGGCAGACTCAACAGCCATGTTCATCTCGCGTCATTGTTCGGTGTAAGGATCGAGGGCGCGTCGGAGTTCTTCAGGCACGGCCACCGGTTGCAAACTATCTCGGCGGGCGGCAACCAGCACAAAATGCGCCCTGGCGATCAATGCTGCTTCAATTTCCCCGTCATCATCTTTGCGACGAACTTCAAAGTTTAGCCGGAGTGAAGTGGTTCCAATCTTACCGACGCAGACGCTGACCTCCAGAAGATCGTCGAGCTGCGCCGCCCGCTTGAAATCGCACTCCAGATGCACGCGCGGCAGCCAGATGTCCAGCTCGTCAAAGACCTTGCCATAAGGCATACCAACAGCCCGAAACAGTTCCGTTTCAGCAATTTCAAAGAAGCGAATGTAGGAGCCGTAAAAAATAATGCGGGCCGCGTCAACGTCACCCCAACGCACGCGCTCTTCGATGGTGAACTTCATTCGAGTTTCAAGTCTTTAGAATTAAATTTGAAGTAAGAAAACCGAGCAAAGCGCGATTGAAAACATCCGGCTGCTCGATGTTCGTCAAATGTCCGGCGTCATCGACAGTCTCCAAACGCGAGTTGCGGATGCCGTTATGAATTAACTCGGCGTCCTTCGGTGTTCTAATCGCGTCATCGCGTCCGGCGATGATCAGCGTGGGCGCGTTGATCTCGTGAAGACCGTCTGAGTAGTCTCGCCGTGCGGCCATGCCACGTTGCGCGGCGGCCGCTCCTCGCGGATTAGTATTACCGATCATTTCGCGCACGCGAGCAACTACATCCGGTTTTTCAGCCAATGTCTTCGCCGCCAGAAGCTGCGGCAACATCTCATCGGCAAGGCCCGTCATACCCTCGGCTAATACAAGCCGGGCCTTTTCTTCCCTTGATTTCTTTTCTGCGTCATCAGGTCCTTGCGCGCGTGCGCCGGCGAGCACCAAGGCGTGAACGCGAGACGGAAACAGACTGACCAGCTCGAACCCAACGTACGCGCCCATCGAAAGCCCACAAACAACTCCGCGATCGATTTTGCGCTCGTCCATCAGCGCCACGACGTCGCGCGCCATCTGGTCCATCGTCGTAAAGTCCTCTGACGCTTTGTTCGTTCCGAGACCGCGCAGGTCGGGGGCGATGACGCGATATCCTGTGCCGTCGAGAAAATCGATCTGCTCGCGCCACATCGAACGATCAAACGGAAAGCCGTGCAGCAGGACGATTGCCGGGCCGTTGCCGAGGTCATCGTAAGCAAGCTCACTTCCGCGCAAATTTGATTGGTCCAATCGAGCCCTTCCCTTACCGCCCCACCCCAGCCGGGCTGCCCGGCTGGGGGCCCCGGGGTCGGGCCAGTGCCTCGTCAGCTTCGCCGGCGAGCTTCGCGACGACGGCGATCAACTCAGCCGGCTCGATCGGCTTTGGCAGGTAACTTTGATAGCCGGCACTCAGCGCCTGGCGCCGATCTCGCTCACCGGCGTACGCCGTAATGGCCACTGCCGGAATGTTGCTAACAGCATTCGGCCCAAGCGCTCGTATTCTTTCGATCAATTCATATCCATCGTGATCCGGCATCGCAATGTCCGAGACCAGAACGTCCGGCTTCGACGTTTCGATTGCTGCAAGGGCCTCAGTCGCTGACGAGACTGCGGTTACTTTGGCCTCGCGGCCAACGAGGAGCGCGGAAAGCATTTCCAGCGTTGCCGAATCGTCATCCACCAGCAGAACGTGTACGCCACTCAACGAGGGCTGCTGATCAAGAGGCAGCGTTTCTTTCGCGTCATCGATGCTGTCCTGAGCGGCTTCGCCAATTAACGGAAGCTTAATGGTAAAGGTGGCGCCTTTGCCCTGGCCTTCACTTTGAGCGCTGACTGAGCCGCCATGAATATCGACCAAATGTCGCACGATTGCCAAGCCCAGCCCCAACCCTCCATACGCGCGGGTCGTGCTGCTATCAGCCTGACGAAAACGCTCGAAGACATAGGGCAGGAAGCCGGAGCTGATGCCTTGTCCGTTGTCGGCGACCTTGATCTCGACATGCGATTCGGTCTGGTGCACGTCAACCTGGACACAGCCGTGCTCAGGCGTGAATTTGATCGCGTTCGATAGAACGTTCCAGGCAATCTGCTGTAAGCGATGCGCGTCGCCGGAAACGACCGCGGGTTTCGGATCAAAGTTAGTCACGATGGAAATGTGTTTTGCCTGGGCTGCCGGACGAACTACGTTAATCGCGGACTCGATCACGGGTATCAGATTAGTGGCTTCGAGATTCAAATTGAGATTGCCGGTTATGATCCGTGACACGTCCAGAATGTCATCGATGATCTGGGCCTGCGATTTAGCGTTGCGCAAAATTGTTTGAATGGCGCGGGCTGCGCTGGGGTCGCTCAGTTTGTCCGCGTCCAGCATGTGCGCCCAACCGAGGATCGCAGTTAACGGAGTCCGCAACTCGTGCGAGACCGTCGCCAGAAACTCATCTTTCAAGCGATTTGATTCCTCTGCTTCGGCGCGGGCCTGGCTTTCGCGCGCGAGCAGTTGCGCATTTTCAATCGCCACTGCGGTCAGGTTTGCCGCCATGCGCATCGCCGTGGCGTGTTCTTCCTTATAAGCATCGCTCTCGTAGCTCTGCACTTCGATCGTGCCGATAATCCTTCCCAGAACGGACATGGGAACGGCCATCGAAGATTGCGGACGCAAGCCATTGTCGGGACCGACAATCACCTGCGGATGGCCACTTGTCGCTTTCATGTAGTCTGAGGTAATCACAACTTCGCCGGTGCGCACCGCCTGACTGTTGGGGCCATCAGTCGTCACGGGCATCGGGGGTAACTCGGAAATGTCAAACTCAACTCCATCGCCCCAACCATATGAAGCCGTGCGGAGGTCTTTGATCGAGTCGTAAAGTGAGACGAACAAACCGTCGCATGGCACAGAGGCGATCGCGAAATCCCGCAAGGCGCGAAATATCGGCGTTAATTCGCGCGCCGCGCCAAAGGTCTGGGCCAGACTGGCGATTCTTTCCAGCAAACGTTCGTATTCAACAATCGCTTGCTGGTTTGCTTCGAGCAATCTTACTTCCGCCAGCTTTCGTTCGGTGATATCAACGGTTTGTCCAATGACGCGGCGCGCTTTACCGTGTTCGTCTCGCAGAATAATGCCCCGATTGTAAAGGTCGCGATAGCGGCCGTCCTTGTGGCGGACGCGATATTCGGCTTCGAGGTTGTCGTCCGGCAGTTGATTCAGAAATGCTATGGCCGAGTCTTTGGTCATCGCAAAGTCGTCCGGGTGGGTCAGCGCTTTCCATGCCTCCCAGGTGTCGGCGACTTCGCCGCGCTCGTAGCCGAGCACGTTCGAAAAATTCTCGCTGCGCACGACCGTATCGCTCTCTAAATTCCAATCGTAGTGGAAACTCTTCGACGCTTCTTCGGCCACGCGGAAACGGTAATTCGCAAGGCGCAATTCTTCTTCCGATTTACGCAGCGACGCTTCCGCCTGGCCCTGTTCCCCAAGACTCCGGCGCAAGGTTCTTTCGGTTTGTTTAAGCCCTCTGAGTGCGCGTTCGGTGAGCGCGCGAGCGCGTGTCTGCGAGGTCGTGATGCCAAACAGCAGGAGACTCAGCAGCGCTCCGCCGAGCAAAGTCGCTAACGCCAAAGTCTGTGGCGAAGCCGAATCAAACTCAGGACCGCTTTTGAAAGTAATGCTCCATGGCCTGCCGGCGATTGTAATTGTTCTTTGCGAGCTGAAACGCGACGAGACGCCTGGGTTCGATTGTGGATCAGAATCGTAAAGCAGCGCATTCTCTTGAGGTGAAGCTCCATCGTAAACTTGAAAATTAATCCCCTTGTGTTCGAGATCCACCAGCGTTCCGCGCAACAGATCGCCGGCGCGAAAAGGAGCATAGACAAATCCTATTAGCGCATTTCTTCGCTCGCCAATGTTTTCGGTTGGACGATCATTGCGATAAACGGGCATGTAAATCAGAAAGCCGGCCTGTTTGTCGTCATCGATCTCCTGCACCAGAGTTACGCGCCCGGACGCCGCCGGCATGCCCGTGTCGCGCGCCTGCTCCATAGCCGCGCGCCGCGCCGGTTCGGTAAACATGTCGTAACCTATGGCTACGCGATTGCGGCTATCGAGCGGCTCGAGATAAATGATCGAGTAATACTCCGGCCGTTCTCCCTCGGGCCAGATTTTGAAATCAGCAAAGCCGGCCTGGCGCATTCGGGCGACGAGTTGATCTTTCGCCTCGCGCTCAAATCGAATGCTGAATCCGATTCCCTGGACTCCGGGATAATGATGAGGCAAATCGAAACTCGCTATGAATCTGTGGAATTCACCCGGCTCGACAGAGTGACTTGCCGCAAACAAACCGGCGCCTGCGCGTAACAGCGCTTCGCATGTATCGAGCCGGCCATCAATCGCGCTGCTAATCTCCTGCGCCGAGCGCTCGAAACGGAGGCGATCCTTTGCTTCTGCTGATTTCTCAACGTAAAACGCGGCGACACCCGCCAGCAGCAAGGTGCCGGCCAGGACCACAATCGGAATCCATGCCCGTGACGCGGAACGTTCAATCGGGGAGCGGCTAAGTTTCATTCACGTTTACTTCGGCAAGCTTGAAATCTGATCAACCGAAGACCGGAAGTGAGAATCAAGATATAACTGCGGGATGGGAAACTCAACTATTCGCACTTAACCGGCAGAGTTTTGATAAGCTCTTCGTCTCGTTGCTGTTTTTGAAAGCCGCGTTTATGATTGCCCCGCGATCCTGGCAAGCAGGATGAAAACCGTCATGCACTGTTCCGAGTGTGGTTCCTATCTCGACCCTGACGCGCGCTTTTGCAAGCAGTGCGGCGCGCCGGTGGGTGACTCTGAAGAGACTCGGATCGCGCGGCCACAGAAAGTTACGCCGGTTCGCTTCGGCGACGGTGACGATGTCGAGCACGTTATTTTCACTGCCCGCCCAACCTTGATGTTCGTCAAGTTGGGTTACGCGTTCGCGGTAATTGGCGCCATCATTCTCACAATTTTATTGGCAATGATTCCCCATGTGACCTGGTACTTTTCGCTTCCGGTGGCGCTCGCACTCCTGCTGATTCCGGCTTATTACCACCTGAAGCGCAACATGATTCGCTACACGGTGACCGATTCCAAGATCGAAATCGACCATGGCCTCATCGCGCGAACTACTCGTAACATTCCGCTGAGCAAGATTCAGGACGTGACCATTTCGGCGTCAATTCTTCAAAGAATGCTTGGTTTTGGAGATGTCGTGATTGACAACGCCAGCGAGGTCGGGGGCACCACCGTTCTTCACAACATCAACAATCCTCGCCAACATGCCGATCTGCTTTTGCGCGAGTTGCGACGCTGGCATTAAACTGAGACACAGTGTCCTTTGCTCGCAACTGGCAAGGCTCTTAGGAACATCCAATTCTTGCCGGGTTCTAATACCCGTCGCGCTTATGAAAATTAAGCATCATCCGCGAAAGCTTTTGACTAAAGCGCTGTTGATTGGATTTATGTTAGTTGCTATCGCGCCCTGCACGACGGCGATGACAGCCGGTGAGGCGGCCAAAGCCTTGCCGGATAAGATTGATGTATTTCGTGCCAAAGGCCCCGCACAAATGCCGCTGAGGGGAATATTTGAGCTGGCCACTCCTGATGAATTCGGAGCCATTTCCCAAGCCTCTCGCAGTTATCAGGATGCCGCGAATGCCGGGTTTGGTATCGAGTTAGTTAAGACGAATTCTGAATCCGGGGCCTACTCATTGTTAACTCGCTTGCGATCTTCAAGTGAAGACATCTCTTTGGGCGGCGTAGGAACCGCCAGTATTATTTCTGCGAACCAGGTTGAGTTTTATAAAGGCGACAACTTCGTCCGCATATGGGCCGAAGAGCGGACAAATTCCAACCACGAACAATTGCTTAGACTTGCTCGCTCTTTCGCGGAGAGTCTTTCGAGTGCAGACAACGATTTGCCAGTACTGGTGAAACATCTGCCCAACTGGCAGGCAATGGTAAACCGCGCGGCTTACTCGATGAGTCTCGAGAGTCTGAAATCAATTGTTCCTAATCAGCAAATACTTTTGGATTCGATTAGTTTCGAAGGCGACACGGAAGCTGTGGCCGCGTACTATGGATCTGCGCAACTGGTAATCGTTGAATTCAACACACCACAACTTGCGGGCGACAACGATCGTCGCGTTACGGCGAAGATTCAAGAATTGCGCAGTGCGGGGCAACCGATTCCCAGCGCGTATCGACGCGTTGGCAACTACTCAGTATTTGTCTTCAATGCGACCGACGAGAAGACGGCGAATCAACTGATCGATCAGGTCAAGTACGAACAAGTGGTCCAATGGCTTGGCGATAATCCGCATTGGTATGAAAAGGCGCTTCGCGAGTGGACGCAGACGTCCGCGGGGGTCCTGGTCGCGGTGCTGGAGTCTTCCGGCCTGGCGCTGGTTTCGTGTCTTGCTATTGGCGGCGCGATCGGCGCTTTATTATTTCGACGTCGACGAGCGTTGCAAAGACAGGCCGCGCTTTATTCGGATGCCGGCGGCATGGTTCGACTTAATCTTGACGAGATTACCGGGGCCCCTGGTTCGGATCGCCTGCTGACGAACGGCAAAGCTCGTTTCACCAGCATCAAAAAAAAGCGCGACCCAAACTAATCCTAGTCGCGCTTCCAGCCCGCCCTTGCTCGTTTAAAAATCAGAGTCTCTTAAATGCTTTGGGCTGCTGGTATTCCTGCGAGGCTCCCCCTAGCCTCATTCAGGAGCGTTACCAGCAGCCCAACCTTGCTGCCCTTCGACCGCTTCGGCGACCCCGTTCCCCCGAAAGAGCCACCATCCGCTTCAGGTTCGAGCGCCTCCCCCAAAGCGCTCTGCCTGTGTCTCCGAGCCTGACCCGATTTATTACTGCCCTTTCTTCTCGCCAGAGCTAGAGCAAGGGTTGTGCCACCTGTCGCCTGAGGACGCGCCTTCCCACCACTCCGGCGGACTTAGCGCAGAACCTGCGAATTTGGCCGATCTTTATCTGGCGGACGAAAATTTGGTGGATGAAGTGGACGCCCGCCGGCTTGTAGCTCTTCAATACAGCAGGGCTTCTTTGACTGCACTAAAATCACTCGTGGGCCAACCCTGCGATCAATCCAGCTCAGAAATTATTTGGATGAAATGGCCGGCCGTAAAATTCCTGATAAAGCCAACCGAGAACGCGAATTTCCGCGGTGCAGAGCGTCTCGAGCCAACAGTTCATAAGAAAGTCTGTGCGCGAGGTTACGGCCGGGATCTTTTTCGATTCGGCAACAACCGAAGATTCGGTGCTGACGTTCAGAGCATAGGCGGATACGGTATTCTCGGTCGCTTTCGAGGCTGCATCGAGAGCGTTTAGTAATTGACCAATCCAATCATGCAGCTCGCGTTCGGTCGGATTGTGGGCCAGGGCTTGAATGATTCCGATCGCCAGACGATCCTCGGCGCGATTGAAAATGAAGACTTTCTCGCCTTGGCTACTGGTTTCTTGCTGCTTCCATTGAAAGAGTTCTTCGACTCTTGGATGCTTAACTATGGAGACACGCTGATCATAGTCCAGAAACCACTGGATTACCTCCGGCACTGAATCGTAATCAACGTTGCCATATTCGTCGCGGCCCAACTTCGGACCTTGGGATCCGGCTTGAGGGGTGTCTTCCAATTCGGTTTGATTCCAGTTGCTCATTGATCCGGTTCAGGGAGTTAGTTCAACTAATTTCACGAGGTCTAAGTTTGAAAGCAGCGCGCACTCTTCCAACTTTTTCACCGTGGTGATTAGTAACTGAAGGCGCGGCGTACGGTGCAAGTGCGGCTAAGGTGTGATCATCGAGCACGTTCAATTGACGCAATGCCTCGATGACCGCAGGCGGACGGGCCCTTCGGTCATCACCATCCTCAATCTTCAGAGCGAGCCCAAGACCTTTCGGCCATTGTTCGCATGGTAAAACACCGACGGTATAGACGCCTTCGGCACCAATCTTGGAAATCAAACGGCCGCTACCGGCTTTGATTAGCTCTGTATCCAATCGATCCTTCGTTCCGCCAACCATCTCGGGAAAATCGATCATCGCGGCGATGATGCGCTGGCACGCGTTCCGCACCGCCGAACTGAATGAATTTGGGGGCGCCACCAGCCGGGCGTACATCAAAGCCATCGAACTGACGGAAATGCCAAAGACGGGAACACCGCAGCCATCGGTGCCGATTGCGATTTCGTCGACGGGCACGCCGGAAAATTCAGCCACGACCTGTAGGATCTCTTGCTGCGCGGGATTGCTTAATTGATCGTACGAATCTGTCGGAGCGCCGACATGAAGAGCGAGCGCCAGCATCCCGGCATGTTTGCCTGAACAGTTGTTTTGCAAGACGCTTGGTGGTTCACCTTTACGGGCCAGCTTACGGGCTTCTTCGGTATTAAACGGGTCGTGCGTTCCACATTTCAAAGCACTTTCCGCTAAGCCGGTTTTCTGTAACATCGACTTGACCGTCGCCACATGGAGGGGCTCGCCGCTGTGCGAGCCACAGGCTAAAGCAATTTCTTTCTCGCTGAATCCGAAACGGTCTGCGGCGCCTGAGGCGACCAGCGGAATAGCCTGGAAAGGTTTGCCCGACGATCGCAGAAAAGTCACCGTCTCCGGTGAACCAATTTCCGCGATCTGTTCTCCTTTGCTGTCAACCACCGAAAGATGGCCGCAGTGTCGCGATTCGACAATCGAGCCACGTTGAACTTCGACCAGGAGACCAGACGCTCCGCGATTCGAGTTATCTCGGTCGACTTTCATTGGTCGCATCTTACCCGGTGAGGGCAACAAAGCAAAAAGAAAGCGGGCCTGGGCCCGCATCGGAGAATTTCACAATCTGATCAGCAAATTCAGTTAAGGTTTCGCATGCGAGCACTTCGTTTCGCGGCGGACCGAATTCGCTTAGGCCCGTAGCTCAAAACGGTTAATTTCACCGCCCGTTTCCCGAAGCGCATCGCCTCGCCGGCCGTAGGGGTCCAAATGTCGATGTGGCGCCCCTTGACCCCGCCGCCGGTGTCCGCGACCAGGTATTCGCCGCTTAAGGCGCCGGCTTCCACTCGAACACGACTTCCCATTGGCAAGACCGAAGGATCTGCCGCGATCAGCCCGCGACTTACTGGTCGGCCACTGGCGGTCCGGCCGCGCAGGTTGTAAGCCGTGGCCATGTAGGTTTCCGCGGTAAAACCCGGCAGCGAAACTGTTTTGTTCGAATCTCCGCTGGAAGGCGAAAGCCCTTTCGCTTCAGTAACAGAACCTGCTAAGGAGCCAGCCTCAGCGACGACGCTGATTACCGCTTCACCGGGCTTCTGCTCTTGGGCCTTAGCCGAAGTTAATTCGGTTCTATCAGCTTTATTCGGGTTCTGAGCTTGTGGCTGGGAACCTTGGCTGGAAGGTTCCTGAGTGAAAGTTCTAGCGTAGGAAATAACGGAAACTGCAAGAAGCACACAAAGACTGCTTCCGATTAGACTTGATTTATTCAAATCGGTTCTCCTGTCCGAAAGTTAATGCCAACCTTTCAGCAGTTCAGCGCGCGAGCCCTCAAAATGCGAGAAGCTCGACCCTCCGGCTCTAGGAGACTGAAGGCGGTCAGCCGGAAGTTACGACTGGAATCCACGGTGCGCTACGGCTGAAAAGACCCAAAAGAAAAGCGAACCATAAAGGTTCGCTCCTACCATAAACCGGCCAAGAGGCTAACACAGGCTTTCGAGCAGTGTCCAGCCGTCATGACCGGTACGGTGCCGGGATTCGACGCCGACAAGGAGCTTAGAACGCGATTTTCCTCAGAATTCTAACAAAATCGAGTAAACTAAGGGTCGATGAGTCAGCCAGGAAACGCAGTCAGGTTTTCAGTAATTATTCCCGCTTTCAATGAAGAGTCGTTCCTGCCCCGCCTGCTGGAGTCTATCGAGGTGGCCAAGTCCCGCTATTCCAGCTGCGCCGGCGCGATTGAAGTAATCGTTGCCGATAACTGCTCGACGGATCGCACGGCTGAGGTTGCGGCCATGGCCGGCGCACGGGTTGTCAGGGTCGAAAAGCGTCGCATTGCGGCCGCGCGCAACGGCGGGGCCCGCGCTGCCGGCGGAGAGATTCTTTGCTTCATTGATGCCGACTCGGCATTGCATCCGCAGACTTTCGACGCCATCGACCAGGCGATTAAAAGCGGGCGTTACATCTGGGGCGCGACTGGCGTAGTTCTGGAGAGAAAGTCGTTCGCTTTACTGGCCACCTATTGCCTGATGATGCCGATGGTATTTCTAACCGGACTTGATACGGGCCTGTCCTTCTGTCGCCGTGAGGACTTCGAAACCGTTGGCGGTTACGACGAGAGTCGACTGTATGCGGAAGATGTTCTGTTTCCTTTGGCCTTGCGCCGACTTGGCCGGAAGCGTGGGCAAAGGCTCACGCGTTTGCCGCGCGTAAAAGCACTTGGCTGCACCCGCAAGTTCGATCAATTCGGAGAGTGGCACTACTTCTGGATGATGGGCCATGCCTTCAAGAGCCTGCTCACCTGGAATTGGAACGACGAAAAGCTGGCCGATCGCTATTGGTACAATTCAGGGCGCTAGCACCGGGCTTCCGCTTTCCGCGAACTCGCAGTAGAATCTCGCTCACCTAAAATGTCGAGGACGGTGAAAGACCCAAGGGTAGCTACTGCGAACGGCTCGGATCTTCACGAGCGGCTCTGTCGCGCGCGCAGATTGATCGATGAATGCTACGCGCTGCCGCTGGACCTGACGGAAATTTCAAAAGAGGCATGTCTTTCACGTTATCACTTTCTGCGACTGTTTCGCGATACGTTCCAAACCACGCCACATCAATACCTGATTCACCGTCGCATCGAAAGGGCGAAAGAGCTGCTGCGTTGGAAAGACCTGAGTGTCACCGACGTTTGTTTTGAAGTTGGCTTTGAGAGTCTGGGCTCGTTCAGCGCGCTGTTTCGCAGGTGTGTCGGCGCCGCGCCAGTCACTTATCGCAAACGTGAAATGGATTCGCTGCGCAAGGTGCCAGGTTGCTTTATTCAAATGTTCGGGTGGGAGCCCGCAAATGGGACCGATCCCCGCGTGATCCTTAACGAAGGTATTTCTTAACGCAGAGGACGCCGAGGTACTCGCAAAGTTACGAGAGGTTTGTATTTCCTTCGCGGTCTCAGCAAAAACCTCCGCGACCTTTGCGTTAAGAACGGTTTTGAACCATGGCATGCCGCAGAGCACAAGATACAAAAGCAATTTTCGAGAAGCGACTTTCCCACAGATTTCTTTATGCTCCTTCTCTAATCTGACCGAGGAGACCGCAAAAACTATGATTACGAAAATGTCGCACGTGTTGATCTGGGTCAAGAACCAACAGGAGGCGCTCGAATTCTATCGCGATAAGCTGGGCTTTGAAGTCGATACCGACGCCACGTTCGGCGAAAATTACCGCTGGTTGACGATGAGGATCAAGAGTCAGCCCGGTTTTGAAATCATCTTGATGGAACCAAAGCCGGGAATGATGTTGGATGAAGAATCCGCGGCGCAATTGCGCGCTCTCGTCGACAAGGGCGTGCTCGGCGGCGGCGTTTTTGAAGCGGATGATATCTATAAAACTTACGATGAGTTAAAAGCGCGCGGCGTCGAGATGAAGGGGCCACCGAGCGTCCAATCATGGGGCACCGCGACGGTGATGAAAGATAACTCAGGCAACTGGTTCAGTCTGGGTCAGGAAAAAGAAACGGCCACGACTTGATTTCCAAACACAACTGATCGCGAGGAGGCTGACGATGATCAAACAGCTCGTGCTTGGTTCTCTACTTGGCGCCATCGTCTTGTTTCTGGCGGGCGCAATCGCCTGGATGTTCATCCCCTGGCCGGGAGAGCCGCTGCGCAGTTTCACCAACGAAGACGCGATGGTTGCGGCCATCAAAGCCAACGCGCCGCGCTCGGGTGTTTATATCTTGCCGAATCCCGAACGTAAAGATCTGACCAGTGAACAGCAGCAAAAGATCATGGAGAATAGTGCCCGCGGTCCGTTCATGTTTGCTTCAGTGCGGCTCGAGCCGATGGGCTCGATAGCAAAGTATTTCATCATCGGCTTTCTTACTTCGCTGGTGCTGGTGCTGCTGGCAACGTTTCTGCTGCTCCAGACGTGCGGACTGTCTTACAAAGGACGCGTGCTGTTTGTTACCGTCGTCGGCGTGATCATTTTTGCCGGTGGTCACCTCGACGAATGGAACTGGTGGAGCTTTAGCAACGCATACATAGCGATGCAACTGGGCGCGATCGTGATCGGATGGTTCCTGGCTTCACTCGTGATGGCTTTGGTCGTGCGCGGCAGGCCAGTCCCAGGTTCAATCTGAGAGCATCTTGAAGACCCTTGTTCATCTGGAAGAGATGCGGAAGATGTGTTTATCAATCCGATTCTTAACCGCAAAGTACGCAGAGGAAGAAGCAGAGGAACGCCAAGGAAGGTTTTTCTCTGCGCCGTCTGCGAAAGAACTCCGCGATCTCTGCGGTCATAATTCCCGAGGTACGTTATGCCTAAAACCGCAACCAGGAAAAAGTCGATCTACGGCGTGCATCCCGGCGTGTTGACGACGCAAAAGTGGGTCGCCGAGCTGAAACAGAAGACTGGCCGCTCGCTCGATGAATGGCTGAAGTTCATCAAAAAAGAAGGACCGCCCACGGAAAAGGAGCGCCGGGATTGGCTGAAAACTGAAGTTGGACTGGGTACGAATAGCGCGTGGTGGCTGTCCGAGCGCTCAGTCGGCAAAGGCGAAGAAGTTGGCGATCCGGATGATTACCTGAAAGCTGCCGAGAAGTACGTTGAAGCAATGTTCTCAGGCAAGAAGGAGCATTTGCGTCCAATCTATGAAGCGCTGCTGAAACTAGGCTTGAGCGCCGGGAAAGACGTAAAGGCTTGTCCGTGTCAGACGATTGTGCCGCTCTATCGCAATCACGTCTTCGCGCAAATCAAACCTGCAACGCAGACGCGTATTGACTTTGGTCTGGCGCTGGGCGATACGAAGAAAATTCCGAAACGATTAATCAACACCGGCGGCTATGAAAAGAAAGATCGGATCACGCATCGTTTTGAGATCACTTCCCCGAAAGATATTGACGACGAAGTGAAGCGTTGGTTAAAGGTTGCGTATGAGAGGGATGCGTGAGGTTCTCTGTGCCACGGTGAATGCCTCAGATTGATTGCGGGTAATGGCTTTCTTCCCCTCCCCGCTGGGGAGGGGATTGAGGGGAAGGGTTTAGCGAGCGCTAAGCCCCTCTCCCTAACCCTCTCCCAAAAGGGAGAGGGAGTAGGAGCAACGATGAACAGAGGAAGGCAATATCGTGGCGGATATCGATTTGCGGGACTGGCAGACTTTGCGCGTGAACTGCGAGAGAAACAGACGCCTGCCGAAGCGTTGCTGTGGCAACTACTTCGAAATCGACGGTTGCTCGGTTTCAAATTTCGACGACAACATCAGTTCGGAGACTACATCGCGGATTTCTATTGTCACGAGGCTCGTCTCATAATCGAGTGCGATGGCTCAGTTCACAATCCACATGAGTAGTGGCATCATGATCAGAACCGTGACGCGTACATGATCGCGCAAGGTCTAAGAGTGATGCGATTCACAAACGAGCAGATTCTTAATGATATCGAGAATGTGTTAGAGGAGATTTCACAATATCTCCGTTCTTCCTTTGGGTGAAGGTTGGGGGAAGAGAGGCTATAGTCGGCGGAAATTCTGTCGAGAATTTATTCTGCTTCCCATTTGGTGAGGAGATTAACGGGAAAGGTTTAACCAGGCCTCAGGCCATCCCCCAGAGTGAGAGGAAGAAAAAGACGCTTGACCGTTTGCTGAACATGCGGCGTTCACTCTTTGCAATTGCGCTGTTCGTTACGCTGGCGCCGATCATCGGCCCGAACCACTCGCTGATGCGCGCGGTACTGACCGCTCCCGGCGATGAGCAATTCGATCTCCTCATTCTCCACGGAAAACTCGTCGATGGTTCTGGCAAGCGGCCGCGAATCGCCGATGTGGGAATTCGCGGTGATCGCATCGTGTTCATCGGCGACGCGCACAAAGCAAACGCGAATGCCGCGCGCACAATCGATGCGACCGGCCTCGTCGTCGCGCCCGGTTTCATCGATCCTCACACCCACACGCTCACCGATCTTTCTGATCCAAATCGCAAAGTCAACGAAGCCTACTTGCTGCAGGGCGTCACCACGGTCGTCACCGGCAACGACGGCGGCAGTGTGCTGAACGTCGGCGAGACTTTGCACAAATGGGACGAGCAGGGCATCGGCACAAACGCGATCCTGCTCGCCGGTTTCGGCACGATTCGCACGCGCGTGCTCGGGCCTTCTGACGCCCAACCGATGGCGGCACAGGTTGAAGAAATGAAGGCTTTGGTCGCGCGCGAGATGGACGAAGGAGCGTTCGGACTATCGACGGGACTCTATTACGCGCCGCAGAGTTATTCGAAGACTGAAGAAGTGATCGAGTTGTCAAAAGTCGCCGCTGCGAAAGGTGGCATCTACGACACTCACATGCGTTCGGAAAGCGCGGGCTTGCTCGAGGCGATTGCCGAGACCATTCGCATCGGACGCGAGGCAAAGATTCCGGTGCACATCTCGCACATCAAAGCGCTGGGTCCGGAAGTTTGGCATCGCAGCGCCCAGGCCATCAAGATGATCAGGCAGGCGCGCGCCGAAGGAATTGCGGCCAGTGCGTGTCAATATCCCTACACGGCATCGGGCACCAGCTTGCAGGCTGCGCTGGTTCCTCGTTGGGCGGAGGTCGGTGGCCGGCGCGAGCTCTTAAAGCGCATCGACGATCCGCAGATTCGTCCACGTTTAATCGCGGAGATGGAGGAGAATCTGAAAGGACGCGGCGGCGCGAATAGTTTGCAAATCGCCGACTCGCCCAACCGCGAATTTGTCGGCAAGCGTCTTGATGCGATCGCAAGCCAGATGAACAAGACGCCCGTCGAAGCAGCATTGGAGTTGATCAAGCTGGGCAGCTCGGGCGTTATTTCTTTCAACATGAACGAGGGTGATGTGCGACGATTTATGACTGAGAAGTTTGTCACAACTTGCTCGGACGGTTCGACCGGACATCCGCGCAAGTACGGCACGTTCACGCGCAAGCTGCGTGAATACGTTTATAATCAAAGGCTTATCAGCTTGCCTTTCGCAGTCCGCAACTCCAGCGCGCTCACCGCCGAAACTTTTCGCATTCCCGAACGCGGCTTGATTCGCGAAGGCTATTTCGCCGATGTGATCGTCTTTGATGAAAAGACGGTTGCGGATCGCGCGACTTACGAACAGCCCGAGTTGCTTTCGGTGGGCATGAAGTTCGTGATCGTCAACGGAAAAGTCGCGGTTGATAACGGCGCCTTCGTGGGAGTGCTGGCCGGCCGTGCGCTGCGCAAGCAGATTCAATCGCATGGTGCGGGCACGCCGGAATCGCCCGTCGAAATCAGCGGCGAGCAGCATCATCACTTCAAGTTCGAAAACGAATTCGTGCGCGTTTGGGACGTCACGGTGCCGGCCGGCGACGCGACGCTCTGGCATGTTCATCGCAACGACAACGTCGTCATCACGCTCGGCGATACGAGCCTGCGCATCGAGACCGTCGGAGGAGCGCCGGCTGAGAGTCAATGGAAATTCGGCGAGGTCAGATTTGGCAAAGCAACTTACATTCATCGCGCCATGAATATTGGCGCAACTCCATTTCATAACTTCACGATTGAAATATTGAAGTCGCCGCCGATGTCTAAGGAGCTCGTGAACGTAAAAGAACAAATCGTCAGCGCGCCGGTTCTCGAAAACGATAAGGTGCGTGTTTATCGCACGTCACTCCAGCCCGGCCAGTCGACGACGATGCACACTCATTTACTTCCAGGCCTCGGCATCGCGATTACCTCGGGCGAAGTCGAAGTAATTACCAAAGGAAGAGACAAGCCCGGCCGCGTCAGGCTTCCGGCCGGCGACCTGCGCTGGCGTAACGGTCCTGTGACGCACATGATCAAGAATGTCGGTAAGACAACCTTCGAGGCCGTGGATATTGAATTAAAGTAAACAGCGATGAAAGCAGTCGTCTTCGAACAGCACGGCGGACCTGAGGTCCTGAAGTTTACCGAAGTTCGCGATCCGCAAATCAAAGCCAACGAAGTTTTGGTGGAAGTGCGCGCTTGCGCTTTGAATCACCTCGACGTTTGGGTCCGCGCCGGCTTACCCGGAATCAAAATTTCCCTGCCTCACATCCTTGGCAATGATGTGGCGGGTGTCGTGCGCGAAGTCGGTGATCTGGTCACGTGGGTGAGGCCCGGCGATGAAGTGCTGTTGCAACCCGGCGTTTCGTGTGGTCATTGTGAACACTGTCTCGCTGGCCGCGATAATTTCTGCGTCGAGTACGACATTCTCGGCAGTGGACGCAACGGAGGCTACGCCGAGCTTGTGGCCGTGCCCGGCGTGAATGTAATTCCAAAGCCGAAGAATCTGAGTTGGGAAGAGGCGGCGGCGCTGCCTTTGGTGACGTTGACTGCGTGGCACATGCTGGTGACGCGCGCGCAAGTGCAGCCGGGCGAAGATGTTTTGATTCATGCCGCGGGCAGCGGCGTCGGCAGTCTCGGAATTCAGATCGCCAGGTTGCGCGGCGCGCGCGTGATTACCACGGCAAGTTCAGACGACAAACTTGAAAAGGCGCGCGAGTTGGGCGCGGATCAGACGATCAATTATTCCAGCGAAGACTGGGCGAAGCAGATTAAACGATTAACTGGTGGCCGAGGCGTCGATGTCGTCTTCGAACACACCGGCTCGGCGACCTGGCCGGGATCGATTATGTCGTTGAAAAAGGGCGGGCGGTTGGTTACCTGCGGCGCGACCAGCGGTTATGACGCGCGCACAGATCTGCGCCAGGTTTTTTACCGGCACCTCACGATTCTGGGATCGTTTATGGGATCGAAATCCGAATTACTGGCGGCAATGAAATTTGTCGAGAGCGATCAAATTCGCGCCGTCGTTGATCGAACGCTGCCGCTCGCCGACGCACGTCGCGCGCATGAGCTGATGGAAGACCGGGCGCAGTTTGGGAAACTGGTGCTAGTGCTTTGAACTCGTGGCTTGGGGCATTAGCCCGTGCGTAAGCAAGGGCTCGGTATTGCTTGAGCCTCCCTTACGGTCGGGCTAATGCCCCGATCCTACTTCCCCGAATAATCCTCGATTTTGTATCGCTTCTTCAAGACCGCCATCTTCGCGGCTTCGATATCAAAGTTCGATCCGGCGACGAAAGTTTTCTGATCGGCTGTTCCGACCCAATCGACGACCCTCTGCGCATTTGTGTGCAGAATAACAGTGTCTTCATTGGTAAACGGCTGACCATCCAGCCGCGTGAACACCCACGTGAATTTGAAGTGGGCCTCGCGCACATCCCTTAGTGCTCGTTCGAAATCGTTGGCGGGTGGTTTCTCCGGATGATAACCGGAATAATCCGGTCCTTCGTTATCGGAAGTGGCGCGCCGGCAGCCGGCAACGATGAAAAGCAGGCAAGTGACTGCTACGATCAATGCCGCAGCACGAATGAAATGACCTTTCATGACGTTATAGATCTCCAATCGTTCAGCAGCGCGATCATGGCCCCCTCTTAAGAAACTTCGGAGAGCATGGCCGGTAAGGCGAAGCCTTATCGCACAACAGGTCGCCCAGCCGCGGAAAAATAATTCGCGCAAAAGTATTTAAGGTGAGTTGTCGTCATCGTCACTGCTGCTATCTGAGTTGTCGTTCTTTGATTCCGGCGGCGGCTCGCCCTTTTCGTCGCGAATGTGGAGCACGCTGCAATCCTTATCTTCGTAAACGCGATCGAACCAGCCACTGTTAAGCGCCTTATCAAAAAAGTCCGCGTGATCCTTGGTGTTGTCGCTGAAAACCCAGCGCGAGCCGAAACGATCGCGAATCAATGGCCCGGGGTCTTCCTGATCTCCGGTGGTGATGCGATCGTAAAGCCGGGAAAGATCGGCGTTTCTGTCAAACAGGTAACTCGGATCCAGGCCTGACGCGTAAACATGGGTCGGATCATAATAAAAGAGGCGCGGAAAATCATCCCAATCAGTGTTAAAGACAAGCTCGTCCGGCGGAATGTTCGCGCGCATCCAGGCGGCGCCGTTCGCATAGTAATCGCGCGGATCACTTTCGCGGATGTCTTTCGCGGTTTGGCGAATGTTGATGGCGAAGGCCGTCAGCAGTAACACGGCGATTGAACCGGCGGCGATCAATTCCCAGGCTCGTGAGCGCTTGCGGGCCGCGGCAATTTCCGCCGATTCGCTGCGATCAAGAAATGGCCGCAAGTCTTCCAGCACATCTTCAGGGAGGCGGCTGAAGACTGAACGTCCCAGCCAGAACTGTTGGAGCGCGAACGCCGCAAACAGAATTGCGAACGGCGGAAAATATTCAGCAAATCGCTTCCAGCGCATCGTCATCAACATTAGCGCCGTCGAAAAGAGCAGGAGAAAGAGTGGCCGCTTTGAACCCAGACGATCGCGGACATCGAAAGCGAGGTAACCGGTGACCATTGCAACGAGGGCCACCAGGCAGTTGGCGAGATATTCGTTGGTGTCGTACGGATACCATTCCTGGCCGACCTTCGTATTAAATTCTCCACTCGTGATTTTGATTCGCGCGTGTTCGTAAAGAAGATAAATGTTGTGCGGAAAATATGGATTGATCACCAGACCCAGCGCGCAACCCAGAAAAACCCAAACCAGAGGTTGCCATTCAAAGCGGCGCTCGCACCAACCGATCACCGCCGTCCAAATCACAACTGCCAGCGCCAATAAGACGAACATGTCGTAAGTCAGCGCAAACACGAAAGCCAGAGGCAACAACGGCCAGAATTTTCTTTCGAATAACAGATAGATCGCTATGACCAGGAAGATGATCGCCAGCGGCGGAGCCTTAGTCATGTTAAGGCGATAGAGGAACGGCGCTGAGCAAGTTAAAAGCGCAATCAACCACAGGACGCTGTATCTGATTCGGTAGCGAACAATCAACCAGTAGCAGGAAAACACGGCGAGGCTCGCAAAAAGAACCGCAGCGACTTTAGCGCCCAGCCGCAGATCGTGAAACCACGTGAACGGAATCAGGAGAATGTGAAACAGCAGGTGATGATCGACGTAGTCGTGACTATTGAGCGTCGTCAGCGGCAGCCACTTAAACGCGGGAGGAAAATGTTTCGTGCGTATGCTTTCCCAAAGCATGCGCGACCACTTGATATGGTAATAGCCGTCATAGTCCCCACAGCATATCGAAGCTGTGGAGAATTGTAGCCGGCGGAAAGTCCAAACGATTGCGGCCGCGGCAATAGAAAGATTAGCGACCCGAGTCAGGGCGGCTAACTTAACTTCACTCTTCGGTGTTTGCGTCGGATTGAGATTGGCCGTGACAGGTGGTGGTTGGATTTCCTCCATGGACGCAGGGGAACGGTCAAAACTAAACAGTCGAGCTGACGAGTTGGACCTTACGCCGAACCCAGCAATTCAGTTATTAACTTCAGCAAACCTGCCGGATCGATCGGCTTGGTAAGATGAATATTAAAACCCGCGTTCACGGCCCGGCCGCGATCATCGTACTCTGAGTAGCCAGTGACGGCAATCATGGGAATGTCTTTGTACTTGTGCAGCGCTCGTAACTCTCCGGCCAGTTCGTAACCATTCATTTGGGGCATGCCGATGTCAGAGATTACCATATCGAAGGCCTCGGCGCGCGCCAAGCGCAAAGCGGCCTGGGCAGAGTCGGCGGTGGTCACTTGATAGCCCGCGTGCTTGAGGAATAGCGAGATCATTTCAGTGACGTCGGGAACATCGTCAACCACCAGAATGCGCGAACGGCCACGCGTCCTGCGCTTGCCCCTACCGGCGCGCGCGGGCCTCGATGCATTCAGCGGTCCATTAAGTGCGCGCGGGTTTGCCGATGGCGCAGGTTGCTGAAAAAAGACTGGAGAGATGTGAATAGGAACCGGCGAGTCGAAACTTGGGGCAAGCATCGAGACGCAGTTCATTTGTGAAAACTCGAGGGCGAATAACGAGTTTACCGGAGAAGAAATGCTTAGAGGCGTAAGCAACCGCATCTGCCCCGCTGGGGACCTTCCTTTGCGCGCTTAACGTGGCTTTACAAACTGACTTGTTTTTTCGGGGCAGCATAATTTAGCTCAAAACCTGAAAGCTGTCGAGAGCGAAAGGTCAATATGACGCCGTAAAATCTAACTTTAGTGTGTTATTGCCGATTTTAGACTGAGCGCAAGATGAGTGATTTACCAGAACAAAGCTTTGAAGACCAGGAGTTGCTTGAGACGCGACCCGAGGCGGGGCCGTTTGCCGGATCAGAGGTAAAGAACGCAGCGACATACGACGGCAGGCTCAGGTGGCTCGGCGTCTTGCCTCTGATCTTTTTCATCGGCCAGGCGATCTATTACTGGCGCGGCGGCAGCCTGGGCAACATGCTCTGGATGTGCAATATCGGCAATCTATTGTTGGCAATAGCGCTCTTCATCGGCCGACGCGAAATGATTCGCGCTACCGCGATCTGGATGCTTCCCGGTTTGGTGATCTGGATTCTGTACGTGATCGTCCCTTACGGATTTGTCTTCACGTCCGCGCTGGCGCACGTCGGCGGTTTCATCGTCGCCATTTTGGTTTTACGCGCGGTGCGAGTTGATCGTCTCGCTTGGCTTTACGCTTTCGTTTGGTATCTGGTGATGCAAATCATCTCGCGGCTGGCAACTTCACCAGACTTAAACGTCAATGTCGTTTACAGCATCCAGCGTGGATGGCAGTCAACTTTCACAAGCTTCTGGAAATTCTGGCTGGTGATGACCGCCCTGGTAGCAGCCGGTTTGTGGCTAATCGGAAAAGTGCTGAATTTGATGTGGCCCGCCCGAAACAGTTGAAGGCACGGGCTGAATGCTTGCCGAATTCAACGCTCTCAGCGACCGAGCACTGCTGCCTGGGCGCTCAAAGTGAGTAGGTGCCAACGCTGCCAGGTATTGATTGGCTCGTTGTAGAGGCGAATGTATGAAGTCTGCAAGTAAAGTTTATCAGGCGCGGGCCACTCCAGCCGCACAATCGGATTGAAAGAGGCTGGGAGAGTACCGGCTTGCTGAGTTGGCGGCGTGGCAACAGTTTTGGTCGGCGCAGTATCAGCCTTCTTCGCCGGTTGCGATTTCTCGTCAAAAGCGACAGACGCGGTCAGCAGAGCTTCGTGCAGAGGTATCCGCGCCTGGGTCGGTGCCTTGCTCGCGCCGTCATAAATTCCGACGTCGAAACCGAAAGCTGCCGCGACCTTGGATGAATCGGAAGACCAGACGGGCGGGGCCTCGGCGAGTGAGTCGTCCAGCAAACGCTCCTGCCCGTCGAGACTGATGATTCGCGGCCGGCCCATTGCCGTCTTGAATTCTTTCTCGCGCATGGTCCATTCATTCTCTTTGCAGGCGAGCGCCGCCAGCGCATGATCATCGGGCGCCCAGGAGAGCGCGAAATAAATTAATCCCTCGCGCTTTGTCAGCGGCTTCAGATCGAAACCATCGCGATTGCAAAGATAAACCTGCTCAGTATTATAAAGCGGCACCAGTCCAAATGCCGGCGCAATCGAAGGCGAGGGCAGAGCGCTGGGCAGCGGCGACGCGCTCGGCACCTCTGGTAATTCTTCCAGGGGCGTGGGTGTCGGTTGAGGTTTTTGAGTCTTGCGACCCACGAAGGCGATCAAACTACCGTCAGACGACCAGAGAACCGAATCCTGGAACACGCACGCGAGATCGGGCGGCGTTATGTTACGCAAAAATTTTCCATCCATCGCATACAAGTCGATATGAAAAGTCGGACCGGGTTCGTCGGTCGTACCGTAAAGCGCCAGGGCGCGTTGACCGTCAGGCGAAGCAATAGTGCGTAACAGCGCGTCGTCTTTTCTGCGCGCGTCGAAGTCACTTTGGATTGCTTCGATCCTGGTGTTTGTTTCTTCCGAATTGATTTCCGGCGGCGCATCGACGTCAGCATGAAACGTGTATGCGAGTCGCGCTGCCGGCAGGTCGCGCAACTGGCGCGGGCGAATGCGCTGCGGATCGGAATTGCTGCTGCAACCGGCCCAAACCAGGGCCAGCAGAATAATCACCGGCGCCATCGGAGGTTGCAAAACACCCGCGCGGGCCCGGACTGCGGCGATCAGATTCTGCGTGGAATGAGTGACGGGATACAAGCTCTTATGCATTCAATTGAGATCTCAGGAAGGCAAATTCAGCAGTCTCAAACTTCCAAATTCCATTTTTAGTTCGCCTTCATACGACTAAACAAGAGTTTAGGGTGATGGCGTTGCTTTGGTGGCGCCGACATTGGGGCTCGCGGCAATTTCACTGGCGAATTCCAGGTCGAGCGCGAACAAAGCTCGAATCGTGCTGCGCGGCGAAAGATGATCCTCATCCGAGGTGTCGTCGCCGACGCAGTTGTGTTCAACCGCGCGTGCCAGACGACGCGTCGGCGGTTCCCAACTGGCATTGCCTTTGATGAATTCATGCGTGGCCATTAGCCCGACCAGGTCGCACGCCAGTTCTTCACCTCGCTGTCCGGTAATACTCAATCCAGTGCGAGTTGCCGCGCGGCGCGCTACGGAGCGAAACAAGAAACGCAGCGAATCAGACTGGCCATCGGCGATATGCGTCAACTCGTGCGCGAGCACGCTGATCATTCCTTCGTCAGAGCGCAGGCCCGCCAGAAAGATCGTGCCGAATTCGATCGTGTGCGGCTCGCGCAACCATACCGAAGCATTGTCACGCGCGTCCACGTCGGGCTTAATCCGGCGGACGGCCTGAACGCGGGCAATCGCCGCGTTGACCTTTCCCTTGTTGTAGACGCTCCCGTAGAGTTCGTAATCGCGAGCTAACTTCAAAAGAGCGCGGGCGACGAGTTTCTTGGTTATCGGCAACAAACGCTCGGCACGTTTGACGCCGGCGACTGCGTCAGGATTGTTCACACTGAGCGACGGACGCGCCTGCATCTCGTCGATGGCCATACTACTAAAAGGATCGCGGACGCGTTCTGAGCAGGTTGCGCCGACTGCCCGGTCGACTAATGTTCGATCCGCCGGCGTGAAAGTTTCACGCGCGACGGTTGAGTGCGCGCCGTTTCGGCGAGATTGAGCGAGAGAGTCGGCAGTTGCAAGGTTGATAAAGAAAGCAATCGCCAGCACGAAGGTAAGACCGATGAAGGTGACGGGGTGACGGGCTGACATGGCGACAGTCAGCCGCGACGACGCGAGGAGAATTCTTCTCCCCGTTTCTCTGTTTCTCCATCTCCCCATTTCTTTCATCGGTTCTTCCACTCTGGCTTGCGCTTTTCCATGAACGCCCGCACGCCTTCATTAGCGTCTTCGGTTTTCATCAGCTCATTCAAGTAGAGGGTCTCAACCTCTTTCAATACTGATTCAAAACCACTTCGGTGGCCAAGATCAAGCGCGGCCCGCGTCATTCCCAGACCCGCGGCCGAAAGTTCGCGCAGTTTGCCGAGGACCTGTTCGGTTTTTTGCTCGAGATCATCGGATGACATCACGTAATTTACCAGACCTAGCCGCAAAGCTTCGGCGGCGTCGATCGTATCACCGGTGAGGATCAGTTCGCGCGCTCTTTTTTCCCCGACAATGCGCGGCAAAAGAATCGCCGCGATTGGCGGAAATACGCCGAGCTTGATTTCGGGTTGGCCAAATCGCGCTCGTTCGCTGGCAATCACGATATCGCAACCCAGCACCAACTCGCAGCCGCCGCCCAGCGCTGGCCCATCGACAATGGCGAGCGCGGGCCTCTGAAGTCTTTCCAGCGCGCGGAAAATTGAATGAAACGAATCGAGCATCTCTCCGACCGTTTCCTCGACGTGCTCTTCAACCGCGACCCCAGCGCTGAAGGCACGCGTCTCCGGGGCGGCATCGAAAACGATCGCTACCAGATCATTTTGGCTCGCGCATTCTTTCAGTGCGTCGTTGATCTCGCCCATCATTGCGATGTTCAAAATGTTCAGGGGCGGACGAGCGAAGGTTATGCGCGCGGCTCGATGGTCGATTGCAAACCTGATGTTCTGATACGCGCTGATCACGTTGGGATTCTAACTCACTTCAGTCTGCCTACTGTCATTGAGATCGGCAAATCGATAAAGCAGCGGCCCTGCGGCCCGCGACAAGCGGTAGCAGATTGATTTATATTGCTCGCGATCCAACCGAATCAATATCTGAAAGGCGAGTTGTTATGCTACGCAAATTGACTTCGACCTATTCGACCTGGGCTACAGTGCCGCTGCGACTAGCGCTGGGAATCGCCTTCATAGGGCACGGTGCGCAGAAAGTGCTGGGCTCATTTAATGGTCCGGGGTTGGCAAAGTTCACGTCCTTCCCGGCTCCGTTTTCGTTCATGCGCCCGGCGTGGTTATGGATGGGCGTCGCCGCGATGTCAGAGCTGATTGGCGGCATCCTGGTGCTGCTGGGATTGTTAACCCGCGTAGGAGCATTCCTAATTATGTGTGTAATGCTCGTGGCGATCTTCGGCGTGCTCTGGCCTGCTTTCTTTGCTCCTACAGGTATGGAACTCGCGGTCGCGTATCTCGGCATTGCGCTCGCGTTGCTGATCACAGGTGGTGGCCAGGCGTCAGTCGACCGCATGATCGGCGGACGCAGATATTGACATAAACCGTAAACACTAATTCGTAAGCAGGCCCGAATTCGCGACCTTTGCGGGCGCTTATCGATTTACGATTAACTATTTACCAATCATGAAGCGCTCACCGCTGCTCGTAATCTTCATTACGGTCTTCATCGATCTCGTGGGTTTCGGGATCGTGATTCCCGTCCTTCCCTTTTATGCCGAAGGCACGAAGTTCGGCGCCACGCCGCGTGAAGTCGGGTTGCTGTTCGCTTCATATTCCGTTATGCAGCTCGTGTTCGCTCCGGTGCTCGGAAGATTATCTGACAAGTATGGTCGTCGCCCGGTCCTGTTAGTAAGCATTCTGGGTACGAGTGTCGGTTTTTTGGTTCTGGGGTTCGCGGCCACGCTGTGGATGCTCTTTCTCGGTCGCATCATCGACGGAATTTCCGGCGGCAACATATCAACGGCTCAGGCTTATATTGCCGACGTGACGACGAAAGAAAATCGCGCGAAAGGAATGGGATTGATTGGCGCGGCTTTTGGTTTGGGGTTTGTTTTTGGTCCGGCAATCGGCGGGATCTTAAGCCGCTGGGGAGTCAATGTTCCATTCTTGTTTGCGGGCGGCCTCGCTTTCGCTAACGCGATCTTGCTTTATTTCACTTTGCCGGAAACGGTCACGCCTGATCATCCGGCGCGCGCTTCAGCCGCCAGCGGTCGCGGCTGGAAGCAACTGCTGGACGCGCTGCGACAAACGCGGCTTGCTTTTGTGCTCACGATTTATTTTCTTTCGATCGTGGCGTTTTCGATTATGACGGCAACTTTTTCGCTGTTCATGATGTTTCGGCTGGGCTATGACGCGTTCCACAACGGCTGGGTATTTGCTTTCGTGGGAATAGTCTCCGCCATCATTCAAGGCGGCCTGATCGGAAAACTCGTGAAGCGTTTTGGCGAACCGGCGCTGGTCATCACCGGCGGTTTGTTGTTTTCAGCGAGCTTGTTTGCAATTCCTTTTGTGGGGCCCGCCCTGGGAGTGATGGGAATACTTTCGCTGGGCGCGCTTAGTTCAATTGGCAATGCGCTCTCGGCGCCTACTTTAACGGGCCTTGCATCGAAAAGCGCTCCCGCCAGCCAACAAGGCGGAGTGCTCGGGGCCATGCAGTCGGCCGCCAGTCTGGCGCGCGCGGTTGGTCCCGCCCTCGCGGCGTTTCTGATCTACAGCGCCGTGGCGCACGTTGGCTTCGACGGCCGATCGCAGAATATGAGTGACTCTTCGATCTTGAGAACCTTCTGGACCGCGGCCGCGATTCAGTCCAGCGCGTTCTTGATTGCCGTTTATTTTGCTCGCGCGTACGGAAAGAAATATTCAGCCGGTGAGATTGCTGAAGCGGCGTAGGGTACTTCTTTCTCAAGCAGGCGAACGAGTTCAGGTAAATTTCATCGCCGAATACCTAATTCGTCCATCGCTTTCTTAAGTCGTTCAATTCCTTCAGCAAACATTTTCGGTTCGCACGCATAACCCAGCCGAAAATGTTCCGGCATCTCGAAATATTTTCCCGGCACCACCGTCGTCTCGTATTTCTCGCGCAGAGCCCGGCACAACTCATCGACCCGACCGCTCTTCAGTCGCGGAAAGATGACGGTCCCATATTCGGATTTGCGAACCTCGAGGTCTTCGCGCTCGCTGAGAAATCTATTGAGCACGGCGCGATTCGTGTCCAGAATCCCACGCGATCTTTGCGCAATCTTTTCCAGGTTCGCCAGCGCGATACAGCTCAGCAGTTCAGCCGGATGCGCGGGGATGCCGATTACCAGATCCAGGAGACCCCAAAGTTTTTTCGCCAGGTCTGGTTCGGCGAGAATCCAGCCGCAGCGCAGTCCGCTCAGTCCGTAAGCTTTGGTAAGACTGGATGTGACTACGAACTGGTTTCCCAGATGAAACGAAGAGCGCGGCGCATCTGCGAACATCGCGTCGAGATAGACTTCATCGACCAGAACCCGCGCGCCCACGCCCTGCGCCATATCGCCGATTGTTTTCAGCACCTGCTCTTCAATGAAAGCATTGCTGGGATTGTGCAGATTGGTGATTACAATTAGTCGTGTCCGCGATGTGATCGCGCGGGATATTTCCTGCGGATCAACTTGAAAGCCTTCCGCGAAGCGACGCGGAAATCGTTTTATCTCTGCTCCTAAATATCTGGCCACGTTCAACAAAGGCTCATATGCCGGCTCTTCGATCAAAACTTCATCGGCGGCTTCAATCGTCGCCGCCATCACCAGGAAATTCGCCATCGTCGTGCCCACAGCGGCGACGACGCAGTCCGTTTCCACGCCGCACTTTTTCGCGAGCGCCGACTGCAACGGCTCATAACCATAAAGACTCGGTCCGTTGATTTCCAGATCCTCGATCTTAACGGGTAGTTCCTTTAGCGGATATGGCGTCATGCCGCTGTTTGCCAGGTTGTAGGTAGCATGCGCCTGGGTCTTAGCCCATTCGATGTATTCAGAATTCATCGCCCTTATTCTTGCCGCCGACGTTATCATCCTTCACGCCTCCACCAATTCCAGAAAAAATATATGGGAACGCCCGCGAGCACAATTCCCAAACCGATCACCGTGTTTTCCGGGTGCGAGTAAATCGTTCCGGCAACCACCGACCAGCATATCAGAGTGAAAAATAAAGTCGTGAACGGATGACCCGGCACGCGGTAATCACTGGCGTACGCGTTCCTTTGATCGCGACGGCGAAAGACAAACAAACAAGCGGCCGTCAATCCGTAGGCAATAAAATCAACCGACACGACATAATCCAGAATCTGTTCGAACTTCCCGGAGAGGGCAATGACCGCAGCTAACATTCCCTGCACGACTATGGCCACGACCGGCGCCTGCGTGCGCGGATCGATTCGCGCGACTTGTTTGAAGAAAAGTTTGTCATCGGCCATCGCAAAGTAAACGCGCGGCGCGGTCAGCATGCTCTGGCTCAGAAAACCGAGCGTGGAGATCGCGATACCGACGGCGATCAATCTCGCGCCGCGTTCGCCCAGCGCCAGCCGCATCACCGCCGATGCCGGCGCGCTCGCTTCTGACAATCCCTGCGCGCCCAGCGCCCCCACGCACACAATGTTGACGGCGAGATAAAGCACGACTACCCCAAGCACGCCGAGTACTACGCCGCGTGCGAGATCTCTTTTCGGATCGCGCATTTCAGCGGCCACAAAACTCGCCGTGTGCCAGCCGCCGTAACTAAACATCACCGGGCCCATCCCGGCCGCGAGTACTGCAATCACGCCGAGCGACGCCGGCCGATCGAGCGCCGGACTCAAACTAAACCGCGGCATGCCCACGAACACCAGTGCGCACAGAACGAGCCCAAGGATCGCGAGAATCTTGATCACCATCAAAACATTCTGCACCGTCGCACCCGCCTTGACGCCCAGGCAGTTAATGATTGTGAGCAAGAGCAGCGTAATGACTGCGACCAGCGAACTTGAAACGGGAAGATGGACCAGCTCGAGAAAATACTGCGCGAAGACTATTGAGACCGCGGCCATGCCTCCGGTCTGAATCACCAGTAGCAGGGCCCAGCCGTAGAGGAATCCCGCGATGGGATGATAAGCATCGCGAAGATAAGCGTATTGGCCGCCGACAAGTTGCGGCCGCCGCGCGGCCAACTCTGCGTAAACGAAAGCTCCGGCCATCGCTACCACTCCGCCGAGCAACCAGCAACCGAGGATCAGCGGAGTTGTGTGAACCCGGCTAGCAACCACATAAGGATTCTTGAAAATCCCGACGCCGATAATCCCACCCATGACGATCATCGCGGCGCTGAAAGGGCCAAGCTTGCGTGCGAGTTGGGGTGGACTATCAATGGTCATTTCAACCGGCCTGCCCTTTCAAAAAATCCTTCAACTCACTCTCGCTCGGCAGCGCTGCGCGCGCGCCCAGGCCACCACACTTTAGCGCCGCAACTGCATTGGCGATTCTTAGACTCGTCTCGACCTCCTCGCCGCGCAGCAACCCATAAAGAAAGCCGCCGCGGAAAGCGTCGCCGGCGCCGGTGGTGTCGCGACATCCGCCGGGCACTTCGAAGGCGGGAGATTCGATGAATTGCTCCTCGCAATAAACTAAGGCGCCGCGAGCGCCCAACGTCATGCCAACCAACGCGCATCCATATCGCGCTTTCAATTCAACCAGCGAAGTTCGTTCGTCGCTGATGCTGGTCAATCGATGTGGAAATTCGATCGAGGTGATCAGCATGTCGATCAGCGGTAGCAACTCCGGCAGGCCTTCGTAAATATTATCGATGTCCGCCGAGACGAACGTGCCGGCGGCGCGCGCGGCGCGGGCCATCGCCGCGCACGCTGGCGGATCGTGCGCATCCAGGTGCAGGACTCGTCCGCGCGAGGCTAATTCAATTGGCGCTTCGTCGGCCGCGTAAGAAAGTCGCTCATCTCGATTCCAAATGATTGTGCGTTCGCCCGTTTGCGCGTCCACGATGATAAAGGCAATTTGATTCCGAGCATCGTCGATCACTTGCGCGAAATCTACGTTTACATTTTCGGATTGCAAGGATTGCAATCCGAACTGTCCTTCTTCATCAGAACCAAACCGCCCGGCGTAAGCCGTATTCATGCCGAGTCTCTGCAAGGCGGTCATCGCCGTCGCGGTCTGACCTCCCGCGGATAGTTGGTGTTCGAGAAAACGGAGCTTGGAATCGAAGACCGGATATTCGGGCACGACGATCAGATGATCTACCGCGTTCAGGCCAAAGCCGACGGCATCGAACTCGCGACCTTCTGGTACTTGGAGCGTGATTCGCAATTTGGTTGTCCTGTCTTTGCGCCTTTGCGGCTTTGCGTGGGATTATTTCTCGCAAAGGCGCCAAGCCGCAAAGAAGTCATGACTCTGGACGAAAAGCTCAAAGAAATCCCGCGCGCGCCCGGCGTCTATCTGCACAAGGACGCGGCGGGCAAGATCATTTATATCGGCAAGGCCAAGAACCTGCGCAATCGCGTGCGCTCGTACTTCCAGGCCGGGCGCGCCGGCGAATTCAGTTACGGCATCAAGACCGGCGAACTGGTAAAACAGATTGCCGATGTTGAAGTCATCGTGACCGACAATGAAGTCGAAGCCTTCATTCTCGAAGCGTCGCTCGTCAAAAAGCATCAACCCTACTTCAATTACAAATTAAAGGACGATAAGTCTTATCCGCACCTGAAGCTGACCGTCAACGAGCCTTTTCCGAAGTGTGTGATCACGCGCAGAATTCAAAATGACGGCGCGCTTTACTTCGGCCCGTTTCTCCCGGCCTCGATGGCGCGCAAGACTATCGATCTAATCAATCGCACTTTTCAGTTGCGCACTTGTGACATTGAAATCGACGGCAAAGCGCCGCGCCCTTGTCTGGAGTATCACATCAAACGATGTCTTGGGCCGTGCGTCAAGGGTTTGTGCACGCCGGAAGAATATCAGGAAGCCGTGCGCGACGTGCGCATGTTGCTCGAAGGCCGCAACACCGAGCTCGCTGACTTGCTGGAGGGGCGCATGCTGCACGCTTCCGAAGAGATGCGTTACGAGCTGGCGGCTAAGTATCGCGACCTGCGCAAGACGGTGATTAAACTTTCCGAGCAGCAGAAGATGGCCACGACTTCGGAAAGCGACGTGGACATCTTTGGTTACTATCGCGAAGGCAAACGCCTGGCGCTGCAACTTTTCACCATGCGTGAGGGCGACATCGTCGGCCGGCGCGAATTTTTCTGGGAAGATTTGCCCGAAGATGATTTCAATCCCGCGGATTTTTTGAGCGACGTGCTGTCACAGTATTACAGCGGCAACGACAACGGGCCGAGCGTCCCACCCACGGACCTTCGCACGCGGGATGCGCGGGTAACGTTTATGCCGCGCGAGATTCATCTGCCAATCGATTTTGACGATCGTGAATTGCTTGAGAAAGCACTCAGCGAACGCAAAGGTCGTCGCGTGCGCATCCTCGCCCCTCAGCGAGGCGAGAAGCGCGACATGATCGATCTGGTCGAGAAGAACGCAAAGCTCGCTTTCGAACAGCGCTTTCGCGTGCTGAAACCCGATATGAAACGCGTGCTGGAAGAGACGCAAGAGACGTTGGAGCTGCCGCGGTTTCCGGCCCGAATTGAATCTTTTGACGTCTCGCACATTCAGGGCGCCGAAAATGTTGCCGGCATGGTTGTCTGCGAAAACGGCAAGATGAATCGCAACGAGTATCGCAAGTTCAAAATTCGCTGGGTCGAAGGCGCGAACGATTTCGCTTCCATGCACGAAGCCGTTTTGCGCCGCTATCGTCGCGTGCGTGACGAAGAAAAAGCTCTGCCCGACCTGATTATGATCGACGGGGGAAAAGCCCAGCTCAGCGCGGCCGCCGAAGCGATGCGCGAACTCGATTTGGAAGCCGTGCCGATGATCGGCGTCGTCAAGCCGCCGCTTCATCACAACCAAATTGCTTACCTGCTGGTCAAAGGCCGCGAAGACGAACCCGTACATCTCGACTCGCATTCGCCGATCCTGCGTTTGATTCAAATGATCCGCGATGAAACGCATCGCTACGCCGTCACTTATCATCGCAAGCGGCGCGAGCTGCGCGATTTCACTTCAGAGCTGTCGGCAATTCCCGGCGTGGGAGAAAAAAGAAAGACCCGTTTGCTGCGTCACTTTGGATCGATTCACAAAATCTCCGAAGCCGGCGTGGAAGAACTCGCGCCCTTCGTCGGTCGCAAGACCGCGTCGGAAATTGTCGAACACTTTGCGCGGCAACGAGCGTTGGCCGAAGGCGCGAACGCGGCGTGACCAAAAGACTAAAGGAGGAAACCATGCACCGCGAAGACCAATTCATTCCGCATTTGTTCGTCAGCGATGGGCAGGCCGCGTTGGAATTCTACAAAGAAGTTTTCGGCGCCGAAGAGGGTGACAACATGACCGAGCCCGACGGCACGCGGCTGATGCACGGCGAAATTGTTTTGGATGGGCACAAACTTTTCTTAAGTGATGAATTCCCAGACAAAGAAAGCGGGACAGGCAGAACGCCGCAGACGTTAGGCGGGACCTGCGCGCGCATTACCCTGCAAACTGACAATGCGGACGCGGTTGTGGAACGCGCGGTGGCGCGCGGCGCGAAAGTTTTGATGCCGGTGCAGGATATGTTCTGGGGCGCGCGTTACGGAAAGATCATCGACCCGTTCGGTCACGAATGGGGCATCAATCAGCAGTTGAAAGAGCAGACGCCCGCGGAAACCCAGACCGCCGCGGAAGAGTTCTTCACAAAGGGTAAATGAAAAAGATTGCCCGATCGCGATCGGTTCGTGAAGTGGTGGAGAATTGTTCGATTGAGAAGCCTTTGGAAGAAACGCAGACGCCGCGGCAGCATCCGCTTAGCGTTATTGGCTGGTTAGCTCAAGTCTTCCGTCCGGCAAACGCACGGTAGACACGCTCCGTTCGTAGATCGTCAACGGCTGAGGTTGACGATTCTGGATCGCCGCAACCTGCGCTCGATTCAATCGCGCCGCAAACAGTGCTGAGTTCGGATCGCGCAACAGCGCATAACGCCTGGTAATGCGGCGAACGTATTCCTGAGTTTCGGAATACGGTGGGACCTGCCAACCATACTTTTCCACCGCGCCTTCTCCCGCGTTATAGCCCGCCAGCGCCAAAGACAAATCGTTATCAAAGTAATCAAGCAGGAATGCCAGGTAGCGCGCGCCGCCCTCGATATTTTGCCGGGGGTCGAAGATATTATTGACTCCAAAGCGAATCGCGGTCGGCGGCATGAGCTGCATCAGACCGCGCGCGCCCTTTGGCGAAATCGCATGCGGCTTGAACGTCGATTCCTGGTGCATGATCGAATACAGCAGCAGCGGATCGACTCCGTTGCGAGTTCCCGAATCGACCAGATAGCGGTCAACGTCCGAGCTGCCCGTCGTGTATCCGCGCAGCGCCGCATCGGAACTAACGATGGCTGAGTTTGCGTTTGGGTAAGTCAGCGAGGTCGGACGAACAAGATTGCGGAAAGGATCAGATCCAGACGTGGCCGTGCTCTGAGTAGTTTGATTAGCAGCAGAACTCTTCGACGCTCTGCGCAATCGCCTGGGTGCTGGCGTTGGCTCTATATAGACACGCACTCCATTGCGTACGTCGAAATTATCGAACGAGTATGCGGTGCCTTGTCCAAGTACGGACGCGGCAGCAATAACAATGAAGAGCACGAGTGTAAGCGATCTTGTCATGGTCGGCGTGAAGGGTGTTTGAAATTAAAGTGGGGCCGCGAGTTTTGGATAGAACTTGTCTCGCGAAAATTCATGGGCGCCTTGAATCAGGCGACGACCTATCTTAGCACGAGGGTAAAAAATTGCCAACAACTTTGGCCATAGCTGGAAGGCGTTGATATTCAAGGGATTACCACGGCTAACTCTGCAGCTGGCTAAATTGAACTGCTTGACACCGATAGTATGATGACGCCGCTCATCCAATTCCAGGTCAATACTCAGGCTTTATCATCATGGGCGCGCTGCGCGCCTCACGAATTCGAGGAGAACAAAAAAATGAAGAAACTCCCGATCGTCCTGCTCTTAACATTGCTGGGATTGTCTCTCGCGTTAGCAACTCAGAACCAGAACAAGAACTCGAATGCATCTTCTGCAAATGCCAATCGCGCGCCCAGGAAGCGCGGTCCGATCTTTCGAGCTACCTCCGATCAGATCAAACAAGCCCAGGCAATACTAAAGCAGCGTGGCTTCTATGGTGGCGATCAGACTGACAAGCTTAATCCGGAGACGCGCGCAGGTCTCAAGAAGTATCAACAGGCTGAAGGCCTCAAAGTGACGGGCACGCTTAATAAGAACACGCTTGAGAAGATGGGAATCGCACTGACTGAGAAACAGAAACTGATGTGACTATCTGAGCCGGAACAGTTGAATGGCTTGCCGGCGCGTTTCCCCAGCTCTCTTGACATGGAAGAACGCAACTGTCTTTGCTCAGGAAATATAAATGCGTTGAGAGAGACTAGATTTACTTTGCGCGCACGTATTCAGCGCCTATGTCTTCCAACAGCGTCTCCAGCTTCTCAACTTCATCGGCTGTCTTGGCTTCTACGCCGAGCAGAATCCCTCCGCCGCGCACACCTGTGTCGTAAACTTTGGCCCGATGTTCGGGAATGCCCGCGCCGAGGAGCAGACCAATGAGACCGCCGGTTGCTCCACCGGCTCCTGCGCCCGCCAGCGCCGCCGCGATTGGACCAGCGACCGCAATGCCGACTCCGGGAATTGCGATTGACGTGCCCACAGCGACGATTGCTGCCAGCACCGCTCCCACAGTTCCTCCGATCGCGCCACCGATTCCGAGCCCATCCGCTGCATGTGTTCGAGTCTGGACCGCGAACTCTTTGTTCTTCGTGGAATCCGACATTAATACGCTTATGTCGTCGCGCGTGTAGCCACGTTTGATTATTGCGTCCACGGCTGCCTCGGCCGCGGCCCGCGTTTTGAAAAGACCGTTGACAAAGTCTTTCGACATAATTCTCGCTCCTTTACTCGCCGATTTGCAGAAAGTTCTTTGAGCCGAAGAGAGAAATACGTCGTCTTCGACCGAGTCGAATTAGCTCAAGCTTTCTGTTTTGGGGGTTGTGACTTTATCTTGCGGCAGTCAGAGACTGGTGTCAAACGGAAGAGCGATTACGCTCACTTTTCTGGCGGACACGATGAGTCACGCGGGCTCGTCCTGAGTTGCCCGCAAGGTCTGCGGGTTGCGATAGTAATCGGTGTTCGAGATGAAGCTTCCGTGCTTCAGTTGGCACAGACCTGTTTAATTTCGACGCCGAACGCGTGCCTTTATCCACACGTCCCGGATTCGAATTTAGCGAGGCATTGAATCATTCTCCGCGTCACCAGTCGCGGATCCGTTGAGCCGGGAAGGGATCCAACCAATGACACCAAACAGAAAGATCAGCCCCGTAAAACCTGCCGCCGCCGCACTGACGATCATTTCCGGGATGCGCATCACCTTAACGCGGTCACGGTTATTTAGTCTTATTCCTATATCGGATGAAGTGAGAGACGATGGCCCGGAGTCTTTCACAAACTGAAGACGGCCTGAGCGTAGAGCGTCCTGCAGCAGCATACCTCGGGCATAGATCTCAACCCGGTCGCGAGACTCCTCCAGCGAGACCGGCGCGTTCATCGGTGTCCACCAGATATCGTTGCGTTCGGCGTAGAACCTAATCAGACTGACACAAGAGATGAGAAAGAACATTCCTCCAAATAACATGAGGTAAAGTCGTGCGAGCTTCGTTTGCTTCATCTTCTTTGACCTCCGATGCGAGTAGATAACACGTTGTTCCGTTCCCGTCAGGAGGCGGCAATGGGGTAAGCCGGCCCTACGGTTCTTCTATCAAAACAGACGCAGCTTAGATCGGCGCTCTTCGTTTCGTTATTTCTTATTCGCTGCGGCTTCAATTTCTGCCAGGATGCCATCCAGTTCTTGTCGATCCAGAAAACGGCCGTTTATCACGACCGCGCTGATCTTCGTGGTGTTGCGAATGTCTTCCAGCGGGTTAGCACTGAGCAAGACCAGATCGGCGAGCTTTCCTTTCTCGACGGTACCGAATGAATCGAACTGGTCAAAGAACTTTGCCGGATTCAAAGTCGCAGCTTGCAACGCCTGCATTGGTGTCAATCCGGACTCGACCAGCAGCCGAAGCTCATCATGAAGACTAAAACCGGGCATGACGTAAGGACTGATATCATCGGTCCCGGCCAGAATCCCGACGCCGGCCTTTTGGAATCGACTTACCAACGCTTTCTCTCTGCGAACGATCTCTCTTCGACCGGCCCATTCGACCGCTGGCGTGCTGTTCGCTCCATTCGTCATGCTCAACCATGAGTTTCTCCACGACGGCTTTATGTATCGCAAACGGAGATCATTCGCCAACTTGCGATCATCCAGCACCGCGTAGTTGTTTCGCATTATGATCGTCGGGCAGTTCCAGGTGTGATTCTTCTTGAAGACGCCAATCAATGAGTCGGCTTTGGTCGTGTCGGTTTCGGCCTCCGTTAGACCCGTGAAGTGCTCGATACTTTTTTGTCCGGCATCGGAAGCTTCCTGGGCAGTTATCGCGGTGGGCACATGTCCTTCAACCGGTAAACCGAGTTTCTTCGCTTCATCGATAATCGCAAAGTACGCACCGCGCGGCAGAGTATCGTGCACCTTTATGAAGTCTGCGCCCTCCTGTTTGGCTTTTCTAACCGCGGCGCGAGCTTCTTCATTGGTGTTTACTTTCACCGCGCCGGAGACGAAAGAGTTCGGCCCATCGATGATGCGGCTGGCGATGACCATTCGCGGTCCCAGCAATGTTCCGCTCTCAATTTCCCGACGCCACAAGTGGTGTGTCGGCGTGCCGTTCATTATGCGAATACCCGTGACGCCGTTGGCAATGAAAAGCCGCAGGTAAGAGTTCTTATCGAAATCATCATTGCCAATGTGAACATGCATGTCCCAGAGACCGGGGATTAGAAACTTGCCGGCAGCGTTTATTACCTGAGCATCTCGTCGCATCTTGGTGGTGCGGCTCTTTCCGATGTCAGCGATGCGGTCTCCAACAACGATCACGGTCATATCTCGCTTGAGAGGTCCGCCGGAAGTGTCGATGACGGCGACGTGAGTAATCGCCAGCGTCTTCCGCGCACTCGCAGCGTTCTGCTGCGCACACAAAGGCACCGAGACATGAAAGATGACCAGCAGCGAAACCAGCGCCTTTTTCATCGCGAGGAGAATAAGGCAGGCTCAAGTTTGTGTCGAGAAAGCCGCGAAGCGAGGCAGATACAGAACCGCTCGCGGTAGCGAGGATTAAAGATTCGCCTTGAGTCATCGCATGCGGCTCTGCCGTCCGATGTGCAGAAAGGCTTTGCCTTTCCGGCCACAGCTATTACTTATCTCTCGCACATTGGCGAGGCTTAGCCTCGCCAATGTGAACTGGTATTGAGTTGGCCTTGCGGAAGGCCAGAGGCCTTCCGCACATCAGACGGCATAGCCGAAATACTGAACTCTGAGACAGATTTTCGTCCGCGTTAGCGGACGTTTGACAGTAGTCCAGCACTTCAGTCCTGGGTGACAATGAAATGTAAGAACAAGAGTCGCTTCAGCGGGCGCCAGAGGCTTTTAGTTCTCTAACCTCACAACATCATAGCGATCGATGACGTGCCTCTGCATGTACTTGCCATGAGATTCAGCGTTCATCAATCCGTTGTATTCATCCGGTGGAACATCCTTATAGCGATATTTTTCACCGGTCCTAAAGACAACATCGAGGAATCTATTCTCGGGATCGTAACGAACTCTGCGAAGCATGCTTGAGTTAACGCTTCTGAATCTGATCGGCCCGCTTTCGTCATCGTCGTTGCTATTCGGAAGCGAATCGATAAGATTCGCTGCCAACTTCGCGCGCTCAGACTCAGATAAGGCAAGCGCGAGTTTTTCAACTTCGACGAAGCTAGCCATGAAAGAAGGATAACGCTGCGAAGTTGCGTGGGCAAAGACGATTTCGTGAAAACGCGCAGATCATGGCGAGGGATCAGTTTTGACGGCGGACTCAACATAGAACAACGACGAAGTGAGAAGCGCCAACGGCGCGCAATGTAATAACCTGGGCCAACAGCCCAGACCTGATTAGTAAATCAGGTCGAAGCCGCAACGCGGCGGAATAAACCGAGCGGGGCATTAGCCCGACCGTAAGCGAGGGCTCAATTCCGCGGAATTTATTTTGCTCCTCCAGAGCTTCAACTTGTCTTTAGAATCATTTACCTGGGCCGTTGCCCCAGGCTTTTGCATCTCGCGCCTTCGGCGCTTGGCTGTTACAGCACCCGGAGCGGTAGCGACGGGATCATAGACTCAACTTGAATGGCAGCATCCACTCGCTACCGCTCGCGGTTCCGTAACCTTCAGCCGTCCGTTTCACGGACTGCGGGCCGCGGGTCATGTTGAACGCTTATGACTTCGGAGCGCTCTCCGGCAGGTTAAGCGCCGGCTTGGTTTGGCCACGATGACAAGTGGTGCAATTGACGATTGGATTGGGACCTTTCAGGTTTTTGATTTTCTTGAGCTGATCGTTGTTGATGACGGCCACCATCGCATTCATCTCGCGAGCGATCTGCTTCGTAGGTCTGTCTTCCTTCTCCCAGGCGTCGGCCACATGGCAGTGTGTGCAATTGACGCCCAACGACCGCGCATAGCCCAGTTCCATAACCCGCAAGAGCCGCCCTGCGGGCATTCCTTTGAGCATTTGAATATTCTTAAAGACTGCTTCGGCGGGCTTATTCTCCTGACCTGCGATCATTTTGCGCAGGTTTTCCAAGGCCGCCGCTTGATCAAAAGGCTTCGCGGTTTGGGTCGCAGGATCCTGACTCTGCGCTCGGCCGGCGATTGGTCCGGAGAATCTGATACCCACGAGAGCCACGGCCAAAGCTGCGAAAATGAATGGTTTGATGCTGGTGGTTTTGGTTTTCATGGAACTTCTCCCCGCAATTTTCTTGGGCAGCATTATCATGATTAATCACTTGTTTCAAATAAAAAAGGAATCAAAGCCCGCTTTAGCGGGCGAGAGATGTCAGAACCCGGAGCGGTAGCGACGGGATCATGGACTCAACTTGAGTCACCGCATCCGCTCGCTATCGCTCACGATCCTGTACCTCAGCCGTCCGTTTCACGGACTGCGGTTTGTTTTTGCAATTCTGATCCCAGCGATGAATCGCTGGGCTATTCTCGATCGTCCGCTGCCGTGACTCTAACATCGGATTGTGGGAAAATATCCTGCGCTTTGGCGTTCAAATATATCATTCGTCGATCCCCTTCCGTCGGCACCGCCGGATCGTAGTTTTTCAATGCTTTCGACTCGAAATATTCTTGAATCCCTATCCCGGAAAACAGATCATCTACGTCACTGGGTAATCCAGCGGTCCATGTATTCTCGCCTAAGCTGCCTCCATTAAGAAACGGACTTAAGCGAAGCGCCCTAACAAAAAGTTTGTTGTCAGCGTGATCGAACTGTAACCGCTCGCGGACCTGGGCTCCATCGATCTCTTTCAATTCATAATCTGATTCGAGTCGTTCCCTGATGTAATTGAGATACTGAAGGAACATCAAAGCTAGAGCTGAACCATTCGTAGTCAGAAGTGATCCGAGAAATGTGACGACAAATCGCTCTCTTTCACCAGCATTACGACTTACGTAAACAATGCTTCCTCCTAGGGGTTTGATGTTCGACAGGACTGAATCTTTACTGAATCTTTGGTACAAAGCGACTGCAGGAATCCAGGAATCGTTACGAATGTAGTAGTTCCATATTTCGTTTAGGATTGTTTTTTGCTCGTCAGAAATCTTTCGCGCAAGTTCATTTAGATTCATAGGAAGCAAACCCCATTGAAATGGCAGTGACAACGCACGACGTTATTGATATATCTCCCCACCAGCAGCCACAAACTCCTCAGCTTTTTCGTTCATCTCCACACCCAACGCCGCCTGCTCATCAATCTCCTTCTGCTCTGCGTATTCGCGCACGTCCTACACGATCTCAATCCAACAGAAGCATGGGGCGAAACCCGAGATGCCCACTAAACAGAACGCAAACGCGCGCGACGCAGTTGTTCGAGTTCTGCCTTTAACGGAATCCAGTACTGCCGATCGGCTTCGCGTTCCAGTCTCTCTTCTTCTGACAATGCCTCAGTCAAATCAATCTCTGTCGCGGACCCAGCGATTTTAAGCAGCGGACGTTGCTTAATTAGTTTACGACTTACTTTGGGATGCTCAGCCGCAAGCTCGATCAACAGCTCAGCCGTGCGCAGTTCAAGAAACCAGAAGCCAAGTCGCGACCGCTTTGGTTCTTCACGATGCCGGAAGTAGTCGGCCTCTACAAGTCGGCGAATCATTGGCCAGTCCTTGTCGCGTTGAGTCTTCTTTGCTTTGACTAAATCGGGGAGTGACATCAATTCGTAGGAGGTGCCATCTTCGGCCTGCAAGGTTACCCGCCGATGCCAGAGCTTTGCAAAAGAATCTACGCCGCGCATTTTAGTCATTACATCGACGCGCATGCCGTCCGCTTCCGAAGCGTGGCAGCGGAAATGAATCGCGTGACCTTTGCGCAGATATTTTAGTTCGAATGGTGGAACGGCGATTACTTCAGCTTTAAGATCAGCCAAAGCCACGCGCAGCCGTGAAAGATTGGCGGTGCTGGCGAGGATCGCAAAATCCGTGTCGCGGCTAAACTCGGCCGCGCCGTACAACACGCAGGCCTGACCGCCCATCAACAGGGCGCGAACTCGGTGCCGCTGGATCGAAGAAAGGACTCTGTGTATCGGGTTCGGGATCAAGCGAGCCTCCCATTGCAACGTATTCGCGCCAGAGCTTCACGGACTCTCGCCAACGTTCCATCGGCGTCAGGGAATACCAATTGGCCAATTCTTCCCCGACGAGTTGCTCAGCAGAGATCATAATGACTCACTCAAATCTTAGAATAAACCTCTGCGCCTTTCTCAACAAACTCGCGTGATTTTTCTTCCATTCCGCGCGCCAAAGCTTCTTCTTCTTTGAGGCCCTGAGATGCTGCGTACTCGCGCACGTCCTGAGTGATCTTCATCGAGCAGAAGTGTGGGCCGCACATGGAACAGAAGTGCGCGAGTTTGGCGCCTTCCTGGGGCAAAGTCTCGTCGTGATACTCTCGCGCGACTTCCGGGTCGAGCGACAAATTAAATTGATCTTCCCAGCGAAATTCAAAACGCGCTTTCGACAAAGCATTGTCGCGATACTGCGCGCCGGGATGACCTTTTGCTAAGTCGGCGGCGTGGGCGGCGATCTTGTAAGCGATGACGCCGTCTTTCACGTCTTTCTTGTTCGGCAGGCCGAGATGTTCTTTCGGCGTGACGTAGCAGAGCATCGCGGTGCCGTACCAGCCAATCATCGCCGCGCCGATTGCTGAAGTGATGTGATCGTAGCCGGGCGCGATGTCGGTTGTCAGCGGGCCAAGCGTGTAGAACGGCGCTTCCTTACAAGTCTCGAGTTGCTTATCGACGTTCTCTTTGATCAAATGCATCGGCACGTGACCCGGACCTTCGATCATTACCTGGCAGTCATGCTCCCATGCGATCTTCGTCAGCTCGCCAAGCGTTTCCAGCTCGGCAAACTGTGCTTCGTCGTTCGCGTCGGCAATCGAGCCGGGCCTCAAACCATCGCCGAGCGAAAAAGAAACATCATAGGCAGCCATGACCTCGCAGATGTCGCGGAAGCGCGTGTAGAGAAAACTTTCTTCATGATGCGCAAGACACCACTTCGCCATGATCGAGCCGCCGCGACTGACGATCCCCGTCGTGCGTTTCGCCGTCATCGGAATGTATGGCAGTCTTACGCCAGCATGTATGGTGAAGTAATCAACGCCTTGTTCGGCTTGTTCGATCAGAGTGTCGCGAAAGATTTCCCAGGTCAGCTCTTCGGCTTTACCGCCGACCTTTTCCAGCGCCTGATAGATCGGCACGGTCCCGATGGGCACCGGCGAATTGCGAATGATCCATTCGCGCGTGGCGTGAATGTTCTTTCCCGTCGAGAGGTCCATCACCGTGTCTGACCCGCATTTGATCGCCCAGCGCATCTTTTCGACTTCATCATCGATCGAAGAGAGCACGGCAGAGTTACCGATGTTGGCGTTGATCTTCACGAGGAAATTGCGGCCGATGATCATCGGCTCGCTTTCCGGGTGATTGATGTTTGCCGGAATGATAGCGCGGCCGCATGCGACTTCGTCGCGGACGAACTCAGATGTGACGTATTCAGGGATGGAAGCACCGAATGATTGGCCGCGATGTTGGTGGAGCAGTGAATCTCTGGGAGCCTCGCTGGGAGCGCAGGCATCCTGCCTGCTCTTTTCTTCCTTCGATAGGGCCTCTTCACCAGGAATGCAGACAGGATGTCTGCGCTCCCAGCTCCGGCCCAGGTTCTCACGAATGGCAATGAATTCCATCTCGGGCGTGATGATGCCGCGTCTCGCGTAATGCATCTGGGTCACGCACGAACCTTTCTTCGCGCGCAGCGGCGTGCGGCGCAATGCCGGAAAATCCTCTAAACGCCCTTTCTCCTTCTGGCGCGCCTGGTTGGCGGCGTCAAAAGTCAGGTAGCCATCGTCGATCGGTTGCAGCTCGCGGCCTTCGTACTCTTCAACATCGCCGCGCGAGACAATCCACTCGCGGCGCAGCGCCGCCAGTCCTTCGCGAACATCGCAACTAATCGAAGGATCACCATAAGAGCCGCTGGTGTCATAGACCCGCACCGGCGGATTCTCTTCCAGCTCATTCTTGAAATTGCGCGTTGGGTTCTGATCGATCTCGCGAAACGGCACGCGCACGCCGGGCCGTTGGCCTTCGATGTAGATGCGGCGCGAATTTGGCAAAGCAGTGTCGGTTTTGGAATTTTGATTTTGGAATTGAGTCACTGATCCGGTCGCTATCGCTCCCGGTTCTGACTTTGTTGGTTTGATTGCGGCACTCATGGTGACTCCTGTTCGGTTAAAACAATTTGTTTCAGAACCGCGAACGGTAGTGAGCGGATCCTACACTCAAGTTGATTCTTTGATCCGGTCGCTACCGCTCCCGGTTCCGACATTCTGTCGCGCGCTTCGCGGGCTTTGTTCTTCTTAGAGATCGTGATCCCCGGGTTCCGCTTCGCTCCACCCGGGGCTAAATTCTGCCGCCAGCTTCGCTGGCTCATTGAATCGTTCAACCGCTGCGAGCCCTAACTTGAAACTTGAAACTTGAAACCTGAAACGTGAAACCAAAAAACCGCTCCACCTCAAAAAGGATGGAACGGTCATCGGGCACCCCAGCGGGGCTGCCCCGCCGGGGGACCCCGCCTGCCTGGCTGTTTCTCCCTTCGACGGTGTTAACCGCATCAGGTTCAAGGGGTCTCCTAATTTCGGATTTCGGATTGCAGATTTGAAGAAAAAGCTCTTTCAATTCGCATTCCGCAATCGGCAATCCGCAATCGCTGGACTCTCAGCCCCGATTTCTTGAAGATCGGGGCTCCCCCGAAACGTATTTGATTTTCAAGCTGTCGTATGGAATCTTAGAACCGTTTCATCACCGTTGCAAATCAGATTTTCAGGGCTTTTCAAAACAGCCACTGTAATCGGCGTTTGATCTCAACTCAGGAAGGAAACAAAACATGGCAACAGAAATTGGAGAGCGTTTTCCGGATTTCAGTTTGCAGAACCAGGACGAGAAGATCCTCACGCTAAATGATTTCAAGGGCAAGTGGTTAGTGCTCTACGTCTATCCGAAAGACGACACGCCCGGTTGCACGATTCAGGGAAAATCATTCACCGCGACCAAACAGGAGTTTGATGATGCGAACATCGCAGTTGTCGGCGTCAGCGCGGACGATGTCGAATCGCACAGGAATTTCTGCAACAAGTTTGGATTCACCATTGATCTACTCGCCGATCCCAGGCACGAATTGTTAACCGCGGCTGGGGTGGAACAAAGCGAATACAAAGGCACGATGTACTGGAACCGCACCACTTTCGTGATCGATCCGACGGGCACGCTGCGAAAAATTTATGAGAAGGTGAACCCGGAGGGTCACGAGCAGATGCTTCTGCATGATATCAGGGCCATGCAGGCCCTGGGTTAGAAGACTTACTCTCTCCAATGAATCGTGGCGAAGTATTTCGGGTCAAAAAGTTTGCTGTCGAGCGCAACATCGGCGCGCATCTCTGAATATTCCTCGGTGGTCGCGACCTTGCCGTCGACCATGAAGACGACTTCCGGCGCCATCCAGCCGCCCCCGAGTTTCTGATATTTATTGAACTGAGTTTCCTGCGTCTGCGCGCCGTCCTTGCCGGCCGGTCGAATCATACGGACAAAATAAAGATTCTCTCGGTCGATCCAAAACTGTGGCGAGTGCAGATCGCCTTGTTTTGCTCCGATCACGTAGACCGGCCTGCCTTGCCATTCATCTTCGCGCAGGATTGAAAGATCGAACTTGAGACCTTTGAGCGTTTCAACAACGTCCGCCAAAGGCATTTTGTAGATGTCGAAACCGAGGATCATCAGCGGATGGACGAACGGCCGGTTGGTATCTACCTTTCCGCTCTTAAACGAATAGATCTGATTATTGGTGAAGAGAATGCCGTTGCCGTCCTTCACCGGCGTGAAGTCAATCCGCAGGCTGCCCGGAACGGAAAGCGCTTCGTACCACGTTTCAACTTTTTTCGTTCCGTCCTTTTCATAGTTCGTCGTCTTTTGGACGAAGGTCGCAGTCTTGTACCAGGACTTGCCGTACTTCCTCTGCATCGCCTGGATCAGATCTTCGGTGGTCTTGATTTTGGCGGCGTAAGTTGGGGCCGTCAACATCATCATGAACAGAAGGAAAAGAAAATATCGCACCTTGGTTTCTCCTCAACGTAATCAGCTTGCAGGGATCGTCTTCCACTCCGTAGGAGTGAGATGTTTGTTTATAGATGAAACGTGAAATACTTAACAACTCCGTTCGGAGGAGCGGAGTCAAACGAGACGGAACCTCAAGCGCACTCCGCTCCTCCGAACGGAGAGATGGATCGTTGGAGTGGCGATCTATAAACATATCACCCCTGACGGGGCGAAAACACAAACTCTTGACCGTTCTCACTTGGGCAGCTCCATCATCGGAATCTTCACGCCCTTCTCGCGCGCCGTCTCAATCGCCTTTTCGTAACCCGCATCGACATGTCGAGCGACGCCGAGGCCGGGATCGTTTGTTAGTACGCGATTGAGACGCTTCGCAGCTTCGTCGGTGCCGTCGGCGACTGAAACCTGGCCGGCGTGAAGCGAATAGCCGATGCCGACTCCGCCGCCGTGATGAAACGAAACCCAACTGGCGCCGCTCGCGGTATTCAAGAGCGCATTGAGGATAGGCCAGTCAGCAACTGCGTCCGAACCGTCTTTCATATTCTCAGTTTCGCGAAAAGGCGAGGCCACCGATCCGGTGTCGAGATGGTCGCGGCCGATTGCGATCGGCGCTTTCAGATCGCCACGCCGCACGAGTTCATTGATGCTAAGACCCATCTCAGCGCGTTCGCCGTAACCAAGCCAACAGATGCGCGCCGGCAGTCCCTGGAATTGAACGCGATCGCGCGCCAAACGCAGCCAGCGGTTCAGTGTTTTGTCGTCGGGAAAAAGTTCGAGCGCCAAATCATCCGTCTTGCGAATGTCTTCCGCCTCGCCGGAAAGTGCCACCCAGCGAAAGGGGCCCTTGCCTTCGCAAAAGAGCGGACGAATGTATTCAGGTACGAAGCCCGGAATTTCAAACGCATCTTTGCAGCCGGCGTCGAACGCCATCTTGCGAATATTGTTGCCGTAATCAAAGGCGACCGCGCCGTTACGTTTCAATGCAAGCATTGCTTCGACGTGACGCGCCATTGATTCCATCGCGCGCGCAACATAATCAGCAGGATTGTCTCGACGAAGTTTTGCAGCTTCCTCCAGGGATAAGCCGGCCGGCACGTAACCATTCAAGGGATCGTGCGCGCTCGTCTGATCGGTGAGGGCGTCAACCTTGACTCCGCGCCGGACGATCTCGGGAAGCAGTTCCGCGCAATTGCCCACCAAGCCGACCGACACTGCGCGCTTTTGCGCGCGCGCGTCTTCGCAAATGTCGAGCGCCTCATCCAGAGTCCGCGCCATCCGATCGCAATAGCCAGTGCGGACGCGGCGCTCGATGCGTTCAGGATCGACTTCGATACCGAGAAAAACTGCGCCGTTCAAAGTTGCGGCCAGAGGCTGCGCGCCGCCCATACCGCCCAGGCCGCCCGACAAAAACAATTTGCCGCTCAGATCGCCGCCGAAGTGTTTGTCGGCCATCGAGGCAAACGTTTCGAACGTTCCCTGCACGATGCCCTGCGTGCCGATGTAGATCCAACTGCCCGCGGTCATCTGGCCGTACATCATCAGACCTTTCCGTTCGAGCTCATGAAAATGATCCCAGTTGGCCCAGGCGCCGACCAGATTCGAATTCGCAATCAAAACTCGCGGCGCATATTCATGCGTGCGAAAAATGCCGACCGGTTTGCCTGATTGCACCAGCAGTGTCTCGTCGTTCTCTAAGTTCTGGAGCGACCGAACGATCGCGTCGAACGATTTCCAGTTGCGCGCGGCTTTGCCGGCGCCGCCGTAAACGATCAGCTCATCCGGCTTTTCGGCAACCGACGGGTCGAGGTTGTTCATCAGGCAACGGAGTGCTGCTTCCTGATGCCAGCCCTTGCAATTGAGCTTCGTGCCTCGCGGAGCGCGAATGGTTCTCGGAGAAGTCATAGATCTAATTACAGACTCAATAATTGTCGAATAGCGTAGCGTCGTTGTGCGACGCGCGCAAGAGTTCTAAAATGTTTTCGGGTTTTTTGCGGGGAGGTTCGTCATCATGATTTGTTCGCGCAACGGCGTCGGAATTTTGCAGTTACGAAAGTCTCTTCCGAGTATTGCAACTCTGCTAACGCTGCTCCTGCTCTGCCAGCCGGCATTCCCTTTGGCTGCTAACGCCCCGGAATCGCGGCAACGGAGCGTAAAAAACGCGAAGATGTCTGAAGACCAGCGGGTCGCGCACGTGCTTTCGCGGCTGACGTTTGGCGCGCGCCCGGGCGACTTTGAAAAAGTAAAGGCCATGGGTGTGGACGCGTTCATCGCGCAACAACTCGACCCTGATTCGCTGGATGACAGCGCATTGATGACGAAGTTGAAAAGATTGCCGACGCTGGGAATGGCCACGCCCGTGATCATCGAACAGTACACGCCGCCGAAGCCAGTCGCGTCGCCGAGTCCGGCGCAACCCGCTGAGAAATCGAAGCCGCCGTCACCAATTGCAACCGAGCAAATGTCAGCAGAGAAAAAACCGGCAGACAAGATGTTGGCGGCGCCAGCGAGCGAAAGCATGAAGGCTCCGGAAGTGATGCAAAGGCCGGTGGAAAATTCCCAAAAAGAAGAAGCGGGCAGGATGCCCGCGCTCCCGGCAGCGACGCCAAAGCCCACGCCGCCACCGAAGAATCCGCAGATGGTCGTGACTGAATTGCAGCGGGCAAAATTGTTGCGCGCAGTTTACAGCGAACGGCAACTCGACGAGTTGATGGTTGATTTTTGGGAGAACCATTTCAACATCTTCGCTAATAAGGACGATGACCGTTACCTGCTGACCAGTTACGATCGCGACACGATTCGCCCCTTTGCGTTTGCGCGCTTCCGCGATCTACTCGGCGCGACCGCGCATTCGCCGGCGATGCTCTACTATCTCGACAACTGGCGCTCCAGCGTGCCGCGCCCTTATCCGGCCACCAAAGACAAACCCGCCGGCATCGACGGGGGCATAAACGAGAACTACGCGCGCGAGTTGATGGAGCTTCACACGATGGGCGTGGACGGCGGCTATACGCAGAAAGATGTGCAGGAAGTCGCGCGTTGTTTCACTGGCTGGACGATTGAAAAACCTAACGCGGAAGGACTGTTTCTTTATCGTCCCGGCTTGCACGACAACGGCGAGAAGATCGTTCTCGGCCATAAGATTCCCGCCGGCGGCGGCATTGCCGACGCCGAGCGCGTGCTCGATATTCTGGCCGCGCATCCTTCGACGGCGCATTTCATCGCCACCAAACTTGCGCGCCGTTTCATCTCGGACGATCCGCCGCCGTCGGTTATCGATCGCGCCGCCGCAGTCTTTCTAAAGACTGACGGATCGATTCGGGAAACGCTGCGCGCGATTATTACTTCGCCTGAGTTTTTCTCGACGACGTCTTTTCGTGCGAAGTTGCGGTCGCCCTTTGAATATGTCGCCGCGGCGATGCGGGCGCTGAATGCTGACACGGACGGCGATCGCCCGGCGCTCGACGCGATTGGACGGATGGGCCAACCGATTTTTGGAAAATTGACGCCTGATGGCTATCGCGATCGAGCAGATCAATGGCTTTCCAGCGGCGTCATGGTCCAGAGGTTCAACTTTGCCAGCGCCCTGGCACAGAATCGTATCAAGGGAACAAAGATCGAGATGACCCGCTTTTTGTCCGGAGTCGATCAGAAAAACAAAGAAGAGATCGCTGCCGGCCTCATGCGATTAATAGTTTTAGGCGAGCTTTCCCCGGCGACTCGGGCAGCGATCGAGAAGACTTTACAAACGGAACCGTCCAACAGTCAGCCGGCGCCCGGCGCGACTCCAGCTCAAAGCGTAACGATTGCTTATCCAGCGAATAACAGCGGCGCTTCGCAACAGTCCACTCCAACCACTCCGCCTTACATATCAGAGCTAATCACGCTCCTGATCGGCTCGCCTGAATTTCAGCAGCGATAGATGCGAGCATTGTCAGAAGCCCAAGCGTTAGCAAGGGCTCGTGTTTTTGAACGAGCCCTCCCTGACGGTCGGGCTTATGACACACCTTGTCCGCTCAAAATAGTGAGACCTGCGATATTTCTTATTTGCCTCACTCTCAGTTTTCAGCCCATCGCGGCTTTCGCGCAGCGTCGCGCCACGGTCACGGTAAATTTCAATCCGGGGCGTCCCGCGAATCGTTTCATTCCCTCGCACGCACTCGGCGCCGGAGTGGACGGTCACACTGAGGGAGTGACTCAAATTCAACTCTCGCCCGTCAATGTTGCCGCAATGCTTTCCGCCGGATTGAAGCCGCTGACCTACCGCTTGAGGACTGAACTCGCGGACGAAGCCTGGCACTGGAACCCGAACGGTAGTTGGAGTGATCCGGCGCGCAAACAAGGTTACTGGATTTCCGACGGCAATCCCGGGCCGGCGATCGATGTGTCTTATGGTTATCGTCTCCCGCGCCGCGGCAATACCATCGATCAGGCAAACGACGATGGATACTCGCGTCTTGACGATGGCGACACCGAAACTTTTTGGAAGAGCAATCCTTATCTCGACGAGCACTTCACCGCAGAAAAGAATGCGCGCTATCCCCAATGGGTAATGATTGATCTCGGCGCGCGAAGAAGTGTTAACGCGATCAGGATTCTCTGGGCCCAGCCGTTCGCCACAAACTACCGAATCGAATACGGTCACTTCGTCGGCGAAGAGGATCTGAGTCAGCGGCTGCCGAGTGAGTGGCGCGCTTTTCCTCGCGGCAAAATCAGCAGAGGCGCGGGCGGCGAGGCGCTGCTGAAGTTGTCAGGTCTGCCAATCAAAGTCAGGTATGTGCGCCTTCGCTTAAACGAAAGTTCCGAAACCGGCCCGAACGATTCGCAAGATGTTCGCGATCGGCTGGGCTATGCAATTCGCGAGATTTATCTGGGCAATATCGATCAACGCAATCGATTCACCGATGTAATGCGTCACGGGACCGCGCGCGACGATCAGACAGTTATCTATGTCTCTTCCACCGATCCCTGGCATCGCGACACGGACCGCGACGATCAGACTGAACAACCGGGCTTTGATTTTGTTTTCCGCAGCGGTCTGACCAACGATCTGCCGGTGCTGGTCCCGGTAGCCGTGCTTTATGACACGCCGGAAAATGCCGTCGCGGAAATCAAATACTTAACCGCGCGCGGATATCCAATCGAGCGGGTCGAAATGGGAGAAGAACCCGATGGACAATTCGTCAAGCCCGAACATTACGCCGCGCTGTATCTGCTCTTTTACAAAAAGCTGCACGAGATCAATTCCAAATTGCAGTTTGGCGGGCCCAGCATGCAGGACATCGAGCAGACGCAGGTTCCCGGCAGAATTAAGTTCGGCAAAGGCGGGTGGATCAGTGCTTTTCTTCGATACTTAAAACGCCATGCAAGCCTCGATGCATTCTCGTTCTTTTCGTTTGAATGGTATCCGTTTGGCGACGATTGCGATCGGAAGCAATTGATTGGATCGACTGAAATGCTTACCGGTGCTCTGCACGAAATGCAACTGGGCGGGCTCACGCACAGGACGCCATGGATAATTTCCGAATATGGCTACTCCGCATTTGGCGCTCGCGCCGAAGTGGATATCGATGGCGCGTTATTGAACGCGGACGCGGTTGGGCGATTCCTGACCCTCGGCGGTGACGCGGCCTATCTCTATGGCTACGAAGCGAGCGAAGTTATCAAGGAGCAGGAATGCTCGTCCGGAAACAACATGCTTTTTTTCAGCGATGATGCCGGCCAAATCAAGCAGCACACCGCAACCTACTGGGGCGCGCGCTTGCTGACACAGGAGTGGGTCAAGCCGGGAGATGAATGGCACAAAATCTACCAGGCGATTTCAGATGTGCGCAATGATGCCGGCAAAGCGATTGTCACGGCCTATGCAGTTCATCGGCCTGATGGGTTGTGGTCGCTGCTGCTGATCAATAAGGATCTCGAACACTCTTACTCAGTTCAGGTGAGATTTCGAAACCCGATCGATGGATCGACGTCGCATTTCACGGGCGGGGTGGATATTTTCCAGTTTTCGGGAGCGCAATACCAACTCAATTCCGATCCAAACAATCCTTATCCGATCAAAGCGGATCCGCCAGAGCATCATTTACTTTACGATAAGACGATCACATTGCCGGCCTATTCGCTGACTGTGATTCGCAGTCGATTATGAGGTCAATCAGATCTTGATGATTAGGATAACTTAAGCCGCTAAAGTTGAAGACTTCACCTCTCGGTTCAAGCGATCGGCAAGGGCGTCCGCCGTGACATCGAGATCATAATCCATTTGCAGACCCAACCAAAACTGCGGCGACATATGAAAATAGCGACCAAGCCGCAGAGCCATATCTGCGGTCACATTACGCTTCTTCGACACAATCTCATTGATTCGACGCGCCGGAACGCCCAGGTCCATCGCCAGCCGATTCTGGCTTAACCCCAGTGGCTTCAGGAATTCTTCCAAAAGTACTTCACCAGGATGGACGGGCTTGAGTTGTTTCTTAGACATGACTTTCCCTTAATGATAATCGACAATCTCCACATTGTCAGCATTGCCATCCTTCCACTCAAAGCAAATGCGCCATTGATCGTTAACGCGGATGTTATATTGGCCGGCGCGGCCGCCTGATAATTTCTCAAGGCGGTTGGCAGGCGGTACTCGCACATCTTGCAGGTTGATCGCCCGATTAAGCATTCGCAGTTTGCGTAATGCCACTTGTTGAATGTCTGACGGCAGTTTCCGGGATCGTTCACGGTTGAAGATTCTTTCGGTTTTTTTGGACCTGAACGATCTGATCATCAGCAACTCTATAAAGCGAGCCCTCAAACGTCAGGCCAACTCGTCAAAAGCTCCGTCGCGGATCGCCTTTGCGATCGCTTCAATCTCCTTCGACATCGCGCGATCGTTGGTGAGGCGAGGAACGTGGACGCGCACGATTTCGCAAGCCTGCTTCACGCCGCGGCCCGGTTGCAAAGGCGCGCGGTATTCCAATCCTTCCGCCGCGGTGATCAATTCGATCGCCAGCAGGTGCTCGGCGTTGTCAACGATGGAACGTAGTTTGGTCGCGGCGGTCATGCCCATCGAAACGTGATCTTCCTTACCTCCGTCAGTCGGAACGTTGTCGATGCTCGCCGGATGACCGAATACTCTCGCCTCGCTCAAGAGCGAAGCAGCCACGATTTGCAGCATCATGAATCCGGAAGCCGCGCCCGGATGCGAAGTCAGAAACGGCGGCAAGTCTTCGTTCGAATCCGGATTCACCAGCCGGTCGACGCGGCGCTCAGTGATGCTCATCAGATCCGTCAGCGCGATTGCCGCGTAGTCAAACGACAAGGCCAACGGCGCGCCATGAAAGTTGCCGCCGGATAAAACTTCTCCGGTGTCCGAGAATACCAGCGGGTTGTCCGTTGCGCTTCCAGTTTCCGTTTCGACCGCGTTTCGGGCATGACTCAGCGCGTCGCGTACCGCGCCATGCACCTGTGGCATGCAACGCAAGCTGTAGGCGTCCTGAACCCGCGGATCGTTTTGCAGATGCGATTGGCGAATCTGGCTGTCGCGCAAAAGCTCGCGCAGATGCGTTGCGACTTCAATCTGTCCTGGATGCGGGCGCGCGGCGTGAATCCGTTCATCGAACGCGACGGGCGTGCCCCGCAATGCCTCCAAAGACATCGCGCCGGCAACATCGGCGAGGCGCGCAACTCTCTCCGCTCGATGCAGCGCCAGCCCACCGACGGCGGCCATCGCTTGCGTGCCGTTCAGAAGCGCGATGCCTTCTTTGGCTTCGAGTTGCAACGGCTCGATTGAGGCGCGGCGCAAAGCTTCCGCGCTGGGCATTCGCTCAGCATGATAAAAAGCTTCACCTTCACCGATGACTGTGAGCGCCAGGTGGGCCAACGGAGCGAGATCGCCGCTGGCTCCGACTGATCCTTTTTCAGGAATCACCGGAGTGACGCCGCGCTCGAGCATCGCAATCAATTTTTCAATCAGTACGGGACGGCAGCCGCTGTAGCCCTGGGCCAGCACGTTCGCGCGCAGCAGCAACATCGCGCGCGCTTCAGCCTCCGAGAGTGGCGCGCCGAGTCCGCACGAGTGGCTGCGGACCAGGTTGAGTTGCAGCTCGCGAAGCTGAGATTGTTCGATGTGGACGTCAGAGAGTTTGCCGAAACCGGTGTTGATGCCATAGACCGTGCGCTCTTCAGCGACGATCCTCTCTACGATGCGGCGGGACGCTTCAACTCGAATGCGGGCTTCGCCGGATAAGGCCACGCGCTCTTCGCCACACGCGACGGCCGCAATCCGCGCGAGTGATAGTCTCTGGCCATTGAGTTCGAGCATAGGAAAGAAAGGGGACAGGAGTCGGGGATTAGGAACCAGTATAAGAAAGAAGCGAACGCCTCTTCTCTTCCGCTTTAACCATTTGGAAACTCGCGGGTTTCTTTTCCAACCCCTGCCCCCTGCCCCCTGCCCCCTGCCTTGCGCTCTGGGGTCTCCGAGACATGAATCCGTCGGTCGGGCGTTTGTGTGATATCGATTTTCTTAAACTCGCCGGTCGTGCTGCCGCGCAAGCGCTGGCGCGCGCGTTTGGCGCGGCGGATGGTGGCCCGATTCGCCGAAGTTGCGGCGTTGCGCGTCCAGCTTGTCATACGGCGCAAAGGACGCAACGAAAATTCGTGGCGCGGCAAGACTTCACCGGTCGCTTCGCGTAACTTGAGAGTGCCGACCGCAAAGATGAAAACCACCGCATTGAAGAGAAAACCTATGATGAAAACAATCCAGCCCGGAATAAGTCCGACAGTGGCGCGCTGAAGAAAGACGTCGAAATTGCGCGCCGGTTCAGGATGCAAATACACCTTCAGATTCCAACTCAATGCCAGTAGCATAAAAATCCATAGATAGTTACGACGCAGACGGCGCCCGATTGCTTCCCAGAGAGTGATTGTGAAATGCGGGGTCAAGAGATCTGCCGCCAAATGCGAAGCCCATTCCTGATCGCGGGGAACGCTGTCGGGCGCAAGCATTTGCGCAAAGTAACCAGTCTCGATCACGCGAATGCGGCTGGCCCAGATTTCATAATAACGATAGCGGCGCGCTTCCATCATGAGAAACACCGCCACCAGAATCGAGTTGATCGGAATCACAAAGTGCGGACTAACCGGTGAACTGAACGTAAATGACAGGGTCGCGCTAACCAGCAGCACCGCCCAGTAGGTAGTGGTGTCGAGTCGGGTGCGCCACACGTTCGAGCGCTGAACCTCGCCGCGATAAAAGTGGGCCATCGACGTGTTGAATTCCGCCGGTGAAAGCTTGCGCAGCCAATCGGCTGATAACGATGGTTCTTTGTTAGGCACAAAACTATCGTGCAATGACGCAGATGAAAGCGGCCGCAAACGGCTGGTGACGTGTTCGCCCGATCTCGCCGGGCTAAACGGCTCGCGCGGCAACGCTCCGGTTTGCCTTTCGGAATGCAGCGCCGCCGACGCCGGTTTTGGATTCAGCGATCCGGTCCCTCGATCGGTTAATAAAGGGTCTGTCGTGTGCTGTCTGGGGTCAGTAGTCGTCGGCATTACGAGTCATCACCCCGCGTGACGTGGGTGAGTCCGGGGTACATCAGGATAATAGCACGGCACAGTTTGGATTGGCTTATCATTCTGGTCTGGCAGGGGAGTTTTTGAAAAGTTTTGATTAACGGCGAATCGTAAGAAAATGATCGAGCGCCATTTCGTCTTGAACGTCGCTGGCACGCCGGTGAACAAGGCGACCGAGGATTGTGAGAACAAGCTGCCAACGGTTTCAATGGTTTGATAAGCGGTCGAAGCGCCTGAACTCAAGGCCTGCAACCTAATCTACCTCGCTGAAACGAGATACTAATCGACTCCAAAACATTCTCATTAATCGAAAAAACAAGTCGCTTGACACCGATCTGTGCGGCACCTATAGTTTGCTTTCGCTGTTTGAAACCAATGTTTTCCGAGGCCTCAACAAGCGCACAGGTTCTTTCGCATGAGCGTTGGATGCGCGAGGCTCTGCGGGCGGCGCGCGAAGCAAAATCGCGCGCTGAAGTGCCGATTGGAGCTTGCATCGTCATCGGCGATGAGCTGCTGTCGATCGCGGGCAATCGAACTCGCACAGATTGCGATCCGACCGCCCATGCGGAGATGGCCGCGCTGCGCGAAGCGGCCCAGAGGATTGGCAACTATCGCCTGGCGGACGCCGTCGTTTATTCGACAATCGAACCGTGCGCAATGTGCGCGGGAGCGCTGATTCAGGCGCGAGTGAAGTTGCTTGTTTACGGAGCCACCGACGAAAAAGCCGGCGCGGTCGAATCTCATTTTCACATCTGCGATTCTGATCTGTTGAATCATCGCGTCGAGATTATCAAGGGAGTTTTGGAAGCGGAATGCCGCGAGATCATACAGGAGTTTTTTAGAGAGAGAAGAAACCCAGATGCTAGATGTCAGTCCGATTTTCTAACATCTAACATCTGACATCTGATCTCTGACATCTGGGTCTGCGGAGAGGTCGCATAGTGGATTAGTGCACCGGTCTCGAAAACCGGAGTGGGTTAACGCCCACCGTGGGTTCGAATCCCACCCTCTCCGCCATGAAAAGCAGGGATGAAGACGGAAGGATGAAGGATGAAAATAAGAGACCCGATTTCTTGTTCATCCCTCATCCCTCCGCTTTCATCCTTGCTTTTCGGAGAGGTGCAAGAGTGGTTGAATTGGCAGCACTGGAAATGCTGTGAACGGGGAACCGTTCCGTGGGTTCGAATCCCACCCTCTCCGCCATTAGAACAGAGATCAGAGGCCGGTGGCGATCAGAGATCAGAGGGAGTTTCAAATCGGGGCAAGATGGAGATGAAGCGATCGAAACTATCACGAATAGCATTCAGCGCTGGTCTTGGATCCCTGGTGGTTGCGGCTTTCCTCGCGCATAGCGCTGCCGGCCAGCGTCGACGCGCGACGACGCATGCGACGATCTGTGGCAACCCGAGAGTTGCCTGCAAAACCAGCGTGACGTTTGAGCCCTATGCGCTCCCTTTTCGTGTGCCGAAGAACGCAGTCATCGTCGACACCGAACTCTTCTATGCAGTCATTCTTAAGAGCATCCGCGGGAACGAAGGTGATTGCAACATTTTCATTCCCGAAGATCAACGCCTGAAAACTCAAGTTCTATTTCCTGATCACAAGGTCTTTACTTCGCGATGCAACGATATTGAGACCGAATTCTTTACCAGGGTAAATCGGAATTCCAGAATCATGGCCGTGTTTGCCGGCACGACGCTGGCCGACGCCAACCGAATGCTGGCCGCAGTGAAAGTGACGGGAAAATTTCCCGGCGCGAATATCAGGCGAATGCGAACCGGTTTCAATGGCACTTAGCTTTTTAAGGAGTTATCTTGGACGACGACAAACTGGCAATTGAAGAAGCTCGCCGCGCTGGTCAACACAGCTCAGTCAAATCACAAGTTGAAGGCGAAGTTCAGGCTGAGATTGCTGACCAGTCAGCACAGACGCCTGCGGCGGAAACCCGTAAGATCGGTCAAGTCGCCGGCCAATTCCGCGCCAAAGCCGTCGACGAAGTTGTCGGAACTGAGCGCGAAGTCGAACGTGCGCGCGGCGCTGCTCGCATCTCGCAAGTTGTTGATTACATTTTTTATGTGATCTACGCGTTGCTGGGAATGCGTTTTCTGCTGGCTTTGCTGGCCGCCAGAAGCGGGGCCGGCTTCGTGCGTTTTATCGTCGCCGTGACGAATCCATTTTACCAGCCATTCCGTGGAATCGTCGCCAGCCCCAGCACAGACAGCGGTCACACGTTGATGCTGCCGTTAGTAATCGCGATCATCGTATACATCTTATTGCATCTGGGCATCAACGGATTGCTGCGCATGTTCGCGCATCGCAAGACGGCGATTTAGCTCAGGTACATTTTGTCTGTCATCAGTGATGAAAAGGCGATTGAGGCGGTTCCGCACATACTATTGCTGGGTCTTACATCTATTGTGGTTTGCCCGGTTTACAGACAGGCGCGCCCCTACCGCTGCGGATGACATATTCAGCATGTAGTTTGTTTTGCCTCGCAGGGAAAGTCTCATGAAAAATGCGAGATGCGTTTTGGGTTTCGTTCTTTTCCTTGCCGCGTCGCTCCTGGTTCACGGCCAGACTCCGAAGACTGCGATCGATTATTACAACCGGGGTGTTTCACGAGCTGACAGACACGATCTCGAGGGCGCGATCGCCGACTGGACGAAGGCCATCCAGATCGATCCTCGTCTGGCGCGGGCTTACTATAATCGCGGTGTCGCCCGATCTGATAAAGGCGACCTCGACGGGGCGATCGCGGACTATAGTAAAGCCATCGAAATCAATCCGCGTGACGTACTCGCTTACAACAATCGGGGCATCGCCCGAAAAGACAAAGGCGATCTGGAGGGAGCCATTAGCGACTGCACGAGGGCCATTGAGATTAATCCCGGCTTCGCAAAGGCTTACAACAATCGCGGCCTCGCTCGGGCGGGCAAGCGCGATTTCGACGAAGCGATCGTGGACTATAATCGAGTCATCGCAATCGATCCGCGTAACGCGCCGGCTTATAACAATCGGGGCATCGCCCGAAAGGCCAAAGGCGATCTGGATGGAGCCATTAGCGACTACAACAAAGCCCTCGAGATCAATCCAAATGACGCCCAGGCTTATAACAATCGTGGCCTCGCCCGAACGGCCAAAGGCGATCAAGACGGAGCCATTAATGATTACAACAAAGCCATCGAGATCAATCCACGTGATCCGCAGGCTTACGTTAATCGCGGTGTCTCGCGAGTTAACAAGCGCGACCTCGATGGGAGCATCGCTGATTTCACCACGGCCCTGGAAATCAATCCGCATGACCCGAAGGCGTATAGCAATCGCGGCGTGGCTCGGGATCGTAAGGGTGACCACGATGGCGCGATCAGTGACTTTACCAAAGCCATCGAGATCGCGCCGCGTAATGGGGATTTGTACAACAACCGCGCCACCGCGCGAATAGCGATGGGCGACTTTGATGGAGGCATCGCCGACTACTCGCAGGCCATTGAGATTAATCCGCGTGACAAAGCCGCTTACTCCAGTCGCGGCGTCGCCCGCAAGAATAAAGGCGACCTTGATGGCGCCATCGCGGATTTCGACAAAGCGATCGAGATTGATCCGGGAAATGGCGACTATTACTACAATCGCGGCCTCTTGCGTTATAAACGAGGCGACGGTGACGCCGCCATAAGCGACTTCACCAAAGCACTGGCGCTCAATCCAAGTGATTCGGACGCTTACAGCGCTGCTGCCTGGTTGCTGGCCACTTCACCGAAAGACAGTCTTCGCGATGGGAAAAAAGCGGTCGAATTTGCGCGCAAAGCCGCCGAGCTAACGAGTTGGACGGATGCGAACATCATTGACGCGCTGGCCGCGGCTTATGCTGAATCAGGAGATTTTGAACAGGCTATCAAATGGGAGAATCAGGCTTTGACATTTGTCGATTTTGATAAGGACAGCAGTGCCGCAGCGCGGCGGCGACTCGAACTTTATTCGCAACATAAACCCTATCGCGAACAGTAAACGCATCGTTAATTCAAAATCGGCGATTGGCAATCGGCGATCGGCAATGCTTTAATGTCTTATCAGACTTCGGGCTCCGCACAACGCTCGTCTTGTGAACCCCGCCAGGCCGGGAACGGAGCAACGGTAGCAATGGCAGCGTGTGTTGCGGGTAAGTCCGAAGTCTGACCAAAACGCGGCAAACCCTGAACGCCAATCGAGAATAGGATCGATGCGCTCCGGCGCCTGTCCGCTAGTTGTCTCCCGTGTAGTGAGATCGCACAGCACAAGGAGAAGTTTGACATGAAAAGATTTTTTATCGCGTCACTTGTCCTCGGGATTATTTCAGTAATTTCAACAAGTGGTCTGGCACAAACAGAAAGTCGCGCTGAAACGCTCAAACAAATCGAGGCCAAGCGCGCCGAACTCGCAGCTCTTGAAAAAAAGCTCCTTGAACCTTCCGAAGCCGATCGCGAACTCTATGCACAGTTCCTGGCCCAACCCAACACGGGTTTGATTCGTCTATTGCCACGCGAGACGTTCGACCGTGCTGAGCGAATGAAAATTCGCGGCGGTGGCGCTTACTACTCGTTTGTTCTCTTGACCCACGCTTATGGGCAGGGATCAGATATCGAGTTACAGCAAAACCGCCTCAGCGTCGGTTTCGCCGGTTACGATTACGGTTTGATGGCCAAAGCGGGGAATGGACCGCTCGACGAAGTGAATTCTGAAACTCCGAGCGTTCGCGCTTTGGCAGACTACAAAGCGGCGGCAACCGAGGCCGATGCGCGCTCAGAGCATCGGCGTATTGGGGCCGGCGCGAACATCGGCGGCGTCACAGTCCGAAGTTACTTGCCGGTTGAACTCAATGAGAATTACGTTTTGCGCTCCCTCAATTATCCCGACTCAGATGTACTCGTGGTTTTTAAAGTCGTCGGAAAAGACGAGGACGGCAGCGTTACAATTCTCTGGAAACTTTTGAAGCGATATCCCAAACCGGAAGTAGCCAGGACGCAGCAGAACCAAAACTAGCAAAATGTCCTATCAAGTCATCGCGCGCAAGTGGCGTCCACAAAAATTCGAAGACGTAACCGGCCAAGAAGTACTGACCCGCACGCTGCAAAACGCGATCGAGCACGGGCGGCTGCATCACGCGTATCTTTTTTCGGGCGCTCGTGGGGTCGGCAAGACCACGACCGCCCGCCTGGTGGCCCGCGCTCTCAACTGCCATAAATCCGAGAAACCGACCGCCACGCCGTGCGCGATTATCGACGAGACCGCCTGCGCATCGTGTCGCGAGATCGCCGAAGGTCGCTCGATGGACGTGCTGGAAATCGACGCGGCTTCGAATACCGGCGTGGATAACGTGCGCGATGTAATCATCGGGACGGTCGCCATATCTCCCGCCCGCGATCGTTACCGGGTCTTTATCATCGATGAGGTGCACATGCTTTCAGGGCCGGCCTTCAACGCGCTGCTCAAGACGATCGAAGAGCCACCGCCCCGGGTCGTGTTCATCATGGCCACCACCGAAGAACACAAAGTTCCCGAGACGATCGCCTCGCGTTGCCAGCTTTTTGAGTTTCGCACGATCGCCACCGCGAAGATCGCGGATCGGCTGCGCCTGGTTGCCGACGCCGAAAAGATCTCGATTTCCGGCGAAGCGATTCGTGAGATCGCCCGCGCCGGAGACGGCTCGATGCGCGACGCCCAGTCCGCTTTCGATCAAGTTATTAGTTTTGCCGGGGAAAAAATTAAGACCGAAGATGTAGAGAAAGCGCTGGGGATCGCCGGCGCCGATGTGCTGGCGCGCGTGGTCGGCGGAATTGCCGAGAACAAACCGGCCGAGGCGCTGGCGATTATTGACGACCTGGTAATGCGGGGACACAACCTGCGCAATTTTTGCCGCGACGTGCTTTCACATCTGCGCGATCTCCTGATCGTAAAGGTGTCCGGCGATCCCAAATTGCTCGATTCATCGGCCGCCAGCGCGGCGGCCCTGCAAGAGCAGGCAAAACTTTTTTCCGAATCTGATTTGGTGCGATTCTTCCATTCGCTGGCTGAGACCGAAAGCACCTTGAAAGATGCGGCAAATCCGCGCTACCAGGTTGAAGTGGGCCTGGTGAAATTGATGGAGATGCGCCGGTTGGCGCCTCTCGGCGATCTGGTTGCACGAATCGCCGCGATCGAAAGCGCCCTGCTCATGAACAAAGCACCGACTGAAAGGAAGACTCCCGAGGGCGCCACCGGAAGTGGATTGGTCAGCGGCAGCGGGCACGCGGCAACTTCCAATGAATCAGCGAAAAGCACCAGCGCCGCTGATTCAGCTAATTCAGTCGCGGAACATTCATCCGTAAACGAAGATTCGGCCGCAGCATCGATTCCCGCGTCGGTGGTTGATCGAATCAAATTGGCGCTGGAGCAAAAAAGACGGCGATGGCTGGTGGCAGCGCTCAACGACGCCCAGCGCGCGGAACTCGAAGGAGAAGAGTTTGTGGTGGAGTTCGCGTCGGAAGCAAAGCACTCCCGCGACACGCTGGCAAAGTCGGAAAATGCGAAGGCCCTGCGTGAAGCTTGCACGGCGGTTTTAGGTCGAGAGGTTGGCATCCGCTTTTCGATCAAAGATGGAAACGCTGATGACAATCAGACGCTCTCGCCGGAGGAAGATGTAAGCCGCGCGAAACAAAAAGCCCGCCAGCAGGTCGCGCAAAACCCTTCGGTCCAACAAGTGTTGCGCGCTTTTGGCGGCGAGATCGTGGACATCAAGATGCGGTAATCACACCTCGATTTCCGCTGGACTCTGAACTCCACGCGCGACCCTAAGAAATGCCTTCGCCGCGTGAGAAAGCGTCGCTCCCCTCCGATAAATCAAATGCAGTCGCCTTTCCAGGCGCATCTCGCGCACCGATAACCCGGCCAGTTGTTGGCGCGCAATTTCCGTTTTCGCCGCGAGTCGCGGCACCAACGCCACGCCCATCCCATTTTCTACCAGCCGCTTGATCGCTTCCAGCGTCGGCATCTCCATCGAAATGTTGAGTGGGGTGCGGTGCTTCTCAAATGTCTTGATCACTCGCTCGCGGTAAGGTGAAGAGACGTTGTGCGCGATGAATGCTTCGGCGCCCAGCTCGCGCACCGAAACCATTTTCTTCGCGGCGAGCGGATGATTGGGAGCAACGATCAATGCGAGTTCGTCCGATGTCACGGGCAGGGATTTAATGGCCTGGTCGTTCGGCTTGAAAGAAACGACGCCGATTTCGGCCTCGCGCCCGAGAATTTCTGAAGGAATTCTGCTGGCCAAACTGCGCTTCACTTCGATCTTGATGTGTGGGTGACGCGCGCGAAAAGTCGGAATCAGAGGCAGCAACCCCATTACCGTGTATTCATTTGCGCTGAGCGACAACTTGCCGCGATGTAGATCGCGCAACTCGCGAATTGCCGAGTGGGCGTGCCGTCGCAGGTTCATCATCTGCTGGGCAAAGTCGTAAAGGACTCGTCCGGCCGCCGTGAGCGTGCCGTCCTTGGACGAACGATCGAATAGCGGCTCTCCGAGTTCAGTCTCCAAACGGCGCACCGCCTGGCTTATTGCCGGTTGAGTCCGGCTCAGTGCCTCGGCGGCGCGGGAAAAACTCTTCTCATGCGCCACGCTCAAAAACACTTCCAACTGGTTGATATCCATCAGAGTTTCACCTCGCAGAGTTATCCCGCCCCGGGGTTCCGGTTATCATATCACAATAGATTATGTTTTCATCAGAATTATAACTTTGACTTTTGCAGTGCCGGCCTCTAGCATTCCGGTTTTCAGTTGCGGCAGCGGGAGGCATTTTTCATGACGACAGAACGGATAAAGATCTTCGACACGACCTTGCGCGATGGCGAACAATCGCCGGGCTGCTCGATGAACCTGAGCGAGAAGGTGCGGCTGGCCCGAAAACTCCAAACCCTGGGCGTGGACATCATTGAAGCGGGATTTCCGATCGCTTCGGAGGGAGACTTTGCGGCCGTCGAGGCAGTGGCCGCCGAGTGCCGCGACGTAACCGTGGCCGCCTTGTGTCGAACCGCCGAAGCGGATGTTCGCCGCGCGGCCGAAGCCCTGCGCAACGCAGCGCGCCCGCGCATTCACACATTCGTGGCAACTTCCGACATTCATCTCGAGTACAAACTGAAGAGGACGCGCGATGAGGTGATCGAGATGACGCGGCAGGCCGTGGGGTTGGCGCGAAACTTTGCCGATGAGATTGAGTTCTCGGCCGAAGACGCGACCCGCAGTGATGTGAATTACCTCTGCGAAGTCTTCGGGGTCGCGGTCGCGGAAGGCGCGACCGTTCTCAACGTGCCGGACACCGTTGGGTACACGCTGCCGACTGAGTTCTCTCAACTTGTCCGCACCGTGCGAGAACGAGTGGTCGGCGATCGCCAGGACATTACCATCAGCGTGCACTGTCACAACGATCTCGGTCTGGCGGTAGCGAATAGTCTGGCAGCTATTGAATCAGGAGCGCGTCAAATCGAGTGTACGATCAATGGTATCGGCGAGCGCGCCGGAAATGCTTCCCTGGAAGAGATTGTCATGGCGATGCGCGTGCGCGCCGATCGTCTGCCGTTCGAAACCGCAATCGACACGCGAGAACTCTATCCCGCCAGCCGGATGCTATCGGAGATCATTGGCTTTGGCGTGCAACCAAACAAGGCGATCGTCGGGCGCAACGCGTTCGCGCACGAAGCCGGCATACATCAACACGGCGTAATCAGCAATCCGCTGTGTTACGAAATAATGACGCCTGAGTCTGTGGGCGTGCCGGCGAACGAACTTGTGCTCGGCAAGCATTCGGGCCGTCATGCTCTGGCTTTACGATACGAGCAACTTGGTTACCCGCTAAGTGTCGACGAGCTTGATGCGGCGTATCATCGATTCACTGAACTCGCGGATCGCAAGAAAAGAATTTACGATCAGGATTTGATATCGCTGATTGCGGCTGAATCCCGCGCGTCTGAACAACCCGCGTTGATGGCAACTGACCGTGAGCAGTGGGCGCGGGCCGCGACCGCGTAAGCGTCTGAGCTTTCTCTGCCGACTCACGGAATTGAACTTTTTTCAAAGGGGACCATGGGAATAAAAATAGTTGTCCTTCCCGGTGATGGTGTGGGGCCGGAAGTGACTGAACAGGCCGTGTGTGTGTTGCGTGAGGTGGCAAACATTCACGGCCACAACTTTCTTTTCCAGGAACACGCCGCCGGCGGAGCGGCCATCAAGCGATCAGGTACACCGCTTCCGCAGGCTACACTCGACGCCTGTCTGGGCGCCGACGCCGTGCTGTTGGGTGCGATAGGCTCTCCCGAATTTGATCATCTCTCCCCAAATCAAAGACCGGAAACAGGCCTGCTGCAGCTGCGCCGCGCGCTCGGGGGTTTTGCGAATCTGCGCCCCGTGAATTCATACCGGGCGCTCGCTGCGACGTCTCCGCTGCGAGTCGAAATAGTAGATGGCGCCGACATCTTGTTTGTGCGCGAGCTCTTGGGCGGTCTCTACTTTGGAGAACCGCGGGGCATCATTTCACAAGACGGAAATTCATCCGCCTTCAACACGATGCGCTATTCAGTGAGCGAGATCGAGCGGGGCGCGCGCGTTGCATTCGAAACTGCCATGAAGCGCAGGCGCAAAGTGACTTCCGTTGATAAGGCCAACGTGCTGGAGACTTCTCAGTTGTGGCGTCAGACAGTTTCGCGAGTCGGCGCGGAATATCCGCGAGTCGATCTGGACCATCTCTATGTCGACGCTGCGGCTATGCATATTGTGACCAACCCGAAGAGATTTGACGTTATACTTACCGAGAATTTGTTCGGCGATATTCTGTCCGATGAAGCCGCGGTGATTACGGGATCGCTGGGCATGCTGGCCTCGGCGACGATTGGCGGCGCGGTGGATTTGTACGAACCGGTGCACGGCTCAGCTCCGGATATTGCCGGTCGCGGGATTGCGAATCCTTTGGGAGCGATCGCTTCGGCCGCCATGCTCCTGCGTCACACCGCCGCAATGGAACATGAAGCCGAAGACATCGAAGCAGCGATTCGGGCCGTGCTCGATGCGGGTTATCGCACTTTGGACATTAACCGCGGCGCCGGCGGTCATCTGGTAAACACCTCAGAGATGGGACAACTGGTAACTGAGGCGGTTGCCGAGGTAGCCGACATGCGGCTTGCTTATCATGCGGTATGAAACGCAGTGGTCAGTGGCCAGGGATTTGTGGTCAGAAAGGACTGACAACTGACATCACTGACCACTGGTCTCTGATCGCTGATTTTTATGCCTCGCACACTCTTCGAAAAAGTTTGGGATGCGCACGTCGTGCGCGCCGCGCTTAACGAACCGGCTCTTCTCTATATCGATCTGCATCTGGTCCATGAAGTCACCTCTCCGCAGGCGTTCGACGGTTTGCGCGCGGCGCAGCGGAGAGTTCGCCGGCCCGATCTGACTTTCGCTACCATTGATCATAATGTTCCGACGACAGATCGGACGCTACCGATCACCGATGCGATTGCCGCGAAACAAATAGACGCTCTACGTAGTAACTGCGCTGAATTTGGCATCACGCTGTTCGATATCAACTCCAGCGAACAGGGAATAGTGCACGTAATTGGTCCTGAGTTGGGACTGACGCAGCCGGGCCTGACGATCGTTTGTGGCGACAGTCATACCAGCACGCACGGAGCGTTTGGCGCCTTTGCGTTTGGCATCGGCACCAGCGAAGTAGAACACGTGCTGGCGACGCAATGCCTGCTGCAGAACAAACCGCGCACGATGTTGGTGCGCGGGCACGGAGAGTTGTCGGAAGGCGTGACCGCCAAGGATCTGGCGCTAGGGATCATAGGAGAGATCGGCGCCGACGGCGCGACGGGCCACGTGATCGAATACGCCGGCGAAGCTGTCCGCGCGCTTTCGATGGAAAGCCGCATGACGCTCTGCAACATGAGCATCGAAGCGGGCGCGCGCGCCGGCATGATCGCCCCGGATGAAACTACGATCGCTTATCTCAAAGGCCGTCGATTTGCTCTCCGGGGTGACGCCTGGAACCAGGCGGAGGCTTACTGGCGAACGTTGCCATCTGACGCCGATGCTCAATTTGATCGCGTTGTCGAAATCGACGCGGCTGCGTTAACGCCTCATGTTACCTGGGGCACAAGTCCGGGCATGGTCGCGCCGATCGACGGAAGTGTTCCCGATCCTCTGGACGCAAAAGATGAGGCCGAGCGGCGCGCGATGGAACGGGCTCTCGAATACATGGCCCTCGAGCCGCGCACAAAGATCGCCGACATCCCAATCGACCGCGTTTTCATCGGCTCCTGCACAAATTCGCGTATCGAAGATTTGCGCGCCGCGGCGCGAGTTGTCAAAGGACACGAGCGGGCCCCCTCGGTGCGCGCGATGGTGGTGCCTGGTTCGCAGAGCGTCAAGCAGACGGCGGAAAGGGAGGGTCTCGATAAAGTTTTTCTCGAGGCTGGATTCGAATGGCGCGAGTCCGGCTGTTCGATGTGCCTGGGCATGAATCCGGACATCCTGCAACCCGGCGAGCGTTGCGCTTCGACGAGCAATCGTAATTTTGAAGGACGTCAGGGACGCGGCGGTCGCACGCATCTGGTCAGTCCGGCAATGGCCGCGGCGGCCGCGATTGCCGGACATTTTGTCGACGTGAGAGACTGGGACTACCGATAGGTTTCAAGTTCCACGTTTCAAGTTTCAAGTTTCAAGATGGAACCGCTGGCCCGAAACTTGAACCCTGAAACTCGAAACTTAGAGATGCAACCATTTCACATTCACACCGGATTAGTCGCAGTCCTCGATCGGCCGAACGTGGACACGGACCAAATCATTCCGAAGCAGTTTCTCAAACGCGTTGAGCGGACCGGCTTCGGCGAATTCCTTTTTTATGACTGGCGCTTCCTTCCAAACGGCGATCCAAATCCGAATTTCGAGTTGAATGATTCCCGCTATCGCGGCGCCTCAATTTTAATCGCCGGAAAGAACTTCGGCTGTGGCTCGTCGCGCGAGCATGCTCCCTGGGCCCTCGCCGATTACGGCTTTCGCGCGATCGTCGCGCCCTCGTTCGCGGATATCTTCGCGAACAACTGTATGAAGAACGGCCTGCTGCCCGTGGCGCTCCACGATCTCGAGGTGGAGGAGTTAATGCGCCGGGCGGAAGCAATCGAGAATTATCAAGTCACGGCGGATCTGGAAAAGAAAACGGTTACGGACGCGCACGGTTTTTCCGCCGTATTCGAGATCCGTGATTTTCAGCGCTACTGTTTGCTCGAAGGACTCGACGACATTGGTTTGACTTTGAAGCACGAGTCCGATATCGCTGAATATGAGAAAAGGCGTCGCGCGTGGATGACCACGACTGAATTGGCTGAACAAACTCCGTAATATCCTCGTATAGCTTCGCGCGGAGGTTTTCAATCATGCGCGATCCACTTCTGGCAGGCATTCTCAGCTTTCTCGTTCCCGGAGTTGGGCAGATTTATAACGGGCGAGTACTGATCGGCATTATTTGGCTGATCGTTACCGGAATATCCTGGATCGGCTCAGCGGGCACGCTCGGTTGGGTCGTTCATCTTATTTCGGCGTGGTGTGCCTATTCCTACGCGAAAGATCATCCCGTGCGCGGCTATCTCACAGACTGAGAAAATTTTCCAGAATCGCGCGGCCATGCGGGTGTTCTTCATCGAAAAGTTCCGGATGAAATTGCAGACCGAAGAGTGGCCGCGAAGTGTGCTGCATTCCCTGAATTGACGACACTGAATTGGTCGCAATGCGCACGAACTCCGGCGGCAGCTCCTTGACCTCGTCGCAATGCGACTCCCAAACGGTTATCTTGTCCGGTAATCCCTGAAAGATCGAGTTATCGTCCCTCGGCTCTAAAACGATCTCGCAGAAACCACGTTCACGAAACGCGCCTTCATAACCTTCGCCGGGCGCGAGCCGCTCGATTAAGCTTACGGGCGCGCCGAACGCCAGCGCCATCTGCTGTTGCCCGCCGCATACGCCCAGGATGGGTTGAGGCGCGGTGCGGATCACATAAAAGATTCCGGCCAGCGATTCTGCGGAATAGTTGTCCCAGGGATGGCTTTGGCCGCTAAGAATGATGTGCGAGGGACTGAGACTCTTAACCAGCTCCGGCGAGATGTGGCGAAACGATTCAACGACAATTCTCATGTCCGGCTGCAAGCGTTCCAGCGCGCGGCGAATCTCACGAGGGCTTGTGCCCTGGCCGTCGATCGTGTTGGCGACAAGTAAAAGCATCTCAGCTTTCAGCGGTCAGCTATCAGCTTTCAGCACTCAAGTTCTGGCTAAGGACTTGACGCGGGCTGCTGGCTGACAGTTGACGGCTGATCGCTGATAGCTTTGTCTTCTCCCAGGCAGTAAAACTTTCCATTGAATGCTCCCACGTAGATCTTTCCATCCAGCACTGCCGGGGTGGCGTCGACGTTGTCGCCAATTTTGAGTTCGGTGATCAGATCGCCTTTGTCCGCTGAGAGAATGTAAACATAGCCGCTCTTGTCGCCGAACACGACCCGATTGCCGACCACCGGCGAGCTTCCCCAAATCGCCGCGCGCACTTTATGCCGCCAAACGAGTTGGCCTTGATCCGCGGTCAGGCAGTACATGTAACCATTGTTCGAGCCGATATAAATGCGATCCTTGACCACGATCGGGCTCGCCCAGAAACCATTTGTCTCGCCGCCTCCGCCGTTGGCATTGCCGTTGAACTTCCAAACCAGTTCCCCCGTCTCTTTCTTGTAGCAGAAGACGTATCCATTAACGGTCGCGGTGTAAACCAAATCATTTACCACTGCCGGAGTGGAAGTTGATTTGTGACCGAGCGACGTCTTCCAAAGGATCGTGCCGTCGTTGGCGTTCAAACAGAAAAAGCCGCCGGACTTCGTGTCAGCATAAATGCGGCCATCAGCGATCGTGGTGCCACCTTCCATCGAGCCATCGAGTTGGGTCTTGAAAATGATCTTTCCATCCGCGAGATTGAAACAATAATAAAAATGATCCTCGCCCCCGACGTAGACGCGATCGCCGATGATCGCAGACGAAGAGTCGGTTTCGAATCCAGTCTGATATTTCCAAACCAGCGAGCCGTCCTTCGTGTCCAGGCAATAAACGTAATGGTCGAGATTGCCAACCACTAAACGGTCACCCGAAACCGAGGGCGCGGACTTGGCGCAATCGGTAGTTTGAAATTTCCAAATGACGCTGCCGTCGTTCTTGTTGAGACAGTAGATGTAACTGTCCGCCGATTGAAAATAAATGCGGTCGGCGACGACTGCGACCTGGCCCGGCCACCCTGATCCGCCCCAGGGATCAGGATGAAGTCGGCCGCGCACGAATCCCGTTTTGAAATCCCAGATGACTTTAAGCGAATCTGGTATGGGCCCCGTGCCGAAGAAACTGCGCGCCGGATTGCCCAGCCACATCGGCACGGCAGCAGGTGGTCTTGGTTTTTCGACCCTGGTCTCGGCTTCGGTTTCTCTGACCACGCCTCGATTACAGCCTGTTAGCGGAAGCGATGCGCAACTCGCAAGAACCACACAACCGAACAGACCAAGCCCGGGGAAAGAACGGGGAATCATAGTCATGAGAATCGTCTACGAAATCTGAGACTGTACTGAGATCACTGAGACTTTAGGCGGCTACTCTATCAGCCACGCGCCACTATAAACCAGATCGGCGCGGCCAGTCAGCACCACTTCGCCATTGTCGCGCCATTCGATTGGAATAATACCACCGGGCGCGTGCACATCGACACGGCGATCTGTTTTTTCATTGATGACCGAGGCTATTACCGCCGCACAGGAACAAGTGCCCGAACTTTCGGTTTCGCCGACGCCGCGCTCCCAGATGCGTTCTTCGATGTTGCTGCGATCGCGAACGCGTATGAAGATGACATTCGTTCGTTCGGGAAAACGCGAATGATTTTCGATCAGCGGACCCAGCCCCCGCCAGTCGATCGCGTCAAAGTCGGCGACGAATATGCAACAGTTAGGATTGCCCATTTGCAGCGCCGTGACGCTCACAGCTTGATCCCCGATCTGAAGCGGATAATTAATGACGCGGTCGAGCAGTCTTTCGGTCAACATGGGAATCGAGGCACTATCAAATCGTGGTTGGCCCAGTTCCGACTCAAACAAAAATCCGGCTGGTTCCTGACGCTCAAGCAGGCGATAGCGCTTAATCCCGTTGCGCGTTTTTAGACGCAACTGATCGTTCGCCCAGAGATTGTGAAAGAACAGATACGAAGCAGCACAACGAGTGCCGTTACCGGACATGTTAGCTTCGCTACCGTCGGGATTGAAAATGCGAACGACAAAATCCGCGTTGTCATTTTCAGCGCGTTGGATAATGGCAATGCCGTCGGCGCCGGCGCCGTAGTGTCGATCACAGATTCGCCGAGCAAAACTTTCCAAATCGCCGGCTGCGGCCAGTTGTTCTGCTTCGAAAACGAGGTAGTCGTTTCCGTAGCCGTGGAATTTTGTGAAACGTGGATGCATTTGAACTGCGTGTCAGAAACTCGACCGTAAGGGAGGGTGCTCAGTGCCATGTTAGCAAAAGGGCACCCTTCCTGACGGTCGGGTTTCGGCCAATTCATATTCCGCTACGGAGGCGTTTCGCCGAAGGCTTTGCGAAATCGTTGAGTCAAAACCGGCTCAAGACCCAGCAGCCGCTCGTAAACGGTAAGTTGTCCGCGATGATACATCTCGTGCGCGATCGCGAATGAAACGAAAGCAAGCTTTGTCATTTCCTTGCCGTCAAAGCGCTTCATCGTGTTTGCCATTTCTTTATCGGCGGCCTGCAACTTTTCGCCGGACTCGTCCATAGCCGCGCGCAGCAGATTTAGCAAACGGTCTTTATCGTCAACGTCTCGAACCCCGGGTGCGTAGACTTTTATCTGTTCGGCAAACGATCCGCGCATCAGATTACTATCCGGACGGCAGATCTCGCCCGTCAGAAATTTCTGCGTCTCAACCAGGTGCTGTAGTAGTTCCTTGATCGAACGGGTATTGGGCGCCGCGCGAAACGAAAATTGATCCGCGGGAATTTGCTCGGCTTCACTTATTAATCCCGAACGTACTTCCTTCCAACTTTCGATGATGTTTTCTATCGACATAAACTCCTCCCGGCTTGGGTTGCGATAATCTGATTACTGCGATTTGCCCGCAAACGATGCGAGCAAAATCGCAATGGCATCAATTGAGTCACGACGCAGCGCGCCCGCATCCGGATAATTGTTGAGCATCATCGAGAACACGAGATGCTCGCCCGCCGAGGTCGTGACGTAACCCGACAAAGACGTGACCGAGCTGAGTGATCCTGTCTTCGCGCGCAGGTTGCCCTCGGCCGGCGTGCCGCGCATGCGCGTGCGCAGGGTTCCATCAACGCCGGCAATCGGCAAGGCGTCGCGAAAGGCAGCGAAGTATTTATGCTTGGACATGAAGGTGAGCAACTGCACCGTGGCATTCGCCGTGATCATGTCGTTGCGGGAAAGACCGGAACCGTCGTTGAGTGCCAAATCGGCTTCGTTTGCCGCCGCTTGGCGGAGAAAATTTCTAACAACTATAAGTCCGGCTTCTTCGTTTGTTTGACTCGAGTTAGTACTCGTCACTTTGCCGAGCGTGCGCAGAATTATTTCGGTATACAGGTTCTGACTCGGTTTTAAAGTATGCTCGGCAATCAAACTGAACTGCGGCGATTGAATGCTGGCGATTTCCACCACCAGCGGTCGCGGCGCAACAGTGGTCGTTTGACTCTCAGCGATCATTTGATTAGGAATAATACTTCCACCTGAGCGGGCATCCACGGTCCGCGCCCTGCCGTCGATCTTGACACCGTGCTTAACCAGCGCATCTCGCAACATCGTCACAAACGCCAGCGCCGGATCGGGAATCGCAACGCTGCCGTTAAAACCACTGCCGCCGAGCGGCACGGTGCCCGTGATTTCCAAAGTATTCGCGCCGAGACTACGATAAATATTCAAATCATTTTTCGCGCTGGCCGCTGACGTCGTGGCGCGATTGGCAATCGTCATGAAGGTCGCGGGTGGACCAGTCGTGATTACGACAGGCGCCCCGACTCTGTCACCCGCCTTTACATTTAGATCGATTGAATTGTCGTTAATCGTAAGCGCGCTCACCGGCGCGCCATACGACCAGGTGAGATCTTCCCACTCCCAGCCGCTGCCGAGCGGCGCCCCGTTGAAATAACTTTCATCGCCGACGAGATCGCCTTTGACGCGTTTCAGGCCGGCGGCCACGATCCGATCAGCGAGATCGTTGATACCTTTGAAGTAATCTTCATTGTTAAAGCGGGCGGCAATCGACGGGTCGCCGCGACCGTAAACGATCAAATCGCCGGTGATCGTCCCGCCCTTGTCAGGTTTCTGTTTCGCGTAAACCGAGGTGATGAAATGATAGTCAGGCGTCAGCCGATCGAGTGCCGCGGCCACCGTGTAAAGTTTCATGTTTGACGCCGGGCGCACAAACTTGTTCGCGTTCTGCTCGTAGATGACGTTGCCGGTATCAAGCGAAACAATCTTGACCGCGAAGAAGCCGGGTTCAAGTGCCGGCTGTCGCACAATCTCACCGATCCGCAACTGTAACTCAGCCAGGGTCCGCGGCGCGTTTGTCGTCGACGTGATCGGGCGAGCTGGTAACGATGGTTCGGGAGAGGCCTGCGAGGTTGGCGTGGATGCCCGGCGCTCGCGTTGGTCCTGCGCGTGAGTACTCTGTGGTAACGCAAACGCCGCCGCCAGAGCAAACAGCAGTAGACCGCTAAAAAAGGCGTTGCGAATATTTCTTCTGGAATACATCTGGCTGTGTGAGCTTTCGTGTTACTGAATCGAATCCAGGACTTCGGCCGCGCTCGCCGTTGCCGTGCCGAGTTTTCCTACCACGATTCCCGCAGCCTGGTTCGCAAGGACTGCCGCTTCGGTCATCGAAGCGCCCGCTGCCAGAGCCGCGCCGAGGGTGGCAATCACCGTGTCGCCCGCGCCGGTCACGTCGTAAACTTCGCGCGCGGCGGTTTCGACGTAAACCGGATCGCGATCTCCCTCGAGCAAGATCATGCCCCGATCGCCGCGCGTGATGAGCACAGCATCGCAAGACAAACGGCCGCGAATCATGCGCGCCGCAGTCTGCAAAGTCTGGTCAGAGTCTTCGTCGAGATTCGTAAGCCGCAGCGCTTCATGATGATTCGGCGTCACGAGCGTTGCCGGATGATAAGCGTAGAAGTTTCGCATTTTCGGATCGATCAGCACCGGCATGCGCCCGTACGCGGCCGGCAAGACCTCGGAGAGGATGCGCGGCGTGACGACGCCTTTGTCGTAATCGGAAATAATCAGCGCGTGGGCGTTGGCAAGCGCATTCCTCACCGCGTTGACGATCCCGTCTTCGGTTTGCGCGTCAACCGGCGCGCGGCGTTCGCGATCGGCACGCACCACCATTTGGTTGTGCGCAATGATGCGAGTCTTGATCGTCGTGGGTCGCGACTCGTCACAGATCAACAGCTCATCGGTTTGCGCAGAACTTTCCTGGCGCATGCTGGCGCGGATTCGTTCAGCAGCGGCATCTTTGCCGACGACTCCAATCGCGCAGGCCTTCGCGCCCAGCGCCACCAGGTTGGCCAGTACATTCGCCGCGCCGCCGAGATGGGTTGACTCACGACGAATGTCGACGACCGGCACCGGCGCTTCCGGCGAGATGCGCGACACATCGCCCCAGATAAATTCGTCGAGCATCACGTCGCCGAGCACGACTACGGAACGGTCGCCCACTTGGCCCAGCAACTGCGACGCGCGTTGTTTATCGATAGTCGCCATGAAATCAGTTTGTGCTGATGGGCTGTTTCAAAACTCGATCAATTGCCCCGACAACTCGCTCAAAGGGCACGCGCAGGATACATTCAGGTTTTTCAAACTCGGCACAAAAATAACCGTGACAGGGCTGACATGGCATCTCTTCGAATACTAATTCGCTTGGTTGCGTCGTCCATGGCCGCCAATGCACGCGGTTCGACGAACCAAAGATCACGACGCAGGGCGCGCCCGCGGCGGCGGCGATATGCGCGATGCCGCTGTCGTTACCGACGAACAGCCGCGCGCGCGAGTTCAATGCCGTTACTTCCGGCAACGAAAGATCTGTCAGTGAAGTGAGTCGCGACGACGACTGACGCCTGAGCGTTTCGATCATCCGTTTCTCGTTCGGCGCGACGATTACCACTGATTGCAGCCCGCGCGCCGCCAATTCTTCGACGACCCGCGCAAACTTCTCCGTCGCCCATTGTTTGGTATCGAACGCGGCAGCGGGATGAATCACCGCAAACGGTTCTGCGTCATCAAAGGCCCGGCAACCCTCGGCGCGAAGTTTTTCGGTCACGCTCGCGATTGCGCTTTCAGTCACTGCCAGACGCGTCGCCGGACAATCGGTAACGGGCACGCCGGTCCAGCCCATCAAGGCCAGTTGCTGTTCGACTGAATGCAGCCGCGGTCGCCGCCAGATTTCCAGAGACGAAGGCGCGACATGATTGTGCAGTCGCGCGTATTGGTAATGCGCGAATCCGACGCGATGCTTCGCGCCGGTAGCGCGAGTCAAAAGCGTGGCCGTGGTGCCGCCGTGCAGGTTATAAACAAGGTCATAGTGCCGGCCTCGGATCTCGCGGGCAATGCGGGCCCGCGCCGTGGTGCTTCCGCGTGGAATCGTAATTACTTGATCGACCAGATCGAGACCTTCGAGCAAGGGCGCAACCCAGTCTTCCAGCAGCATGTCGATTTGTACGTCAGGAAGAAAACGACGCAAGGCAAATAGCGACGGAGTCGCCAACACCGTATCGCCAATCGAACGCAAGCGCACGACCAGCACGCGCTTCACCGTCGACCAGTCCCAGCGGGCGGGCCCGAGCGGCTGTGGTTCGTCGCTTTTCTGTTCGCTCGCAAGTGCGAGGTGACGAATACCGGGCGACGACTCAATGATTTCCCGCAGGCTGTTCATCCTCGATTTTGGCTTCGTCAATCAGCATTACCGGAATGTCGTCGCGAATAGGATAGACGCGTTTGCACTCGACGCACTTCAAGCCGCTGCCGTCGGGTTTCAACTCGACTTTGGCGTGGCAGGCCGGGCAAACCAGAATCTCCAGGAACTCTCGAGATAGAGCCATCTGTTTCGAACCTCTCACTTTTCAGATCGCAGAGTTGTCGCGCGTAGCGCATTCATGAGAAGAGAAGCTTAACAGCATTGCGTGATTTCTTGTAGCAGCCTTCTCAACAAGCGGGCCCCGCATCCAAGTTAGCGCCCAGAATTCGGCGGGTAGCTTTTAGCCCAAGATGTAGTACAATCGCCAGCCGAACTCGGCTTCAAGGCCCAATATCTGGGTTTGAAATCGAAGGAGCTAATTCATTGCCAACCATCTTTGAAGATTTAGGCGCGCGGGTCGAGAACATTTGGAAAGATTTGCGTCCCACCACGCGCAGCCTTGTCGAAAGGGCGTGGAGAACAACTCCGGGCGCTGTGGGAACGATCCCCAGGACGCAGACCGCGGCTTACGATGCGCGCGCCGATGCCGAGTTGAGCCGGCTCCTTATGGCTCTTGACGAACAAGCCGGCGAACTCACCGATCCCGCAAGTGACGAGCGATCGCGAAGGGCCCGGCGCATGGCTGATACCTGCGCAAGTCTTTTGATGGAACAGACCCAATCCGCGGAAATGTTTGCGAAGTTGATCCTGCGAGCGCACGTCCTTAAAGATTACGCGAGCATGGATCGGATTGCCGACGCGCTGGCAAAGCGTCTGGCGCCAAGTGAAGTCTGCGAACTCGCACGTTCGAATAATATTATCGTGCGGGCGCTTGCCCAGGAGGTTCTCACGCAGGCGCCGCCGGCGACGCTGGCTGTGCTTGCGCGAGACCCGGTGGATGCTGCGGAAGCACGGCTGGCCCTTATTCGACAGGCACAAGAGTATGGGTCAGAAACCGCGCGACGAGTTCTGCGTGAACTGGAGCGGGAAGAATTTGGGGTAGAGGAATTCTGAGCTGCGAACCGCCAAGGCGCCAAGAACGCTAGGATCAAGACAAAACAATTCGTTTGATTCCGCCCTTTAAGACCGGGACATTGAAGTTAATAAGTAATGCGAGCTGGTTGCCAGTGGCCCTGAGATAGGAAAGCACTTGCGCCGAGTGAATTGGCAATAGGGATTCCGCAGCTTTCAATTCGACAATCAGCCGCCCACCCACCAATAGATCCAATCTGCTTTCGCCAACCGCCGTTCCTTTGTAAGCCACTCCCACAGCTACCTGTCGCGCAAATGGTATTCGGCGCAAGCCTAACTCAACGCACAGTGCTTCCTCGTAAACGGATTCAAGAAAGCCCGGACCAAGCGCTCTGTGGACTTCAATGGCTGCTCCGATTACTTGACGAGCCAAATCGTCTAATTGCTGGCCAGGTTCTCGAGTTTCAGTCTTGGCTTCTGGTGTTAGTAGCTGAGTGACCAGACTTGGTGAGAATCTTCGGGTCGCATGCGAGAAAATGTTTCCTGAGAATTTTAGTTGTTACTTGGCGTTCTTAGCGCCTTGGCGGTTGATCCTCCGCCAATCTCGCGCAGTCGCGACACTACTTGTTCGATCAGCCAGTTCGGCGTGGAAGCTCCCGCGGTAACGCCGACGCGTTCGACACCGCTTAAATCTTTCGGATTGATCTCGTCCTGAGTTTCGATCAGGAAACTTTGCTCGCATTGCTCTTTGCAGACGGCCAGCAGTTTGATGCTGTTCGAGGAATGCTTGCCCCCGATGATGTAAAAGACATTCACCAGTCCCGCCAGCGCCCGCGCAGCGTCCTGGCGATCCCGTGTGGCTGAGCAGATGGTGTTGACGATTTCAGGATCAGCGTCGGCATTTTTTCGCACCGCCTCCGCGACTTCGAGAAATGTCTGCAACTTGAGCGTCGTCTGCGAAACTACGAGCGGCGCGTGCAGCAGCGGAAGCTGCCCAACCTCTTTGGCGTCTGCTACCACGAATGTATTGTTGGGAGCATAGCCGACCACACCGATCATTTCCGGATGGGCCGGATTGCCGGCGACCACCACGTGACGACCCTGCTTTGCGGCGCGCTCAGCCAGTCGCTGCACTCGCGTCACAAACGGGCAGGTTGCATCGACGACCTGTGCGGCGCGCTGTTCGAGTTGAAGCTGAACCAGAGGCGTGACCCCGTGGGCGCGAATGACAGCAATCTCATCAGGAGATACTTCGGCGGGATCCTGGACGGTCGACACGCCTTCACATTCGAGACGTTGCATTTCCTGAGTGTTGTGAATCAGCGGTCCGAGTGTGCGCACCGGCGCGCCGACCTCCAGCGCGTCTTCGACCATTTCGACCGCACGCTCGACGCCAAAACAGAATCCGAATTCGTTAGCGAGTAAGACTTCCATTATCTAAGCAACTCCACGTTCATATGGTAACACTTCAATGTAGACTCCAGCACCTCAAGCCCGTTACGTTAGCAAAGCTTCTATTTGTCACTTAAGCGCGGGGAGATCCTTCTCAACAGCATTCCAGACCGCCGCGGAGTCAACGCCAAAATAATGATGGACCAGAATGTTTCTCATTCCCCCGATTTGCGCCCACGGAACTTCCGGGTGAAGGTCCTTGAACCCCGAAGAGATAACGCGTGTTGCCTCGCCAATAATTTGAAGGTGATGAAGCACCCAGGTTTGAATCAATTCGTCGTTCTCGAATATTTCGCGTCCCTTTGAGACATATTTCTCGATCCGTTCAATAGCTTCTAGAACGTCGAGCAACCGTTCGCGGTCATCTCTCATAATGGAACGGCTTCTCGTATTACTTGTTCACGGATGCGCGAGCGCAATCCTTGCTCAGTAACGACGTCGACTTCGCAACCGAGTAGATCTCGAAGATCAACGAGTAGACCGCCGAGATCAAACAAACTCCGATCAGGCTCCAAGTCTACCAGAACGTCCACATCACTACCGCGATGAAAGTCACCTCTGGCAACTGAGCCGAATATGCGAACATTGCGCGCACCGTGCTTTGCCGCAATTTCCAGAATCTCGTCGCGTTTGTCGCCGAATAGCCTTCTCATAGCTTTTATTAAGAAGCTCTCTGCCAGCCGTCAAAGTATATCATCCGCATAAAATCATCGCACCGGTTCCCGCAAGAGGATTTCAGCCGCCGCGGCGGCGAGTCCGGCTGCTTCAGGATGACTCTGTCGCAATCCCGCAATTTGCATCAAGGCCTCGCCGGTTCGCGAAAGCAGACGAACGAGATCTCCTTCTTCGGCGCGCGTTTCGCGCACCAGCGCCGGCCAATCAACGCCGCTCGTCCAGTGCGCGGCTGCGGCGGCCGCCGAAAAATTCATCTCGGCCGCATTGTCGATCCCCTGTTTCCATTCTTCGGTCGAGACATCGAAAGCAACCTCTTCAAACTTAGCGAGCAGACTCACAATCGCGTCGTCGAGTTCCAATTCACCATAATCTCGGTCCTCGTCAGCGGCGAGGCCGGCGACCAGCGCCGCCGCGCGCGTCGGGTCGAGCGAAGCAAACATGCCGCGCTGCAAAGCTTCGCCAACCAGCAATGGACGATCGACGTGGAGATCCGCGAGCCAGCGGCCCCGATCCGTTACGCGCTCGTGGGCGAAGTCCAGGTATCCAAAATGATCGAGCACGCGCGCGCATCGTTCGAAGGGATGCCACACTTCCGAACGCAGAGATTCGACACGGCGTTCGGCGCGATCGATTGCGGCAGCTTCAGCCTGAACCGACCATAAGGCTTCAATAAAAGAAGTGCATTCACTCTCGCTCAAGTGCGAAGGCGTCAGCGAATCGATCAGCTCATCGATCAACTTGACAGAATCTTTTTCGCCGCCACTCGCCAAGCGCAAACGCGGCTCGGGCAAAGCCAGCTTATTGCCTTGCTTGTGAATCTCGGCGAAGGCGTCGTCGATCTTCTCTTCGCGCGCTGAAAAAATTGGTTCGAAGACTCGACCGATGCGCTCGAGAGCAAACGAGGCAGACCGTCCATCTTCACGAATGCCAATCACTCCGCCGTCACGACGAGACGTAACCAGGACCAGACGCTTTCCGCTACGGCCAACACCAACTACCCGACCGGGTTTCACCACTTCTTCAAGCCAGCGCTGAAGTAACTCGGCGCGAGTTCGTGGAGTTAGTTCGAACAGACGCGACCGGACACTCGCCAATCGCTCGAGCGCGCGGGCTGCTGAAATCGGCGAATCGAGATGAAAGCGCTCAAGCTTCTCTCGAATGCGCTGTTCATTTTCGTCGCCGACCCTTTCCAGCTCATGTATGTGCGGCAGGGCAGTGCGATGCGCAAAACTCTGTTCGGCGATTTCACGCACGCGCGCGAAATTTCCAAATGCGTCCAGCAGATTGAGCAAGGTCGTGTAGGTTGCGCGAAACTGACTTTCCAACGGGTCCGGCTGGGCGCGCAAGAGTTCCGCAATGCGTTGGGGATTTTGATGCAGCCCCGGCGCGGCAACGATAAACCCGACGCGATCTTTTCCGCGTCGGCCGGCGCGCCCGGTCATCTGTTGCAGCTCAGATGCAGTCAAAGATTGCCAGCCGCTGGCGCTGCGCCGATCGGCGCAAGTTACGACGACCGTGCGCGCGGGAAAATCGACGCCCGCCGCCACCGTCGCCGTCGCGAAGATGGCGTCGAGCAAACCGGCGCTCATCATCTTTTCGATCACCAGCTTCCATGCCGGCATGTGGCCGGCGTGATGGGAAGCGATGCCTCCGCGAATGATCGTGTCCCAATGACGATGTGTGCGAATTTCCGGATGCTGTTCGACAAAGCCGCGCATGAAATCACGGCGCGCTTCGCGACGCCCGCCGGCTTCGGCGCGACGGCTGAGCGCAGCTTCCGATGCGGCCTCGTCACAGCGGCGCCGCGTTGGCAGGAAAACAATCGCCGGCAGCAAATTGTACGAGCCCAGCGCCGCCAGCAAAGTCGCAGGCGGCAGTTCAGGCATGCTGAGTTTCATCTGGTACAGAACCGCTTGCGGTAGCAAGCGGGTTACCTCCTGAACAAGTCCTCATCGATTTCACCCGCTCGCTACCGCGAGCGGTTCTGTAAGAATCTTTCTTGTTTTACCGGCGCCGACTGGAAGGGCGCCCTGATCGATGTTCTCGCTGATCGATCAGACCCTTGATTTCCGGATTCAGTCTCCGGTTTTCATCCAACAAAGGCAGCAGTCTCTGATCAGGCATCAAAAACGCAGCGCGCAAAGGCACCGGCCGCGCGCCCGGACGGGTGACGACTCCGCACCGCACCCCGCGCAATTCAGCGATCCACGAAGCGAACTCGTCAGCATTCCCGATCGTCGCCGACAACAAAAGCAGTCGAATGCGCGGCGGCGTCAGAATGATTGCCTCTTCCCAGACGTGGCCGCGATCTTCGTCGGCGAGATAGTGCGCTTCGTCCAAAATCACGAGATCGGTGCGGACGCCCTCCCCGCCACGGAGAGCGTCGAAAAGTTGATTGCGATAGATTTCGGTGGTCCCGACAATCAACGGCGCGTTTGAATTTTCTTTGCGATCACCGGTCAAGATGCCGACCTTCCCGGCGCCGAATTCGTCAGCGAACTCCTGATACTTGGAATTCGTAAGGGCCTTCAGCGGCGTCGTATACCAGGCGCGCCTGCCGAGCTTCAACAATCGATGAATTTCTTCGCGCGCAATCCAGGTTTTGCCGCTGCCCGTTGGCGCGGTTACCAAAACGTCTTCAAACTCCAGCGCATTGAGCGCTTCGAGTTGAAACGGATCGGGTTTGAATGCAGCTGCCGGCGGCGTTCCAATTCCCGAGAGCAGCTTGCGAAGTTCGCGACCAGATTGCCCGGTTGCGGAAGGCGGCGCCGCGTCTCGACTCTGATCATTTGAAGGTCTCGAATCTCGATCTCGCGATGAAGATCTGTGTGAGTCCTTCGCTCGCCTGGGGCGGGGCGATTTTTCCGCTCGTCTCCTTTTGTCGTGACGATTGTGTCGCGAGCGCCGCATACGGGTGATTGTAGCTTACAGTTAACGCGATGGTCTGAGAGGATTCGATCGTCGTCGTCGAATGCTAGTCCTCTTTGAAAGGCAATTACAAAGTGCTAACTTTATTTATGGATCGCAACGCGGGCCCGCCGAAAGGCGTCTAAAGTGCCGGCATTCTTTAAATTCAAAAAATGTTTAGTGTAGAGGAAAAACAAGGGCTTTTTGACGATTTCGAAGTAAATGGCGAGCCGTTCTGGCCGCGAATTAACAAGCTGCTCGGCGGCTCGATAATTTTTCACCTGATCATCGTGGCCTGCGTGATTTTCATTCCCCCAGTGCGCGACGCGCTCAGCATCGCGGCGATGTTTTCCGGAGCGGGATTTGTTGATCGTGCTTATTCTAAAACGCATATCACCAACGATGCGGAACTCCTCGCCATGACTACGGATCAGTTTCGTTATCCGGAAGGCTACTGGGCGCTGGATCAGGGAATAGAAGTTCCGCCGCTGGCCACGCCCACTCCTACTCCGGAGCCACTGTTTCAATCAGTGAAGTCACGTCGCGGTTTAAGAGAGCCGCCCGCCTTCCCGTCGCCATCGCCTGAGCCAAGTCCGTCATCAGTGATAGCTGCCAATGCGTCTCCGTCGCCGAGCGTTAGCGCTGAGGATGAGAAAGCAAAACAGGAGGCCGAAAAGGAACTCGATCGAGTCGCGGCCGAAAACGGAGTCAAGCGTCCCAAGGAAATCAATACCCGACCATTCAAGGACCTATTGGCCGACGCAAAAAAGAAAAAAGACCGAGGTGAATTGAATCTCAACGGACAAATTGAGTTGACTGTGGAAGCGGATCGAGATCCGGACGGCAAGTTACAGAATCCCAAAGTGAAAGATCCGCGCGGCGACAAGACCCTGGAATCAGTCGCGCTCGATTTTGTGGCGGCGTTGAGCGACAGTGGCGTACTGGATTTTCTTGAAGGCACTCGTCACCTGAAGTTGACGGTTAAATTGGATCAGACCAACGTCGAGGTAGTCGCGACGACCGAAGTCGAGTCAGAAGAACGCGCGCGTCAAATGGAGAAGGGTTACAGCTTGTTGATTGTCGGCGGCAGGATCGCCAAACGCGGCAAGGATGAAGAGGTCTATTACAATCACACGGAAGTGACCTCGCACGACAAAGAAGTCAATCTGAAATTTTCGATGCCGCGCAGTGAGATGGGACAGATGTTGTCGAAATATGCGGCCGAGAAGTGATCTCTGATCATGCCCAGATGGTTTTCGATTCTCAACCTTTCATTGCTAACCTTGCTGCTGCTTTGCTGCGCCAACCGCCAGCAGTCTGCGACGCAACCCTCTGATGCGAACAAACCGAAAGAAACGAAAATGGAAGTGAAATTGGAAAGCGCGGCTTTCAATGAGGGTCAGGCGATTCCGAAACAATACACTTGCGACGGTGTCAACATTTCGCCGCCGCTGGAATGGAGCGGCGTGCCCAAGAACGCAAAGACCCTCGCGATCATCTGCGATGATCCCGACGCGCCCTCAGGAACATTCGTGCATTGGGTGCTTTACAATTTGCCGTCAGCCGACATGGGATTGATCGAGAATGCGCCAACAACAGAAAAACTGGCAGGGGGCGGATCGCAGGGCAAGAATGACTTCGGAAAAATCGGTTATGGCGGTCCGTGTCCGCCCAGCGGCACGCATCGCTATTTTTTCAAGCTATACGCGCTTGATGCCGAACTGGATCTAAAACCCGGAGCTACGAAAAACGACTTGCTGAAAGCGATGGAAGGCCACGTCGTGGCGCAGGGACAGTTGATGGGAACTTATAGTCGATAGGTACAGAACCGCTTGCAGTAGCAAGCAGGTCCACCGAAAGTTTTTCGTATTTTGCTTACCCGCTCGCTACCGCGAGCGGTTCCGTAACAATTTCAAGGCAGCACGCCTTCGGGAACTTCCCACGGATGCAGCTCAACGACGAGTCTGCCAATCTTGACCATCGGATCGGTGGCGCAAAGATCCTGCGCTTCCTGCAACGAACTCACTCGAAAAACAAAAATGCCGCGCAGGTCCCCATCGTCGCCAAATGGACCGGCGGCGATCAACTTTTTCATTCCAGCCAAACGATTAATATTCGCTAGATGTACTTTTTGCAGTTCTTGAATTTCAGGCGTTTTATCATCGCCGTCTTTGCGGTTCGGACCTCTCTTGAGAAAAGCGAGATAGACGGTGCTCATCTTGAGCGGTGATTTCGCTTTCTTGAAAATGTCTTCTGAGAACCACGGATGCATTTCCGGCACGAGCAAACCGGCTTTCACGGCCGGATCAGCGTCGACCCAGGTCTTTGCTTCCGCGGCGGACGGGGCCCGCAGGATGTAAATTCCAGCGATCTCAGTATTGTCGCCGAACGGGCCGGCGATGATCGCTTTGCCAGAGTCCAACAGCGATAAGACATTGGTCAGATGTTGCTTGAAAATCTGACTTCTCTCCGGCTCTTTGGTTTCCGCCCACCTCGGACCTTTTTTGAGCAAGGCCATTTGGAACTGCACCAGCTTGAGCTTCGGTTCTTCCTTTTGGCGGCCCGACATCCGCGGAGCGGCAACCATCAGCGGCCCAAGAAGGAGCGCACAGGGAAAAATAATCGTCAGGATGCGAGTCTTCATTTTATTGGTGGTGAATGGATTCTTGTTTTCTTTGAACGTCGCTGAACGCTCGCACGCATTACGGCGTGACGCCGAGCTGCCAGAAGAGAAAACTCAGAGTGTCGGTTGTGTCGTCGATCTGCTTGCTGACGGGCAGTCCGCCGGAGTGGCCCGCCTTGGTGTCGTAATGCAGCAGGATCGGCCGATCCGATCCGGTCGTGGCCTGCAGCCGCGCCGTCATCTTGCGCGCATGCAGCGGGGCCACGCGCGTGTCTGAGTCGCCGGTGATCAGCAAAACCGCGGGATATTTCGTGCCTTCCTTGACGTTGTGATACGGCGAGTACTTGTAGATGTATTTGAATTGATCCGGATCGTCGGACGAGCCGTATTCAGTCACCCAGTATCGCGCGACGAGGAACCTGTGGTAACGAATCATGTCCAGGAGCGGATACGCGCACACGACCGCCTGATAAAGATCCGGCCGCTGGGTCAGTGCCGCCCCGACTAACAGTCCGCCGTTCGATCCTCCGGAGATCGCGAGCTTCTTCGGATTCGTGTAATTGTTCTTGATCAACCACTCAGCTGCGCCGATGAAATCGTCAAAGACATTCTGTTTGTTTCCGAACATGCCGGCCTGGTGCCACTTCTCGCCAAACTCGCCACCCCCACGGAGATTTGGGAGCGCGAACACGCCGCCGTGTTCGGCCCATAAAGCCGCCGTCGATGAAAATCCCGGTGTTTGCCGCACATTGAAACCGCCGTATCCAGTCAAAAACACCGGCCGATTGCCGTCGAGCTTCAACCCCTTCTTGTAAACCAGAAACATCGGAATCCTGGTTCCGTCTTTCGACGCATACCAGACCTGCTTCGTTTCGATCTCGGAACCATTGACCGGCACATTGATGCGCGCCCAAACTTCCTGTTTCCCCGTCGCGGCCGAATAGCGATAGATCGTTACGGGTTGGGCAAACGAGCTGAAACTGTAAAAGCCTTCATCCTGGTCCGGCCGCCCCGCCATTCCACCCGCGGTGCCGATCGTGGGAAACGGAATGTCGCGAACAAACTTGCCCGACATGTCATAGGCCTTCACTTTCGTGCTGACGTTTTCCAGATAGTTGACGAAAATCTTGCCGCCGACGATCGAGAACGCGTTGATCACCGATTGGCCCTCGGGAATTATTTCGCGCCATTTATCCTGGGCCGGAGTGCGCAAGTCGATATCGATGACGCGACGATTCGGCGCATTGTAGTTCGTCACCACGTATAGTTGATCGCCTGCAACTTCGCCATTGAAGGCCGACTTCAAATCTTTCACGATGGGCGTGATGGGCCCGTCGCTTTTGACGTCTTTCATGAAGACGTCCGTGTTATCGCCGCTCGAACCGTGAAAGACGTAGATGATCAGGTAACGACCGTCGAGCGAAAGGTCGGGGCTGATAATGTCCGTCGGGCCATACCCTTCGCCAAAGATCATTTTGTCTTGGCCCTGATTCGTGCCGATCGCGTGATAATAAACTCGCGAGACGGTTTGCTTTTCACCTTCGGGGTAGATCGACTTTGAATAGAAGATGCCGGTCTTGTCAGGAAGAATCTGAATGCCGGAATAACGCGCTTCCGCGAGTTGCTCGGGTAGATCCTTGCGCGCATCGACATCAAGAAAATGAATCGTCGTTTCGTCTTTGCCGCCCTGCCGAATGTTATAGGCTATCCATTTACCGTCATCAGTAATGTCTACTACGCCTGCCGAAGTTGTTTGGTCGGCGCTCATCTGGTTGGGATCGATCAACGCTTCTTCCTTGCCGCTGAGTCCGGCGCGCATGTAGATAACTGATTGATTCTGCGTCGCAAGTCGCTTGTTATAGAAGTAGCGGCCTCCGCGTGCGGTAGGAATGCCAATCGTATCGATCTTCAGCAATTGTTCCAATCGCTTGTGAATCGCATCGCGGCCCGGCAACGTGCTGAGCACCGTTTGCGAATACTGATTCTGTCCGTTAATCCAGGCGCGCGTTTCCGGGCTGTCCTGAGCTTCCAGCCAGCGATATGGGTCGCTGATCTCAACACCATGAAGATTCTCCGTGACGTTATCGGTGCGAGTTTTTGGCGGCGCCAGCATGCGCTGCGCCGAAGTAACGAAGCTGGTTTGAAAGACGAGTGCAACAACTGCGAGCAGTAGAAGGGACAGTGAAAGAGTCAAGCGTTTCCGTGGCATTGATGAAAACCTCCGGGTTGAAATGATTGCCGTTCTTACGCGTGTGCTACGCGAAAGTTTCCGGACTGGCGGCCGCGGGTAAACATTAAATTGAACTCTTAAAGGCGTCAAGCGCGCAATCGGATGATTGCTAGAAATCCGCTTCCGACATAAACTCGAAACCGTTCGAGATTCGGCCATGGCGAAAAACATTCCTCAGGAGTGGCTGGCAGAGTTTGAGGCCGCAGCACGACGACCGCTTGAGGTTCGGTTGCGTTACGCCTTTATTAGAACATACAAGCCCGTCATGGACGATGAGAAGTTTCGCGCGTTCGAGACGATGGAGGATTACCGGCGCTGGTGTGAAGAGAATTTACCACGGTGGCTTGGGTATGCCCGCGTTTGAATACAGGCAGGCTGAGGAAATCAAACAGGCGTTGAGGCGTCATCATGTTCGGTATCTCTTTATCGGGAAATCCGGCGCGATCCTGCTCGGTTTTCCCGATACGACACAAGATGCCGATCTGTTCGTCGATCGCAACCCCGAGAATGGGCATGCCCTGATTGAATCTCTGCGAGAATTGGGGTTTGATCTGACCGAACAACAGGCAAGCGACGTCGAGCGCGGCAAGGATTTTATTCAGTTAAAGAACGGCCCTTTTGATCTCGATCTCGTCTTTGCGCCTGACGGAATCGAATCGTTTGAAGATGCCTGGAAGCGGCGCATAGAAGTACAGGACTTTCCTGTTTGCCATATTGATGACATCATTGCTAGCAAGGAAGCCGCAAATCGCGAGCGAGACCGTGAATCGCTTCCGCGGTTGCGCGCGTTTCGCGATTACTGGATGCAGAAGAGAAACCGGAACCAATCGTAGCACTGGTCAATACCTAAGAATCAGGAGATCGAAACCATGATCAAGATAGCCCTCGGATTTTTGTCGTTGCTGGTAATACCCATTTCGGCCATCGCCCAACAGCAACCCGCGCCGGCGAAAACTCAACAACCGGCTCCGCCGCACACGAATCTGAAAGTGGGCGACAAGGCGCCCGACTTCACTCTGCCCAGTACCATCGTCGGCGCGGACGGCAAGACAGTGAGGTACAAACTCAGCGACTTCAAGGGAAAGAAAAACGTTGTTCTCGCTTTTTATGTGTTTGCATTCACGGGCGGTTGAACGAAAGAGATGAAGGCGTATCAGGCTGATATCGCCAAATTCGAAGCGACCGACACTCAGGTTTTCGGCCTTAGCGTTGACAGCGTCTATGCGAACCGCGAATTCGCGAAACAGCTTGGCGTAACTTTTCCGATACTTAGCGACTTCGCGAAGCGCTCGGTGGTCAGGGACTATGGCATCTTCAATGAAGAAGGTGGTTATGGCAATCGCGCCACGTTTGTAATCGACAAAGACGGGATCATTCAACACATTAAGGAAGGCAACGAGGCGATCGATCCGACCAGCGCCGAGGACACCTGCAATATCCTGACACACAAAAAGGCCGCGCAATAAATAGGTCGCACAGGTCAGCGGGCGCGTTCAGCATTTTTGCCGAGAGGATCTGATCGCGTCTTCGAATTGTTCGATCCATTCGCCGAAGCCCGACAGGAGGCAACATGAAAATCAGGAACACCGGCACACTGCTTTTTGCCTTGTCTCTGCTGTTGGCGAGCGTGCTGGCTTGCAAAGGACTAGGTTCTTCGCCGACCGCAACTTTCAAGGCGTTTTACGAGGCCCAGAAAAACAAGGACGTGCCCGGCATTAAGAAGACGCTCTCCAAAGGATCGCTGGCGATGTTTGAGAAGGCCGCGAAGGAGCAGCACAAGACCGTTGACGAGTCGCTCAAGGAGGGTTTCGACGAGCCGGCTTTCAAATCTCGGAACATGCCTGAGACGCGCAACGAAAAGATTGACGGCGACACGGCGACGCTCGAAGTGCAGGATGCGGACTCGAAAAAGTGGGAGAAGCTGTATTTTGTGAAAGAGGATGGCGACTGGAAGCTCGCGATCGACAAGTTGCTGGAAGAAGCGCTAAAAAATCTGGGCAAATAGATAGGTGCAGAACCGCTTGCGGTAGCAAGCGGGTAAATAAAGTCAGCCGAGAGTATCAAAGAAGACTGTCGAGATTCGGAAACGAATCGCCCTGTCCAAGTTCGACATAGTCGATTGCGCTCTTAAGTTGCTCCTCGGTCCACAGATAACGTTTACTACCGGTGTCAGCCCACGGACTATCGATTCGCATCCACTCCCCAGCTCCTCTTAGTTCTCGGGTGGCATTAGCCTTCAAGGCATTCAGTATTCGACTCGGGCTACAAGTGGCCGAAACAACGGCATGAACGTGATTGGTGCGCACATTCACGGCATGTAATAACCAACTTCGAACCTCGCAAGTTTGTTTTATCGTCGTTGTTACAACGGCCCGCTGCTTCCTATTGAGTTCGACAGGCTCCTGTTTAAGCAAACCCCGATTGTGTTGGCGCCAAGTTGGATTAGGCTGGATCAAGGGAGCGCCGTATCGATTAGTGTGCCTATCCACTGAGCCGCGATCGTCGCCGTGTAGCCACGTTCCGTAACAGCGAAACGTAATCAGGTAAGCGAGCGGGGTGTGATCCTCGTTGAATTCGCGTTTCATCGGGAGGCTGCGTCTTGGTACAGGACCGCTCGCCGTAGCGAGCGGGTAAGGCGTAGTACCCACGGCGTTCTAACCCCTTAGCAAGATAAACAAAGATGAATTATCGAAGAATTACCCGCTTGCTACCGCAAGCGGTTCCGTACCAACATCGTCAACTCGCTTGCTACGCAAGCGGTTCCGTACCAACATCGTCAACTCGCTTGCTACCGCAAGCGGTTCGTACCAACATCGTCAACCCGCTTGCTACCGCAAGCGGTTCGTACCAACATCGTCAACCCGCTTGCTACCGCAAGCGATTCCGTAACGCGTTACTGAACGCGGTTCTGTACTTTAGCGAATGCCCTCTCAATTGCCGCGCGCAGACCATCGGCGCTGAATTCAGGCGCGGTTAGCATTACGCCGTTTATATAGATCGTGGGCGTCGCTTCAATTCCAAGCAGATCGCCATCGTCCACGTCACGTCTAATGTCGGCGTCGTATTTACCGCTTTCAAATTCCGCATCGAAGCGTTTGCGATCAAGTCCGACCTGAGTCGCGTATTTTTTCAGCGACTCGGTATCAAGAGAATTCTGGTTCTTGAAAAGCAGGTCGATATATTCCCAAAATTTTCCCTGGGCGTTCGCAGCGCCGGCTGCTTGCGCGGCGCGAAATGCGTTTGCATGCAGCGCAGTTAAGGGAAAGTCGCGAACAACGAAGCGCACGCGGCTGCCATAAGACTTCAACACGCTCTCGATCACCGGATACATCGCGCCGCAAGCTGAGCATTGAAAATCAGTGAACTCGATGACCGTGACGGCTGCATTTGTATCACCGCGCGCGGGGCTGTTAGTCGTGCTAATGTTCATGACCGGCGGCGCGGGCTCTTTCAAAAAAATCTGCAGCTTCGCACCGGCGCGCAGTTTCTCTGATAAGGCGGTCTCGAGCGTCTGCTGCTGCTGATCCTGCAAGTAAGTCGCGATGCTTGCGCGCGCCGAAGCCAGGTCGCCGCTGATGCGCGCCTTGTTGTCGTCGTAGAACCTGGCAATCTCGGCTTCCGTGGGCGATTTAATTTTATCGGTGATCTCAGTGCGCATGATTACTTCCGAGCCAATGTTGCGCCGGTTGGCTTCGGCAATCAGCAGCAAGTCGTTGATGCGGCGGTCGAGCGCTTGTTTCTGCGTGTCGTAGATCCGCATTTCCAACTGATAAATGTAGGCCTTCATTCGCTGGTTGATGGTTTCGATTCTGATCGGTTCGCCATTGACTGCGGCCAGCACCGTTCCCGGAGCAAGACTCGGCGCGTTCACGTCGGCATGTTTCACCACGGTGTTCGTCATCTTCAGACGATTGATCATCCCCGGATATAGTTCCTGCCGTCTTTGCTCGCGCAGATAATTGATGATGTTGAGCCGCACTTTCTCGAGATCGGCGTTACCGATTTCGGCGCGATTGGAGTTATAAGCAGCCACGATCTCGGTTTCCGAAGGCGGCGCGATCTTGCTGTTTATTTCCCGGTTCAAAAACTCTTCGGTGGTCAGGCCGCGCTTCTTTGATTCCACGGCAATCAGCAGTGAACTGATCCGCGCGTCGAGTGCGCGCTGGCGCGCTGCCTTTATTTCTTTTTCGCGATCGGAGTAAAAGGCCCGCAGGTAAAGATCGGGATCGTTAAGAATCGTGGCGCTGACTTGAGCTTCCATATCAGACGCTGTGATGCTCACGTCGTTAACGATCGCCAGCGTCGCCGGCGTGATTTCAAGCGCCTTGGCCGGAGACGGCTGCGCTGCGGCATCGGTTTTTGACTTTTCGGGCGTCGGTCTAACTGGAGCAGTTCGCGTTGGCGTACCTCGGCGAGGCGACTGAGCAGCGACGGCTGCCAATGCGGCCAAAAAAATAAGAGCGGCAGTGATAATAGTTTTTCGATTCATGATTATCTTCATACTGAGAGCGCGGCGGTCTCGTCCGCAGAGCGTGCGAAGCGCGCTACTTTCCGGCATTAGATCACGATGATATGTTATCGGTTGCTTGTAACAAAGTTAACCGGCTTACGATTCTTTCGCGCTTCGCGCTCACAATGCGGCCGAGAGGATGCCCGCTCCCAGTATTGATTTCCGTATTCAATGCCGGCAAGGTGCACCCCACTTCACAACTAAGTAACGATATTGCCGCCTGCTAACTTCTTGACGCTTTCCAGCGTATCGATCTCCTCTACAGACTTATCAGGGCGCAGGCGCATGATGCGCGGAAAACGAAGAGCGTATCCGCTCTTGTGGCGATTCGAAGGCTGGACGCGGTCGAAAGCGACCTCCAGCACGACCCGCGGCTCGACCACCCGCACGCGGCCGTGGGCAAACTCCTGAATTGTATGCGCGCGAAACCATTCGGTCATTTCCGCAATCTCGGCGTCAGTCAAACCTGAGTAAGCCTTGCCAATGTTCAGCAGTTCGGCGTCGGTTTCCGAGCGCCGCACCGCGAAAGTGTAATCCGAAAGTACGTGGCGGCGCTTGCCGTGCCCCAGCTCAACCGTGGTCACCACCACATCCAGCGTGGCCAGCGCCTTCTTAAGTTTCAACCATTCGCGCCCCCGACGGCCGGGTTTATAAAACGACGCCGGGTCTTTGATCATCAGGCCTTCATTGCCACGCGCCCGCGCGGCATCAAATTCATCGTCAAGGGCCGACACAGTATTAAAAAGCCTGGCTTCTGATAATCGCAGCACCCGCTCGTTACCGCGAGCGGATCCGTAAATCTCCTCCAGTTTTATGCGGCGCGCGCTCAGCGCGTCATTTATCAAAACGCGGCCAGAGGCGTACAAGAGATCCCAGGCGACGAACACAACCGGCGTGCTGGACATTAATTCTTCGCTGGCGGTTTTTCGTCCCAATCGTTTTTGCAAATCGCTGAACGGCAGAATCTCATCACCGCGAGCGGTGATGATCTCGCCGTCGATAATCACGCCCGAAAGTTCACGAAGCGGGTCATGCAATTCCGGAAACCGAACGGAGATCTCGTCAAGCGTGCGAGAGTAGATTGCCACTCGTTGGCTCTGTACATGCGCCTGCGCGCGAATGCCGTCGAATTTGTCTTCCACAAAGAACTCGCCGGGCATGGTTCGTTCAATGTCCGAAAGATCGGACGCGGGAGTCGCGAGCATGAACTTCAGCGGATGGAACAGGCGCAACTTGACGCCACTCAAAGCGCCGGCGCGGGCCCGAACTGCGGCTTCACCAATGTCGCCGCGCAGCATGTTCGCCATTGAAACCTCGACGAGAGGGCGTTTGAATGTCCGCGCAATCGCGTCTTCAACCAATCCTTCGCGCAATCCGATGCGCAGGTCTCCGGACAAAAGCTTGACGAGGTATTTCGCTTCCAATGCAGTCGCTTTCGTCAGGACTTGCGTGAGGATTTGAGTCTTGGCAATTTTTCCGCGCGTTGTGCTCAAGCGTGACAGCAGTTCTTCGGTGTCCCCGAGCGCGAGACCTGGTTGGTTGTGGCGCCTGGCCTCACAAAAAATTTCAAATGCAACGTCGCCGGCGTCGCCCCAGCGCGCATACCGCGGCCCCAGACTTTCCGGACTAACATTTGTGGCCGCACACAGAGCTTCACTCAGAATGCTGCCACCGACGTTGGTCGTGCGGGCATCGCTCAGAGCGAACTGCTGGCCCGCAAAGTAGCGCGCGGCCCGAGCCAGGTCCTGGTCCTGAAGCTGCTCGAAATACTCTCCCAGCAACGCGGCCTTTTCGAGTTTCTTTGTGGTCGCGGCTACGGCTTCAGCCGTGCGCGCGAAGCGCTCGAGAGAATTCGCCGGCAACGATTCATCGGATTTCATCAACTACGATTGCATCAAATTCGCGGGCACGCGAACGGCTTGAGAGTCATCAGGCGGGCCGAAGATTTTCGGATGAAGAATACCCGCAAGTATTCCGGCACCGTCGACTACGCGCGGGCCGGGGCGACTGAAATAGGCAGTCGCGTCGGTGGCCCAGACTTCGCCAGCTCTGACCGCCGGCAGATCATTCCAACCTGCGGGCAAGCGCGCGCTCGGCAATTGGCGCAAGATATCTTCTTTATAATAGCCGCAGGGAATCAGCACGATCACCTCCGGTGCGTACGCGCTGATTTCTTCCGCGGTTGTGGTTACGCTGCGTTGCCCAGCTTTACCAAACGCATGATCGCCGCCGGCAATCGCCACTTGTTCAGGGACCCAATGACCGGGAGCGAAAGGAGGTTCCAACCATTCCAGCATCAATGTTCGCGGACGTCGATCTACGTCCGCCGACTTTTCCTGGATGCGATCGAGCCGCGCATGCAAGCTGCGAATTAGTTTTTCAGCCTCGCGCGCGCGCGCCGTAAGCTCGCCGACCGCGCGAATGTTTTCGAAGATATCGTCAATCGTATTTGGCTCGAGCGAAACTACTTTCGACTCTGCTGCAAAAATTCGCGCAGCGCGCTCGACAGTTCTGTAATTGACTGCGCAGACCTCGCATAGCTCCTGGGTGAGAATCAAATCGGGTTTCAAGTCCCGCAGTTGTCTCTCATCCAGATCATAAATCGATCCATGACCGTCCAGTTGTGAACGGACAGCGTGATCGATCTCCGCGCTGCTCATCGTTTCGTGGGAAATGCGGCTGGAGGTCAGTCGGGGTTTGTTCGCCACCGACGGCGGATAATCGCATTCATGAGTAATTCCCACGAGCGCATCTTCCAGCCCCAGCGCGCACACAATTTCAGTGGTCGATGGTAATAGCGAAACGATGCGCATCGGAACTGGCGACATGGATTTACAGATTGCGTTAGTGATTCGAGGCTGTCAAGAAAGAGTGATGCGGTCCCCCAAATTGCGCCACCGTTCTGTACGTCTGCTTCCGTCCGCGCTACAATCCATTTCTGGCGCGGCGGCATCAAAGGAAACCAGAACTGGCGCTCGCGTCAACCAGGATTATGTATCTATTCATTCTCGATTCGGTGGGCAATACGGAACTGCTGGTCATTCTCGGCGCGGCATTGATTTTTTTCGGACCAAGGCGGTTACCGCAGCTTAGCCGCCAGATCGGCAAGAGCCTGTCTGAATTTCGCCGCGCCTCTGAAGATTTCAAACACACCTGGGAGCGCGAAGTGAATCTGGAGAACCTGGAAGCAGGAACGGATTCCGAGCCGGGAAATTCGATTCTCGACAAAGCGACTGAACGCATCAGGGCCGCGCGCGAAGCAGCGGCGCGCGATTCGGCGTCGCCGGATTCATCGGCGCTGGCGATCGCTCCTGCGGTGACCCCGATCGATCCTTCGCTCGTCCAGCCTCGCGCAACGAAACCGGAATCGGCCGCGCCGAAATTGGCCGAGCAACCGCTCACTAAACACGATTGGCTGTGATCAAACCGTAGCTTTGGATCTGCGACATCGAGATCAGATGCCCAGCCTGCGACTAATACGAGACACCGAAAAAAAAGCGGCCGGCGAGGAAGACCTCGGCGGTCAGATGTCATTCCTGGAACATCTGGACGAGCTGCGCACGCGGCTGATCCGATCCATTGTATTTGTCTTCCTGGCGGCAATGCTTTGCTGGTTCGTCTCTGATCGTATTTACAACTTTCTCGCGCGCCCGGTGCAACGCGCGCTGGCTGAAGCGCAAGTGCGCCGCGTCGGTATTGCAGGATTGAATGGACAAACAGCCGTCGTGCCTTTGAACTCGCTGGGTCCCAACGAGAGGGTTCGTTTTGTGTTTCCGGAAACGAAGAGTCTGGGTTCGGTGGTGATTCCCGCCGGTGCGTCGGTAATGGCGCGCCTTGATAAAGACAGCCAGGGAAATCCGGGCTTGTTCACCGACGAGCCACTCACCGCGGGGAATGCAGTCGTGCCGAAAGACGTCCGTCTGCCCGTTGACCTGAACGCGCGCGCTGACGTCTTGCCTGACATCAATGACAAGCTGGTCGTGACGACCGCCCTCGAACCTTTTGCGCTGTACGTAAAGGTATCGCTATACACCGCGCTGGCACTCTCGGTCCCGTTTCTGCTTTGGCAAATTTGGGCTTTCATTTCGCCAGGTCTCTATCCGCACGAACGTCGTTACGTGACGCCATTCATTGCGTTCTCGTCAATCGGTTTCATCGCTGGAGCAACAACTGCCTACAAATTTATTTTTCCACCGGCAGCGAGATATTTATTGGGTCTGGGCCAGGATTTTCGGTTGTTGCTTAAGGCTGACGATTATTTCGACTTCATAATTTTGTTGATGCTGGGAATGGGCATCGTTTTTCAGATGCCGGCGATTACCTATGTGCTGGCGCGTATCGGCCTTATTACGGCGGGCTGGATGTTACGGGTCTGGCGCGCGGCGGTAATCGTAATTCTGATTGCCGCGGCGGTCTTATCGCCAACGAACGACGTACCCAACATGTTGCTTTTCGCCGCGCCAATGTTTGTCCTGTACGCGGTTTCGATCCTGGTCGCATGGATTTTCGGCCGCCAACGTACCGTAACCTGAGATACACGCTAAGGAGGCGCCAGATCAATCTCAAGGACATGAGACCTTTTCATTTGCCTTTTTGTGACTGCGTAAATGTTTGTGCGAGGCAACTTACTCGAGTTTTCACCGCATCTTGACTCTATCGTTGGGCAAATTTAGAATTCAGTGTCTCTCCGCGGGTCCCTTGATTGCGCTTCAGCTAAATAAGCGTGGGAGTTAGCGAGATGCTCGATTGACCTGCTCGATCGCAAGCATCGCTCATCGCAGAAGATTACCGACGATGCTCTTCAGTTTTCCGGAGGAATAATTTAATGACATACAAGACTCTTTCACGCCTCGGCGTCGCCTTTCTGGCAGTCGCTTTCCTGGTTCCGCAGGCAACGGCCCAAAAAAAGAAGAATGCTGATCAGAATCAGGATCCTCGCGAAAGAGAGCGTAACGTCAAGCCAGAACTGAAAAAAGTTTACAAGGATTGGCTGGAGAAGGACGTTGCCTACATCATTACCGACGAAGAGCGTAAGGCTTTTAAGAAGCTGCAGACCGACGACGAGCGGGAACGCTTCATCGAAGAGTTCTGGCGCCGGCGCGATCCGGATCCGGACACCGATGAGAACGAATATCGCGAGCAATACTACGAGCGCATCGCTTATGCTAACGAACATTTTGCGTCGGGTATTCCCGGATGGAAGACGGATCGCGGGCGCATTTGGATCATGTACGGCAAGCCCGACGAAACAGAGTCTCATCCGGCTGGCGGACCCTATGAGCGCGAACCCTCTGAGGGCGGCGGCCAGACAAGCACTTATCCATTTGAAAAGTGGTTCTATCGTTATCTTCCGGGCATCGGCTCAGGAATAGAAATCGAGTTTGTAGATCCGACGGGCAGCGGCGAGTATCGCATCGCGCGCAACCCGGACGAGAAAGATGCTTTGCTCAATATTCCCGGCGCCGGTCTTACTCTCGCTGAAGAACTGGGTCTGGCAAACAAAGGTGACCGCGTGGCGAACATCGGCGGCTTTGGCAACCCAAACGCCATGCGCGAGCAGGACAGCCCCTTCTCTCGTTTACAACTCATTGCCGACTTGAGCCGTCCTCCGCAGATCAGGTTCAACGATTTGGCGGCGGCGGTGAACACACCGGTCATCGAAGACAATCCTCTCAACTTTGATGTGCGAGTTGATTTCTTCCGGCAGTCGGACGAGCGCGTGATTACCGCGTTCACAATTCAAACTGACAATCAAAACCTGGTCTTCCAGGACAGCGGCGGCTTGCAGCAGGCGCAGCTCAACATCTTTGGCAGGATTACTCACGTCTCCGGACGCAGAGCCGGTGTTTTCGAAGATCCGGTGGTTACCAGAGCGACCAGGGAGGAACTGACCGAAGCGAAAGAGCGCAAGTCTGCCTATCAGAAAGCGGTGGTGCTTGCGCCTGGCAATTATAAGCTCGACGTGATTGTTCGCGATGTGGCCTCGGGCGCGACCGGCGTGCGGCACGTTAACGTTCCCGTTCCTAAATACGATCCGAACAAGCTCTCCACGTCGACGTTGGTTCTGGCGGCGAAACTCGAGGGCCTCGGCGATCAGCCGGCCGTTGGGATGTTTACGATCGGTAGTGTGAAGGTGATCCCGAATGTCTCCGGCGCCTTTCACCGGGGCTCGCCCGTGGGTGTCTACATGCAGATCTACAATGCGGGCATCGATCAGACAACGCTGAAACCTTCGGTGGATGTCGAGTACGCTTTACTTAAGGACGGCAAAGAAATCGGCAAACAAATGGAAGACTGGCGTGGTAACAGCGACTCGGGACAGCGGTTGACGCTGGCGCGTTTGCTCGATTCTCGTGGTTTGACGCCCGGCGATTATTCAATCGAAGTTCGGGTGCGCGATCGCGTTAGCGGCCAGTCGCTGGTGCAGTCGCAAAAATTTGCGGTCCTGCCGTAGACCGTCATTGGATCGTCCAGTTATTTTGCGGGGGGAGGGCGCAGCATTCCTGCCTGCGTTCGTGGCCATGGCTGGCCGGTGTTGCCCTCTCGCTACCGCGAGCAGTTGTACCTAGTAACTCGACCTCACTGTGCTCAGCTTGGTATTTCCCTGAACCGAGCGCCCACGACCGTCCAATACATCCACTTCAAATCCAGGAAATGAAGGTCGAAAACGGGTTTCCTTCCAGCGCGCCACAGTGAAGTGATGGTCAGCCGCGTGCCGAAACGAATACTGCGGCAGACCCATTCGATCGCCGCGCACGTCCGTGCCGCGCAAATGCAGAAGACGAACGTCGAAGCCTTCGACGCGGCGAATCTTTCTTTCAACGTTGGCTGTGGTAGACAAGCTTTTCAAGTCTAAAGCAACTGCGCGCCGTGGTAAACAATCGTAAAGTGTTCGCGGCGCTAACCGCGCTTCAGTTCTCGATGTTAGAATTTGGATCACACATGCAGCGTTTACACCTCGCAACTCTATCTCAGGCGGAACTCATTGAGTTTGTCGAAGCACTCGGCGAGCCGAAGTACCGCGCGCGGCAGATTTTTGCCGGCCTGCACGGACGGCGTCTGCGTGATTTTGCGGAAATGACGGACCTGCCGAAAGAATTTCGAGCAAGGCTAAGTGAGCAGACAGTCGTTTCAACGTTGACGCTTGAGTCGCGATTCGTCTCTGCTGACGGGACGCGTCGCTACTTGCTGATGACGCACGACAATTTGCCGGTCGAAACTGTTTTCATTCCCGAGGAACGACGCGATACGATCTGTTTTTCTTCGCAATCGGGATGTCCTTTGCAGTGCACGTTTTGTTTGACGGCCCAACTTGGTCTGCTGCGGAATCTGACTGCTGGTGAAATCGTCGAACAGATCGTGACCGCCTTGAATGATGCCTATGGCGCCGGCGTGAAAACGCCCCGCGGCACAAACCTGGTTGGCATGGGCGCCGGCGAACCTTTTCTCAATTTTGAAGCGCTGATGAAGGCGATCCGAATTATGGCCGAGCCCGACGGCCTGCACATCGTTCCCAATCGCGTAACGGTTTCGACCGCCGGCATCGTGCCGCGTATTCGCGAGCTGGCGACGATTCCCGGGCGACCGCATCTGGCGGTTTCGCTGGCGGCGCCGACTGATCCGTTACGTAACGAGTTGATGCCAATCAATAAGAAGTGGCCCCTTGCAGAGCTACTTGCCGCGTGCAGGGATTTCGAGAAGTCTCTAAAGCCGAACGAGCGCTTCACTTTCGAGTACGTGATGCTTGACGGGGTGAATGATTCTGACGAACAGGCGCGCCGGCTTGCGAATCTTCTGCATCGTCACGAACTGCGCGCGAAAGTAAACTTAATTCCGCACAATCCGGCTGAGCCTTTGCCGTACCGTCCTTCATCGTACGAACGCGTGGAGGTTTTCCGCGAGATTTTGGAATCGAAAGGCATTCACGCATTCGTGCGCAAGCCGCGCGGTCGCGACATCCTGGCAGCGTGCGGACAACTGGCGGCCCGCGGCGCTTCGGAGGTTACCGCGCCCGTTTCGATTTTGCGGGGGGCAAAGGTAGAATCGCTTACAACTTAGATTTAGAAAAGAAGGATCGAACTTCGATATGAAGACAAAGGTAACTGGGATTTCTATAGCTCTCTTGCTCGTGCTATTCAGCATTCCCGCGGTTTTTAACGCCACTCCCCGACCGGAACCTGACATTGGCGTCAATGGTTATTTCTCGAGGGACCGGGCGCCGCGCGGACACATCGTGCAAGCGGCCATCGTGCTGGAGATTCCGGCCGGCTATCACGTCAACAGCAACCGGCCCATGAACAAGTACGCGATTCCGACGAATTTGAAAATCGAAGCCCCGCGCGGCGTCGTAATTGGCCCCGTCGCATACCCGAGAGCAACGGTGCGCCGGCTGAAGGCCGTGAACAACGAACTGCTGGCGGTCTATGAAGGCCGCGCGGTTTTGCGCTTCAATGTCACCGTGCCGGCGAATTATCAAGGCGGCTCGGCGGATTTGAAAGCGCGCGTGAAGTTCCAGAGTTGCAACGACGAAGTATGCTTCCCGCCGAAAACACAGGAAGTGAATATGAGCATCGGGGTTGTGAGCGCGAACGAACGCGTGCAGCGAGTCAACGGCTGGGCTTTTGGCAGAAGGTAGTTCCGGACCGCTTGCGGCAGCAAGCGGGTGCTCGTGTGCCTGTAACGCGATCTCAACTACGTCTGCGTTTTTACCGGCTCGCTACCGCGAGGGGTTCCGTAGCGTCCAATCACCGACATCAATCTTCCGACCCGGCCGTGAACTTTTTTCTCGCGGCGATAGGAAAAAAACAGATCGGTTCGATCCATTGTGCAGAGCGGTGCGACGTGAATGCAATCGGGCGAGACTCCGGCGGCGACTAATTGATCGCGATTCGCTTTTTGCAAATCAATGCGAGCATGACCTGCGCGAGTTGGCGTGAACAGACTGTCTGATCCCGGGAAACGTTCTTTGAACCGTTCAATAACTTCGCTGCCGACTTCGTAGCAGCACAGGTTCGCCGCGGGTCCGATCGCGGCGCGCAGGTCTTCAGCGCGCGCGCCGTATTCGCTTCGGAACTGATCAATTGCGCGCCTCGCGATCGAAGCTGACGTCCCGCGCCACCCGGCATGGACCGCCGCGAACGCGCCACTTTTCGAATCGCCGAGCAAAACGGGCACGCAGTCGGCGGTCTTGACGGTCAACAGAATGTTCGGCGTGTTGCTGACCAGCGCGTCACAGTATTCGGCATCACCGAGCACGCCGGGTTTTTGTTGTGCCTCCCGTTCGCTATGAATAATGCGCACGTCAGCACTGTGTGTTTGCCAACAACCGGTCAGCGTCCAATCGCCCGGGAAGAGTTTGAGAAAGCGGCGGCGATTTTCGTAGATGTTCCCGGCCTCGTCCTCGTTGAAGCCGGCCAGATTCAAGGCATCGTGCGGCATGGGACTGACGCCGCCGAGCCTGGTTGAAAAAGCATTGGTAAAACCAGCTTGCTCCAGCGGCGCGCAAATTAAGGCGCGCACGCCGTCGCGCTCGCGCCAGTAAAACCCGGCGCTTTGCAGTTCGGAATCGTTTGTGATTATTTCAATCGGAGTCGACATTATCGAAGTTCGCCGCGTGCGAGAAACCATCGAGCGCACGCCGCGGTTCGCTGAGCGCGTGTTCACCGCGGCCGAGCGCGCTTACTGCGAATCGCGCGGCGCGGTCGCCGCTCAACATTATGCCGCGCGGTTCGCGGCAAAAGAAGCCGCGCTGAAGGCCCTGCAAACCGGATGGACTGGAGGCATCAGTTGGCAGGACATCGAAGTGTCGGCCAAAGAATCCGGGGCGCCGTTGATTTCTTTTCACGGCCGCGCGCGCGAATTGTATGAAGAATCAGGCGCCACCGCGGCGCATCTTTCAATCGCGCACACAACTGAGCACGCGATAGCAGAAGTTGTTTTGGAAAAGGTCTGAGCTGTTTGTACTTAGCGGCTTGCCGTCTGATGTGCGGAACGTCTCTGACCCCGAGACGGCCTTTGATCATTTTTTCGGCGCTAACGATCAGAAACCCGCATCTCATTCATCAGAATTTTTCTTCCGCTCTTATCGATATCCACTCGAGTATCGCGCAGTGTTAACTGCGCCCCTGAAGACTGGCGATTCTTAGGTTGGCGCGGAACTTCAGCCCTGGCAAAGTTTGAAATCTCGTTCTTTCTGCTCAGGGCCGCGTCGGGCAGATCGAAATAGATATTGTGACGGTAGCACTCGGAAGTTGGCGCTTGCGTTGTCAACATCGCGATGCGTTCGCGTTGCGGGCACTTGCCGGTTGCGAGTTGGTCGGTTTCCGGATCAATCTCAACGATCGTCACTCCGTCTGGCCGCTCGAAACTCTTTCCGCCGAGTTCCGGACGTAAATCGACAGCGCGTTTCATGAATTCGGTCCAAACCGGCAACGCTGCTTCGGCGCCCGTCAATCCCAATTGCTTGTTATCGTCAAATCCGATCCAGACCGCGCACACCAGGTTCGGCGTGTAGCCCACGAACCAGCCGTCGCGCGAAGTTCCCGTCTTGCCGGCGACAGCCGTGTTCCTGATCGCTCCTCGCGCGGCGCGTGCCGTGCCGTGATCGATGACGCCCTCGAGCATGTCGGTGATCATGAATGCTGTTTCAGGCTGAACTGCCTGGGTGGTTTCCGCCGCTGCCGATTGCTTGATCGCGTTAGGCCTAATCAATTTACCGGCGTTAGCAAAGGCCGCGTAGGCCGCGGCAATTTGCAGAGGAGTGACTTCCGTCGTTCCCAGCGCCAGCGCCGGATAGGCGACGGGCCGTGGCAGACCAAAATCTGAAGCTGTGTTTGCGACGCGCGCCAGGCCGGTTTGCATTGCGACATCGACGGTAACAACGTTCAGCGATTTGATCAGGCCTGTTCGCATCGACACGTCGCGCATGGAAAATCCGCCGCCATAATTCGCCGGGCGATATTTGGATTTGTGATCGTAAACGAATTCATGCGGCGCGTCTTTGAAAGTCTGGAGCGGCGAGATGCCGCTTTCCAGCGCGGCCGCGTACACAAAAGGTTTGAAGACCGAGCCTGGTTGGCGATGCGCGTCGGTGGCGCGATTCAGTTGTGACGCAGCGTAGTCGCGCCCGCCAACCATCGCCAGGACGCTTCCGGTTTTCGGATCGAGAGCGACCAGCGCCGCCTGCGGCGTCAGCCCGCGTGGTTTATAAATTTCGTCGAGGCGATCCAGACTGTGCTTGATAGCTTCTTCGGCGGCTTTCTGAAGATCAAGATCGAGAGTCGTGACGATGGGAGCGTCGGCATCCTTGCCTGCGGACCACTGGCATCCCTGCCGGTCCTCGTACCCGCTTGCTACCGCAAGCGGTTCTGTACCCGACTGAGCCCTTACCGACGCACGGGCCTCGATAACTCGGTTCATGTAATCGATGAAATATGGAGCAGCCGATTCGCGCGCTGGATCAAATTCAACGACGTTGAGAGGTTCCTTCGCCGCGGCCGCTGCCACCTCGAGCGGAATGAACCCATCGCGGACCATCGTTCCCAGCACGGTATTGCGCCGGGCCCGCGCCTCATCATTGTGTCGGACAGGCGAATAGGTCGACGGACTCTGAATCATGCCAGCGATAGTTGCGGCTTCCGCGAGCGTTAACTCCTTCAAGTCCTTTCCGAAGTAGACGCGCGCAGCCTGATCGACGCCGCGCACTGCGGCCACGCCACGTTGGCCCAGATAAATTTCGTTGCAATAGAGCGCAAAAATATCTTCCTTCGACACTCGCCGTTCGATCGTGAAGGCAAGCATCGCTTCCGCGTATTTGCGACGCAACGTGCGCTCAGGAGTCAGATAGGTGTTCTTCACAAGTTGCTGTGTGATCGTAGAGCCGCCCTGACCCATGCGCTCGTCGCCGGCATTGCGCAGGACCGCGCGCGCCACCCCGAAAATGTCCAGCCCGTGATGATCGAAAAAGCGTCTGTCTTCAATCGAAGTGATGGCGTGCACCAAAATCAGAGGAATGTCTTTGAAAGCTACTTGATTGCGCGCGCCGCCTTTCATCGTCGCCTCGCTGGTCAGGGATTCCGGTTCGAGAGTGAACGACAGGAGCGGCGATTCGTCACCGGTCACCTGAGTGATTCGGCCATCGCGATCAAATCCAATCTGAATAATCGAGGGAAACCCGGCGGCGTTGTTCGGGCGAATCTCGACGGCATTCTGGCCCATAGTGAAGCTGCCGTTCCAGACTTCGCTGGCGTCATCGCTTTGAAGATAACCAGCTCGCCGCAACACGCCCGCCAGTTCGTCGCGGGTGAGATGTTGACCCGGCCGCAGCGTTCGAGGAGCAGCATAAATTCCCCCGCGGCTGGTGAGGTAACCGCGCGCCAACCGCTCATCGACGATCTTCGCATACGAGCGATATGAGTGGACGAAGAAGACGCCGAGTGAAACCAGCGCCAGGCAGAAGACCGCCATGGCGAGGCGAAGCAAGGCTCGATATCTAGGAATGTTATCTGTCTTAGTGCGGTTTTTGACTTGGCGACTTTGCGGCTTTGTGAGAAATCGTCTCACGCAAAGACGCAAAGACGCGAAGAAATGCGCTGAGCGATCCATCAGTTTAGTCCGTTACCTCGATAAAACTGCTAATGGGGACCGAATTCTTGAGGATGGGACAAGATGGGTTAGTGGAAGTTATTGTTATGATGCCTTCTAAACGAAAGACTCTGTCCGGTTCGCGATTTGACCATGCCGCGCAATTAGCTCCTTGATCTTATCGATCGATTCCAGGCCCGCTTCATAGCCGGCTTTGAGAAACTCGTCCGCGCGTTTTGTTTCGTCCCAGCGAATGTGGCCCACTCTCGGAATGATCACGAGGTCAGCATTTCCGCGTTCCTGGTTCGATACAATTCGTTCCAGGGCCACGAATACCTGAGTAAGTACTCCGAGAGCAGTACGCGGAGTGTTCATGAACCGGGCCCCGTCGCCGCCTACATCGACCGCAACTACGATCTCAACGCCCAACTTGCGGGTTTGATTCACGGGAAGATTCGCGACCAGACCGCCATCAACCAAGAGCCGACCATCGCTGTCTTCAATCGGCGCGTAGAGGACCGGAAGACAATTGCTGGCGCGAATTGCGAAGGGAAGATCGCCGCGATCGCGCATGACGATTAAGGCGCCGCTGCGTAGGTCCATCACCATCGCGGCGAAAGGAATTCTCAACTCTTCGAATCGCGTCACCGGCAAACGAGCGCGCAGAAAGCTTTCCATGCGCTTGTTCGATTGCAGACCCAGGCGTGAATAAGCTATGCGGCCCATATGACGCCAACGGAAAGTTTGCGCCATGTCCTCGAGTTGCGTGATTGACATCCCCGCGGCGTAACAGCCGCCGACGAGCGCGCCCGCGGAGGCGCCGGCAATAGCGTTAATCGGGATCCGATTTTCTTCCAGCGCCCGCAGTACGCCGATATGCGCAATGCCACGCCCGGCCCCGCCGGAAAGAGCAAGGCCGAGGCGGGGGCGATCAGTTTGATGTGTTGTTGGAACCATTCAAGTGGTCAGTGGTCGGTGGTCAGTGATCGATTGCTCTTAATGCTTTTTGCTCTTACTGACAACTGACAACTGATCACTGACCCCTGCTCCGTCACACCGGATTCAACACCACAATCTCCGCGCGCTCTCGCAGATTATCGACGAAGGTATCAATCTGCGAGGCGATTTTTTCTTCGGTCAGTTTGCGTACGATGTCTGCTCGCGCCTGAGCCAGGGTAGGTACAATGTGTCCGCTGTTTCGCAGTCGTCCGTAAACTTCGTTGTAATAGACGGCGATCTCTTTATCGGTGATCAAGACAAACGCGCGAAAACGAAAATCGATGTAGTTATCGACCTCAATTCGTTCGCGCAAAATCTCGTAGAACTGTTCGCTGGTCAGACCGACTTTGGTCATTCGTGTCGGAAGGACCGCACCGGAACCAAATTCTCTCGCCAGCTCGTCGGCGCGCTGCTTGATTTCCTCGGTGGTCGGCTCGTTGCCGGGCAGTTTTTTCGCTTCGAGCAAGATTAATCTCTGATCTTCGATCCGCTTGAGCGCCTCGTTCAAATCCTTCGAACTCGGCTTGTCGATCGGAGTGTCTCGTTGAAGCGCCATTTGCCAGACGAGATCTGAATAGGTGATCACATCAGGCGTGGTTAGCGAGCCATTGTTAACGGTCGCTACGGTCTTGTCGACGATGACCTGAGCGCGAACTGTAGTTGACAGTGAGCAGTGAGCAATGAGCAGCAATAGAACAGTAGGCAGTAGGCAGTACGCAGTAGGCAGAAAACCTCTGCTGTCATTTGACGCTGTGTTTTTGTTTTCCTGCCTTCTGCTCACTGCTTACTGCCTCCTGTCTTCTAAAACGTTTGCGAGAAGCGAAAATGAATCTGCTCGCGATGCACGCGAAAAATTGCCGTGCCAGTAAAGTTTCCCAAACTGTCCAGTTGCGGAATTATGAAGCTTGGCGGATTTAGCAGAAAGCCATAATCGACCGCCAGGGCGCCGCCAAACGGCGTCTTAATGCGAATTCCGGCTCCAAGCGTGTTGGTCCAATGCGCGCGCAGGTTCTGCGCGTTAACGTCGTCCAGAAAATTACCGGTCGGCGCGGTCGGCTTGGCATGACCGAAGATGTCGCTGGGTCTTCGATACACGTTACCGCCATCGAAAAACGGGACGACCTGCAAGTCTGTGGTGATCGGCACCCGTGCCTCGAGATTGGCGATTACCATCCCATCTCCGCCCACCGGCACGGTGAAAGGATTCAGGGAAATCAACTTGCCCTGCGAATTGCGAAATTGTCCCTGAGGCACGATCACCAGACGCGGTCCTGCTTCCTGGAAAGCGAATCCGCGCAGCGTCTCGGCGCCGCCGGCGAAGAACCGCTCGCTGATCGGCAACAGGCGATCGACATCGTCGATTACTCCGTTGCCATTCCGATCGCGAGGATGAAACACCCGCGCCACTCCCACGGTCAGATTTCCCGCGAATACCGTGTTCCGCAAAGAACGCATCTGGTAATAACGATGATAAGTCGACTGAAAGCGCGTGAAAGAAGTATTTCCGCCGAGAGAACGCAGCGCGACGCTATAGTCAGCCGAGAGATACTCACCTCGCGTGGCGTCGAGCTGATTGTAGCGGCAGGTTTCGCTGGCCCGCGAAATTTCTTCATCCTCCGGAGCACTGCCCGGAAGACGCCGCTCGCATCGTCGGCGCGTGTCGTAGACGAAAGAGGCGCCGACCCGCGAGATGCGCACCACTGCATCGGGGCGCAGAATGTCTTTAATCAAAAGACTTTCAACGTTGCGCAGGCGCACGTCTTCGTAACTGTAACGCGCGAACACGATGCTATGGTTTCGCTGGCTGAGAACACGCTGCGTCTCGGCATTGAACGTGAAGCGATCGATCTCCGGCTGCCCTACTCTCTGTCCGAACACGTCGATCGGATTTCCCTTCGCATCAAGCCGTTGCACGATGCCGAAAGTGCCCCGGTCTATGGTCGAACGAAAGAAACGCGTGATCGTCGAATCCCGCGAATACTGAAGCGAAAGCGCCAGGGGCGCAAACTGCTTTTGACCATAATGGGCAAATCGCGGATCGAGGTACTCAAAGCGCAGCAATTGTTGTCTGGGACTGACCCGCAAACGCACCGCGCCGGTGCGCAGCTTATTCATCAAATTAACGTCGGTGAGTTCTATCAATCCAAACGGCCCCGTCGCCGTCGAGTAACCGCCGCCATATTCGATCACGCGTGGCTTCTTTTCCTCGACGTCGATGATCAGATCGTACTTTCTGGTCCCGGCGGTCGCGCCCGGTCCCGCGTCCACGTGATGAATGATCACCTGTCGATAGGCATCGGTTACGTAAAGAGCCCGCTCAGCATCCGTGACCCGATCGGCGCGCAGGATGTCACCTTCCGAGAGCGGGATTGCGCGAATGATCGCGTCGCGTTTGGTGCGCTGGGTGCCGGCGTTGCCGGTGACGCCATTGACGATGATCTTGTTGACGATCGCCTTGTCGCCTTCGTTTGTGACGTGAAAGACAACCCGAACCTGCTCGTCGTTGTCCCTGGCCGGCAGTTCATCGATCGAAGCGTCAATCCTGGCGTCGATGTAACCTTCACGGGCGTAAAGATTCAGCAAACGGTCGGTATCGGACCTGACCAGCGAGCGCGAATAGGGCGCGCCCTTTATCGTTCGAATTCTGCCGCGCAGGCGATCTTCGGGAAGTAGTTTGGCTCCATCGAGAGCGATATCCGCGACGCGCGTGAGCGTACCTTCCGTGACATTGAAAGTAATGATCAGGTTGTCGCCGCTGATCGAAGCGCCCTGGAGAACATTCACGTCGGCGTGCCGGTAACCAAAGTCGCGCATGTGCGCTTTGATAGTTCGTACGTCTTCCTGCAGCAGCGCCGCGCTCGTCAGGCCGCGACCAAAGCCGAGAAAAGGAATCAAGCCAATGGCCGAAGCTCGTTTCGTTTTCAATTCGTCGGCAATATCAATGTAGGAAAGCTTGTTGGTGCCGGTGATGCGAATCTCAGTAAGTTTAAAGCGACGGCCACGTTCGACGTCATAGGTAACCTTGATCGCGTGTCCATCCAATTCCGCCGTGTTAAGGCTCTGACAGGTCGCGTCAGTTCCGTTATCGACGGTGTTTGGAGTGGGTGGCGTGACCGTGCAAGCCGGCTCAACAGTCGCAAAAAAATAACCCTGTTCCTGGAGCTGGTTGCGCACGCGGCGGGCGCCTTCCTCAATAACGGAATAATCGAGGTTGCCTTCGCGTTTGATGGGTAGAAGCTGGAACTGTTTCCGTGAGCTCAAGCTATAGTTCTTGAACTCGACGTCAACATGCGGGCCGATCTTGCCTTCCAGACTAATCTCGATCTCGTTTGTCTCCGGCTTGCGCGCAACTTTCGGATCGCTCAAGGTCGGCGCCAGATAACCTTTCGCCAATATTGCCTGCCGGATCGTATTTACATCCTGCCCCAGCGCGTCGCGCGTAAACAGCGCGCCCGGCTGCAGCTTCAGCGAAGGCCTGATGCCGGCATCATCAAAGTCCGGGACTTTAATATTGAAAGCGGAAACACGCGACTGCTCGCCCGGAGCAATCGTGTAAGTCACCGTTACGTGTATCCCGGAATCGTCCGTGGGCTCCTTTTTGGATTCGACCGTGGCATTAAAGTAGCCACGGTCGCGCATGTAGCTCTGGATTTCGTCGGCATTGCGCGCGATCGTGAGCTCGGAATAACGGCGCCCGGGTTCGAGCACGTTGAGGCGAGCACGAATTTCGTCCGTTGAAATCGGAGTTCCGGTGGTGGGCGCCACTATTAATTTGACGGCGGCAATGACAACTTGCCGCTTGACGATGAAACGCACGTGAATCGGACTGGATTTGCCGCCGCCGGGCTGGATCTCAGTGATCGCGACGCGCGCCGACTCCACGCGGTCGGAATCATATAAAGCCTTCAGCGATTGGCGCGTGCGTACCGCGGAATATTCGCTGTTCTGAATTATCGTCAGGCGCGATTCAAGTTCGGCTTGCGCTACCGGATCCGGAGGCGAGCCTTCAAAGACGATTCCGACTGCGGCAACCGGACGGCCTTCATAATCGCCGACGCCCTGCGCATCGGCGAGATTGGTGCTGCAGAGAAGTACGCTGCCGGCCAACAGAAAGCAGTAAGCAGTAGGCAGTAGGCAGTAAGCGGTACGCAGTAACCCGGAAACACATGCTGACCGCATGGTTTGATTTCTGCTTACTGCTTTCTGCTTACTGCCTGCTGCCTTCTGCTTTCTGCGTTCTGCCAATATCAAAACCGCTTTCTAAATCTGACTTCAAAACTGTAATTGTTATTGCGGGTGCTCAAGTTTGCCAGCGAACCTTGCTCGTACTGCGCCACAAACGACAATCGATTCGACAATCGATACTCGACCGTCAGGACTTGATTTGGATCGGACGCGATGTTGGTCGAGTAGGTTATGGTCAAGTCTTTGCTGACTCTGCGCGCAACCGTCAGTCGTGCCGTCGGCGTCGAACCGGTCGTTCCGGCGATGACCGGATTGATTTCCAGGCGGCTTAAACCAAATAGTTTGTTGCTGGCGCGCGAAACCGGCGCATTGATCAGGGTGTCTGTCAGCAGACTTGCAGCCGTCCCCAATCCCGATTGCGCGAGCACGGAGGTGCCGGTTTCGGTCGAGGTGAGCGTGCCGTTCAGAATTAATGAGACCACGTCGGCCTGTGGTAACGCCGGCTCAGAGCTGACAGTCATCTCCGGATTAGAAAGCGGTCCGGTCATTGACGCCGTCACGCGATAGCCGCGAATCACGGATTCGGCGGCGAGATTAACCAGCGGATCGGCGCCCCGCCGGGGAGGAAAGTCCAATCGTCCGCGCGTGATGTCGTAAGGATTATTGCGAAAGCTGATGGTACCTGACGTGGCGGTGATTGGACCTTCGATAATCGGATCGGTGACGAAGCCGTTCAGACGCAGCGAGACCGATGCGGTGAGGTTGGCGAGATTATTACGCACCACCAAAGCGTTGCGTCCTTCGACGCGGAGATTGTCGAACCAGGCGGCCTCGACCAGACTGAATTGCCCGCCTTCTTCTATCGATGGCTCGGGGCGCCGATTGATCAATTCCGCCAGCTCGATGTCTTTCGTGTATTCAGTATGGCGAACGTTAACGTCGCCGCTGATGACAGGCCGCTGCGGTGTGCCGTTAATAACCAAATCCGCATCGACCGTGGAACGAAAATCCTGCGGGTAGTTGACCGTTACGTTGTCGCCATGAATATCGAGAACGAATCGATCCAGCGTGAAGCCTTTGAGCCGAGCTCCGCCCGAAACGTTCAGTGTGCCTCCCCCGAGCTTGCCGGTCAGCGAATCGATCTGCGCCAGATTCGTATTGAAAATAATCAAGCCCGTGAGATTGGTTACGGTGATGCGCTCGTCGCCCATGAACACCGCTACGGACGCATCCTTGACCGAAGCCGTGCCGGTCACGCGCGGAGCTTCATAGGTTCCGCTGACGCGCAACTTCAAATCCGCGATGCCCGACGAAAACACATCCGGCGAAACTTTATTCTGATTGGTCGAGACTCCGTTAAAGATGCGCAGGTTCACTTGCCCGTCGACGGTCAGGCTCTCACGACCGCCGGGGCCTCTGGCGACGCTGCCGGCCAGGTCGACGTTAGTGCCCGGGCCGGTGAATTTCGTGGGACTAAACGTAACTTCGTTGGGCGAGAACTGAATTACGACCGGACCGGCGGCGGTCAGTTCCGCTTCTTCAACGCTGAAGGAAAGTTGGGTAAGCGTGGCCGTCCCGCTTAATCCGGCAAGCGAAAACACTTCTTCCTGCTTATCGTTCTCTACGATCAGGTTGCCGCTGGCTTTCAAAGTGCCCGTGGCGCGACCGGCGAGGCTAACCGAACTTTCCGGCAAGATCATTTTCAAGACCTGCGTCAGATCGGCGTTGGTAATTGTCGACTCAACTGTTGCCGGCAGATACTTATTGGTGAGATCGACGCGCGCGGCTAACACTTGCGACGGACCCAGCAGACCATCGGCGCCGGTGGTGAAAGTGACTGTTAGTTGTTTGTTCTCAGTGCGGCCCACCAGCGCCAAGGTACCGGATGGCCGGCCTTCAATCGTCACATCGTGACCGGTTCCGTTGAAATTAATCTGATAAGTGGAAAAGTCCTCGGCCGCGAGATTGCCGGAGATGGTCGCATCGAGATCGGCGGTTCCAGTGATTTTTGGCAAGCCGGGCCGGTTGGCGAGCGCGATCAACTTATCGAGTTGAATCTGATTACCCCTGGCCTGAATGTCGAAAGCCCTTGTCTTGGTGTCGTACTTGCCGCTTCCGATTACATGGCCCGCGTTAAAGTTGATATCGAAGCTCTCCAGATTGACGGTCGAACCAGCGAACGTCGCCCGCGCCGTCATATTTTGCAGTTGCTCGCCCGCGAGTTTTCCCGGTCCAAAACGCAGATCGGCATTCCCGCTCATTGCTCCCGGAAGTCCATCGACTCGAATATTGCCGGAGACGTCCGCTTGCGTGTCGCCGATGGTTTCGCGAGTTTGTTTGTTAAGCGGCAGCGCCGCCAGCAGAGCCGCGCCGTTGGCCCGATCGAGCGTGGCATCGATCGACGCGTTATTTTCGCCGGCGCGCGGCGCGATGATCGTGAACTTGACGCCTCCGCCGTTGGCCTGGACCAGCCGGCCATTGTTCACCCGCAACTCCGCGGGCGTCGAAGCGATGTCCGCCGTCAGGGAACCAAGATCGCGTTCCTTCACCAGCAGCGAACCAAGCTCTGCATGACCATTGACGATCGGATCCGTCAGCTTGCCCTGCAGCACGCCGTTGAATGCAAGTCTGCCGCCAAGCTCGATGCTATAAGTGTCAAACTCTTCATACAGTGAAGGGAATGCTCCCGAAGTTACGAGCACACGCTGAAGTTCCGCCGCGTCCGTCGAAGTCAGATCAACTCGGAGGTTTGAATCGTGTTCGAACGAGAATTGGCCTGTTGCATTCAGCGTGCTGGCTGTTGTTTGCAGGCTGGCCTTTTGAATCTGAAATAAACCGCGATCGGCATTCAGAGCGAGCTGACCGGACACGGGGGTCAGCGTGCTTCCCGCATTCTGAGGCTGACCGTTTAACTGTGCATTGATGTTACCTGTAGCCGTGCCAAAGTCAGTTCCGGTAAACGCGACATCAGCTTTGCCGGTGGCCCTTGAGGCGACGGGAATCACGCGTCCGGTGAGCGCCGTGAGCAAACCGCTGAGATCGAAGTTGGTAAAATCTGCCGCGACATGTGAGGCGGCATTCTTCGTTCTGGCAATCGTTGCGTTGCCCGTGGCGCGGCCGTCGAGCGCATCTAACACGAAGTTATTCAGTTGCACCTGATCGCCGGTCGCCACCAGCGAAGCATGCGCCGGGCCCAGCGGCATTTCGCCGAGCACACCGCCGCCGAGACTCAAGTCGGCGCTGGCGCGATAACGGCCTGAAGGCTCGATGATGACAACGGGCTTTGCCAGTTTCACGTCTTCGACGCGTCCGTTTTCCAGCGTCGCCGTGCCAACTTTGATATCGTTTGACGAGCCCTCGAGTCGGCCCTTGCGGAACGTAATCCGCACGCCCGCAATGTTGATGCTCCCAGTCTGCGCGCCCAGCGTTCTGATGTCGCCAACCTGGGCTTCTTTGAGGGTGATGACGATGACGCCGTTGCGATTATTCGCCTCGATGTCCTGAATGTTGACGCCATTGAAAGTGGCGTTGGTGGCCTCGATCTTTCCTACTTTGGCATTCGCAACTTTGGCGGTCGAAACGCCGTTTTCGTTTTTCACGCGCAGGTCCGACGCTTGGATCCCTCCGGTAACCTTCACGTCACGCGAGCTGAGACTACTGCCCGTAAGTTGCCGCCCGGACGCAGTAAGCACTTCGTCGCGATACTCAGCGCGCGCGTCGCGCAGGATCAAACCGGTGATCGTCGTGCCGTAACTTTTCTCCGCCGCCGCGCGCAATTCGCCAACCCAGCGAAAGTCGCTCCCCGTTCCGATGACTCGACCGCTAAGTTGGACTGAATTGAGAATAAAGTCGCCCGCGGCCAGCAACTGTGCTATCGCGCGGGCATTTGCTTCGTACGCCTTGCCCTCGCCTGAACCTTTCCCGGTTATGGTCAGCCCTTGCAACCGCATGCCGTCGGCGGCGAGCGCGTCTGACTTGATCGTCCCGTCAACTTTGTAGTGAGTGCCTTCGCCGGCAATTGTGCCGGCAAAACTGCCGGCGCCGCGCAGCGTCGTACCGCTTTGCAGAAAGTCGGAAGCCTGCGTCAGATCGACCGTTGAAGTTACATTCAATTGATAATGCAGCGCGCGCCAGTCATCCATGACGCCTTGCAGATGTGCTTCGGCGGCGGGAGAGCGCAACACGAGTTCCTGAATCTCGGCGCGAGTTTCATTGATGCGCCCGCGCGCTTCGATATCGATGTTGTTGATGGGCCGATCGTCAAAAATGAATTGTGAGTTTGAGCTGCTCAGGTTAACTGTATTCATCCAACTCGCTGTCGGCGCCGACGGATCGTCCGGTTGGATTGTCGCGCGCACGTTACGAGCTTCGCCTGAAAGATGATGTTCGACGTCGCCATAGTGAATCACCGAATTTTTCAACTCGACGTGGGCGGTGGAATACGCAAAAAGAATTCTCCGGTTTGGTTCAGGAGGCGGGATATGGATGTTGCGAAAATTTGAGCGGCCCTGAGCGTCAAAATCTACCCACACCTCCAGGCCTTCGATCTGCAAATCTTTCAAATTGATGTTGCGTTGCAGGCGAAATGCGTAGAGGTCTTCGATGCGCACGGTCGCGAGCAAACGACTGATCTTGCCGAGATGTTCACCCGTCTGTGCGTCGTAGAGTTCGACGTCGAGCATCTCTACGGTCTGCGGTGAAATTGCAGTGTGAAACTCACGAATTTCTGCGCGGATGCCGTAGGTTGCCAGCGTGTCTTTGATTTGGCCGGCGACATAACGATCTACGTATCCGAGGCGATAGGCCAGCAGCGTGAGAAAAACCAAAGCGACGATCCCGGCGGCGATCAGAAGGCCGAGAATAATCGCGTTGCGCCGCGTGAGGTAGCGACGCCGGCGACGAGACACGGGAGGTTCGCTCGGGCGCGGCTGAGAAGTTTCGCCGGCTGGCGCGCCCGGGTCAGATTGTTTCTCGCTTCCCGAACCTGATTTCGCTGAAGCGTCGTCGTTGTGATCAACCGGCATTAGCCCATGGCCTCATCGCGGCAAGAGAGTTAGTCCAATTTTGAGGGAAGAGCCCGAAAAAGCAGAGGTCAGAGATCAGATGTCAGATGTCGGTTAATGCGCTTTTAGCTTGCTCACTGACATCCGGCCTCTAATCTCTAACGTCTGTCTTTTTGTAAACTGAAAGCAGGGGAATTTCAAGGCCAGCGGTCCGACTCAGCTCCTGAAACGCTTCACGAAATCTTCACGCGGTCACCGGCGACTTCCGGCGCTGGTTCATCATGCCGCTCGTCAGATGCAGGCGAACCTACGGGGACGTTGCCTACAACTTCCAGTTCAAAACCTTCGAGGGCGGTAACCTTTGGGGGATGATTTGTCAGTAACAGAATGCGTCGCAGGCCGAGTTCGTGCAGGATTTGCGCCCCCACGCCATAATCGCGGTTCAAACCGTATCCGGTTTGCGCGCTCGCTTCAGCCTTGCTGAGGCCGCGTTCCTGCATCAGGGCATAAGTTCGCAACTGGTGAATAAGATCGAGTCCGTGCTCGCTTTGACGTAAATACAAAACGACACCTCGGCCGGCTTCCGAGATCTTTTCCAAAGCGCGTCGGAGTTGATAGCCGGCATCGTCAATCGTCGAGCCGAACATGTCACAGGTCACGTTCTCAGTGTGAACGCGCACCAGCACCGGGTCGTTGGTGTCTAAGTCACCCATAACCATCGCGACGTGCACGTCGCCGTTGATGGTGTTTTCGAATGCGATGGCCCGGAATCGCCCGTAGATTGTCGGCAAATCAGTTTCGACCGCGCGCCGCACCAGAACTTCTTTGCGGATGCGATAGCGAACAAGATCGGCGACGGTGATGATCTTCAAACCGTGGACGACCGCAAAGTCGCGCAGTTGCGGCAGGCGCGACATGGTGCCGTCTTCGTTCATGATTTCGCAGATGACACCGGCCGGATAGAGGCCGGCGATGCGTGCAATGTCAACGGCCGCTTCGGTCTGTCCGGGACGGACGAGCACGCCGCCTTTCTTTGCGCGCAAAGGAAAAACATGGCCCGGCCGCGCCAGGTCCTGCGGTTTGGTGCGCGGATCGACGGCGGTGAGTATCGTCGTCGCGCGATCGGCCGCTGATATTCCCGTCGTCACTCCACGTCTCGCTTCGATTGAAATCGTAAACGCAGTGCCGAGGTGTGAAGTGTTATCGGCCACCTGCGGCGGCAGGTTCAGCTCGTCGCATCGTTCTTCGGTCAACGGCAGACAAATCAGCCCGCGCGCCTGCCGCGCCATGAAATTGATGATTTCCGGGGTGACCTTTTCCGCCGCGCAAACCAGATCGCCTTCATTCTCGCGATCCTCATCGTCCACGACGATAATCATCCGCCCTTCGCGAATGTCATTGGCGGCGTCAGGAATGGAAGCGAATAGCATATTTGGAATCTTGAATCTTAAATTTGAGATCTTGCTTTAGCCAATGTTATCGCAAAGTGGCTGAGATTCGCGACTCACGAGCCAGCGGCCCCGGTCTTTAGGCCTTGCGAAATCAGAATTCGCTCGACATATTTTGCAATCACGTCTACTTCGAGATTCACTTCGTCTCCAGTCTTGAGATAAGAAAAGTTCGTCACTTCCCAGGTCTTCGGAATCACGGCGATTTCGAAGTAATCGTCAGTCAATCCGGCGATTGTCAGGCTGATGCCTTCGACGGCGACCGAGCCTTTGAAAACCAGATAACGTGCGATTTCGGGCGGATATGCGATGCGCACCGTCCACGATTCGCCGTGGCTCTCGGCGCCCAGAAATTCACCGCGCGCATCGACGTGACCTTGCACGATGTGTCCCCCCAGACGCGTGGCGGGGGTCACCGCGCGTTCGAGATTTACCGGCGAGCCGGTTTGTAAACGGCCGAGCGTCGAACGCAGCAGCGTCTCTTTGGAAACATCCGCGGCAAAAGAATTTGCGCGAACATCAAGCGCGGTCAAACACACGCCGTTGACTGAGATCGAATCTCCGTTGCGCGAGTCTTCAGTCACTCTGCGCGCTTCGATCACGATGCGCGCGTCTGCGCCGCGCTTTTCCACTTCACGCACATGACCGAGTTCTTCGATTATTCCGGTGAACATCGCTCAGGTCTTTGTCTTGTTCTTCACGGCAGCAAGAATTTGTTGAAAAACTTCCTCAATCTGCTGCCCGGTCGAATCGATGACGATCGCATCTTTGGCCGCAACCAGTGGCGAATCGGCGCGCGTGGTGTCACGGCGATCGCGCTCAGTCATGTCGGCGAGCACTTCCTCATAAGTCGCCGCGGGATTATGCTCGCGTTCCTCGGCCAGGCGTCGCTGCGCGCGCTCTTCCGGCGAGGCCGTCAGAAAAAACTTTACATCAGCGTTCGGAAAGACCACCGTGCCGATGTCGCGTCCATTCAGCACCGCGCCGCGTTGGCCCAGTTCGCGCTGGCGCCGGACCATGGCGCGTCGCACGGCAGGAATGGTCGAAATGATCGACGACATGTCAGTGACGTCATCTTCACGAATGCGGCCGGTGACGTCGCGATTATCAAGCGTAACCCTGAGCGAATCCGGATCGCCGGCGAGATCGATGTCCACGCGTGAAGCGAGCGAGCCAACCGCGATATCGTCGCTGGCATTGACGCTCGATTCCAAAACCGCGAGCGCCACCGCCCGGTACATCGAGCCGGTGTCGATGTAGAGCAAGCCCAACTCGCGCGCCAGCATGCGTCCGAGGGAAGATTTTCCCGCGCCGGATGGGCCATCAATGGCGATGATCATAAACGTCAGTGGTCAGTCGTCAGTGGTCAGGATCAGAAGCGACTGACTACTGGCCACTGACAACTGACTTTAGCTGCTGCAGAGTCGTGTCAATATCGGTACGGGGCACATCGTAATGCGTCACCATCCGAATTGATGAGCCAAATCCCGAAGCCAGCACGCCGCGCTCGCGCAGGCGCTTGCAGATTTCATCAGCGGTAATTCCGGTTTCGGATACATCGAAGATCACGATGTTCGTGACAACTTTTTCCGGATCGATCTTGATTCCCGGCAACTCGGCGAGACCTTCGGCGAGCCGTTTTGCGTTTTCGTGATCTTCGTGTAGACGCTTTGGAGTTTCTTCCAATGCAATTAGACCTGCCGCGGCGAGGACGCCTGCTTGTCGCATGCCGCCGCCCAACATCTTGCGCACGACGCGGGCTTCGTCAATGAACTCGCGCGCGCCCAGCAGCATTGAACCCACCGGCGCGCCCAAAGCTTTCGACAAACAAAACATCACTGAGTCCGCGGGCCTTGCCAGCTCGGCGACAGATTCGCCCAGCGCCGTGGCCGCATTAAAAATCCGCGCGCCGTCCAGGTGAACGGGAAGTTTCATCGCGTGCGCCCGCTCGCAAATATTCTGGGTGCGATCGCGAGTCAATACTGAGCCGCCGGCGAGGTTGTGCGAATTCTCCAGCGCAATCAGACCGGTCGGGGCAACGTAGTAAGCGGCGTTCGCGTGAATCGCGCCGGCGATTTCGTCCCAGGTCAGAATGCCGCTGCCGTCCTGGCTGCGGACCGGTCGCGCAATCACGCCTGAGAAAGCCGACATCGTCGCCATTTCGAAGTTGTAAATGTGGCCGCGCTCTTCGATGACAACTTCCTGGCCCGGTTTTGTGTGCAGCTTGACGGCAGTTTGATTGCCCATCGATCCGGTCGGCACAAAGATCGCCGCTTCCTTTTCAAAGATCTCAGCGGCCCGTTCCTGCAAACGATTCACGGTCGGATCTTCGCCGTATACGTCGTCGCCGACCTCGGCTTCCGCCATGGCCCGGCGCATTGCCGGCGTAGGTTTGGTGACGGTGTCGCTGCGTAAATCGATCATGTCCCTGGTTTCGATCGAGAGGCGGCCCAACTGCGAGAAACTCTATCATAAAATTGAGAAGCCATGGCTACTCAGGGCGAGTATGGCGAGATTGTTTGTTTCGAATCAGGCCGCATAGCTGAATGCGCCCGCATCGGTCTCAGACAAGTTTGAAGGAGATTCATCGAGGATGGATTGAATTTTGCGATCCGGCGTCGTTCCTCAGTGTTGACCTTCACCGCTTTCCTTCTTGAGCATGCAGCAATCTCCATGAAAGATCGCGCCCGGTTTGATCGCCAGAGAGCGAGTAGTGATATTACCATTGATTATTGCGCTCGGCCCCAACTCGACCCGTTCATGGGCAACGATATCTCCATTGACCATGCCGCCAATCATCGCTACGCCGACTTCGATATCGCCGTCGAGTCTTGCAGACGTATCGACAATCAGAGTTCCTCTTTGCGAGAGCACTTTGCCGGCAATGTGACCGTTGACGCGCAGCATGTCTTTGAAACTAATCTCGCCGTTTAGCTCGGGCGCCGAATTGACTGCTTTCTTGAGCGGCCTCTGATTAACTTTCAGCGATCCGCCATTCGCGCTCAACTGGCCGGAAATGATCCCATCTACGGGGAGTGGTCCGCGATAGGTTGCCTCTCCAACGATGACGGGAACACGGCCCTGGAAATTGAAGCCGTTCAATCGTTGCGCCGATGGCGGAGCGACGGGTGGCGAGGCCGGGGAGTTTTGCGCTGTTCCAGACTTCACGTGTGGTAGTCGAGGAGGAACTTGATCCTTCGAAGGTAACTCAGGTTGAATCGATTTTTCGGCTTTCTGTTGGTTTCGCAGGATCGCATTGACTGAGGGCATCATCCTTCTCCACCAGAACTGCTCGCACAGTTTCCAAAAAGGTTGAACTTACCCGTTACGGGAGAAAACTCGCTGGGTGTTGCCGCAGACGAGCCGTCTTAGAGAGCAAACCGCCTTGAAGTGGGGCGCACAATATCACAAGCCCAATCCAGAGGTAAAGCACTTTTCCCTCGGCGAACAGCGTGAGGGTGAAACGGGCTGGCCACTGAATCAGCAGCGGGACTGTTTGCTATTTTTAACTCCAGGTAAATTGGTTCGAGCGCGTCCATCGTTTATGTTTTTTCAGGGGGCAGTTATGCTGTTGTCAACAGCGCTGGTGGCGTGGCATCCTGAGTCAAAGCGATGTTCGCTGAGAACCGGATCAAGAATTCGCGTGCGGCTCTGCCGCTCGATGTGCGGTAAGGCTCGGCCTTACCGTTAAGTTCTCTTACTTGTTTGGGCTATGCCCTGCGGGGTGTAGCCCCGATTTCTTTTGGCTGCGGATAGCGGAAAGTCAGAGACTTTCCGCACATCAGAAGGCATAGCCGCTTGCACCCGCCCGCTTCTATATGACTGACTCCAGCCACGTCTTTGTGATTAAATCCCTGCATGCCAGTCAGTAAGAAGCAGCGCGAGCTTGACCTCAAGGATTTTCCGCCTGGCACAGTCACGGAATACACGACGCTGGTTTGTCTTGCCTGCATCTTCGATATCTTCACCAGGCAACTCGGTCTCGCGCCGCGCTCAGCGTTCACGGAAATTAAACGTCATGCGCCCACGGTCGAAGAACTGACTACCCGTCAGGCGATGCGGCCATACTTCGACAGCGAAGAAAAGAATCCGCATTGTCCATACTGCGGTTCCGCAAAGCGCTGGCTGGCGCGCTTTAATACCTATTGCATCGAAGGTGGCAAGACTACGGATGCCGCGCGGCGCGCGCTGGTTAAGAAGCTGCCAAAGGCTGACGATCGGTTTCTCATTCTCGAAAAAAAATCTGACTCGCGCGCGGTGTTTTTTGAATGGCTCGACACGCTGGGTCGAAACCTGGATCTCAATGACGAGGCTTGGTTGATCGACGCGACCCGTATGTACCTCGAACGTCGCGAGCCAAAGACGAATTGGGAAGGGGTTTTCGATGATTTGCGCGCGGTGCGCCGCTCGAGCCGTTTGACCGAAGGTTGGGAACGCGACGGCGCGCGTCTGTTCCTGGCGCCGAATCTCTACAGCGGAGCGCTCCTCATCCAGTATTTGGTCAGCCGCTCGCACGCGCACGGCGGGATGACTCTCGAAGGCCGTTTGACGCTGAGCGAACTCGTTCGCCGTCTTCGTTACAGCGGCTATCTCGATCAACTTGGAATTACTGAGCGCGAACCGGGCGAGGTGTTCGAGAAACTGATCGATCATCTGGCTTCGACTCACGACTGGTCGCGTTACAGAACCGCTGGCGGTAGCCAGCGGGTAAAGGCGTCTACAAAAAAGTCAAACAAAGCAACCAAGAAGCCTGCGAAGAAATCAACGAAGTCTCGCAAAACAAAAACGGGAATGCCAGAGGTTGATGAACTCCTCACCGAACCGGTCAAGCTTCATTACATCGTCGACCGTCGCGATTTTCTTGAGAAGGTCAAGAGTGTTTACGCGGCGTACGCGGGTAATTGACACTACCTGATGACTTACTTGTCGCCTTGGAGGGAGTGTGCTGTTATACTCCCGCCGCGAACCTCGCAAGGTAGCTGAAAGACTCATTCGCTTGGCCATGCTTCAGCTTGGCTCTTGCACGATCAGAGAGGAACTCTATGTCACAATCAAGTGTTGCGTTCGAGCGACTTGAAGATCAACTCCAGTGGTATGACAGCAAGAGTGGTTACAATCAACGCATGTTCAAACGGCTGAGAATCGCCACGATTGCGATTTCAGTCTCGATTCCTCTGTCCGCGGCCTTTGTAAAATATCCCGTTATTACCGGCGGGCTCGGAGCTCTCGTAGCTTTGTTCGAGGGTTTGCAGCAATTGAATCAGTATCATCAGAATTGGATTACTTACCGCTCGACCGCCGAAGCATTGAAGCACGAGAAATATCTATTCTTGAGTCACGCCGGACCCTATGCGGCGGCCGCGGACAATTCCAATGCGCTCCTGGCAGAGCGGGTCGAGTCTCTGGTTTCACAGGAGCATGCGAAGTGGGCTCCAGCGCAAGAACAAACCTCAAAGACGCAGAACGCCAAAAACTGAGCGTGTCTTTCCGGCGATTTTTTCATTTTCGCCCCGCAAGGGGGGACGATCACGCCTGCCGCTGCAAAATAAAATCCGCGATCGAGCGTAAGAGTTCCGGGGATCGATCAATGCGTTCAAGTGCTTCGCATGCAGCACGATGCTCACTCTTCAGCCGTGCGCGGGTCGCTTCAATGCCGTAAAGCGCGGGATAAGTTGCTTTCCGCGATCGCGCATCTTTTCCGGGTGTCTTGCCTAAATCTTCCACCGTCGAAGTTACGTCCAGCAGATCGTCGGTGATCTGAAATAACAAGCCGAGATTTGCGGCGTATTCAGTAATCGCGGCGAGTTCATCTTGATTCGCTCCGGCGATGATGGCGCCGCATCGCGCCGCAGCTCGAATTAACGCGCCGGTCTTGAGACGATGAATACGTTCCAATTCCTGACCGCTCACGTCGCGCGATTCCGCCTCCAGATCCAGCGCTTGTCCTGCGACCATGCCTTCAGGCGTTGCGGCAGCACGCGCGATTTCTGTAATCAATTGAACTCGAAGAGCCGGTGCGAGCCGGGCATCTTCAGCAATCGTTTGAAACGCCAGCGCCTGCAAAGCATCGCCCGCGAGAATCGCAGTCGCTTCACCAAACTTAATGTGACAAGTGGGCCGTCCGCGACGCAACTCATCGTCGTCCATCGAAGGCAGATCGTCGTGAATCAGCGAGTACGTGTGGATCAGTTCCAGCGCGCATGCCGTGCGCAGCAAGTCTTCGAGATCGGCGCCGAACGTTCGTCCCGTGGCCAGCAGCAGGGCCGGACGAAACCGCTTCCCGCCGGCAAACACACTCCAGCGAATCGCAGCATGAACCTGAGCCGGCGCCTCGGTTTCAGGCGGGATCAGGTGATCGAGTTTGTAATCAATTAGGGAGCGACAGGATGCGAAGAATTGGTGCGCATCAGTTGCAGCCGGAATATTTACCACAGAGGTCACAGAGGGAATTAGAATATGGCTGTTTCTTGAAATTAAGGGCCCACGCGAACGACAGAAAATGGTACAGAACCGCTTGCGGTAGCAAGCGGGTTTGAGACGCGCCTTACCCGCTCGCTACCGCGAGCGGTTCTGTACCTGGCGCCCCCGGCACTCATTGAGTGTCACCGTCATCAATCGATCCCAACTCGTTTTCAGGATCAAAAGGACGCACAGTCGCTCGGCCCTGATTGTCGCGCATCAGAATCTCGATGCGACGCTCGGCCTGGTTCAAACGCTCCTGACACTCGCGCGAGAGCGTCACACCCTGCTCAAAAAGTTCCAGGCTTTTCTCGAGCGTCAACTCGCCCTGTTCCAACTGGCGCACGATGCGCTCGAGTTCTTCCAGAGACGCTTCAAAGGTTTTTGGTTTAGCGCTACTCATTTTTATAAGTACTGCCGACATCCTGTCGGCGGTTCGCGGATATCCTGCCCGCTTGCTACCGCAAGCGGTTCTGTATCTTTTTTAATTGCTTGCGAATTCCTTCTTGCAACTGCAGGCCTGGCGATGGCGTATCGCGCACGATGCCATCGGCGATCCGCTGTGCCAACTTGTCATCCTGAATCGAGATAATTCGCCAACGTCTCCCGTCTGGTTGCATTGTAAGCCGAAGCTGCTCGTCTTTGATATTCACGAGCGCCTGTGCGGTATTGTTTTCCTGCGTAATGTCCGCGAAGTGAGGGACCGCCAGAGCTATCAGGATGAACGGTTTTCCCGCCGCGGGCGCCGTCAGCCGCTGCAGTTCTCTCACCATCTCGTCATGCATAGTCTGTTTCAACTTGGGCGTCATCGAAGGGGCAGCCGGCCCAATTTGAACCGGAAGCGCCGAAGTGATCGCCGACGAGTATGATCCCGAACTGCGCTGCCTGACTTGCGAGACGAAATCATCGATGATCTTGTCAGTGTCGAAGATGCCGTCGATCGTCGCCGCGTCGTTTCGTTGCGCTGCGTCCGCGAGCACCGCCAGCGTGTAAGCAGGGCCGCTCTGGTAATGTCGCCACCAAAAGTATATCCCGCCCACCAGGCCCGCGATGAATACCGAAAATACGATCGCGATGATCAGCAGCGGTCGTGCCCCGCCGCCTTGACGCTCTGGTGGAAGTGGCGCACCCGTCGACCTACTCGTCGCCTGTTGCCGATCGGCGCGAGCTTTGTCGAGATCGATCACGATGCGGTTGCGTTTGAGTTTCATGTCTCTGCCCTGCTAGTTCCTTCTCCCTGTTCGCTCGACAAGTTAGGCAATGCTTCCTTTGTGCCAAAGGCAGCTATCGAAAACCCTTTCATGAAACCAAGGCTGACCTGAAATCTCCCGAATATATTCTTTTGTCGCGACCTCTTGATTCATTGCATATTTATTCATGTCGTGTAATTTAGAGCACGCGTTAACTCTCTCTTTGATTGGCCTCGAATCCCACGCGCCATTTCTCATAAAATTCTTCTAGGCCGTCGTTGTTTCGTATGCCGAACGCGTTTCTAGCCCGGGAATCAAATATGAGGATCGGTTGCTTAATTTTGATCCATAGGAATTTAGTTGTTGCTGATAGCACGTTTCGGCATCCGTACTGTTGTGATATTTGTCTCTCAATCTTACGTATTTCTTCGACGGGACGATCCTCGAATCGGGTTGGTCTTAGAGGATCAATAATATCCAGAATTGGTTCATATCTAGCGGGTCCATCTAATTCAGAAAACAAAGTTCTTGCGACACTGTAGGCTACTGCTGCATCTCTCAATGCGGTTAGCTTTTCGGTCCAATCGCCGGTCGCCAATGCATGACAGTATTTCATGTCATTCTCAAGCCACAGATTTAGATAATGGAGCGAGCAATATTCGAAAGTTGTGGTTGCCATACCTCTCAGAGTCGCAACGCGCGCGCCCTATGCGGCGATGTTGATGTATGAGGAATAAGTGGTTGGCTCGGGCACTTCATAGCCTTCTTGCCGCAGGCCTTCAAGATGAAATTCAATCGCCTCTTGAATGTTGCGCTCAACTTCGTGTTTCGTTTTTCCAGTGGAGCCACATCCCGGCACATCGGGTGAAAATGCCGAATAGCCAGTCTCTGTTTTTTCGACAATGATTAGATATTTCTTCATGGTTTCAAACCCGCCTGCTTGAGAATGTTGTTCAAGGTTCCGACAGCCATATCGTCGCCCGGTTTACCAGGCACCGTAACTAGTCCGGGCTTCGTCGGATGCTTGTATTGGTGATGGCTGCCCTTTGTCCGCACCCAATACCATCCGTCTCTTTCAATCAACTTCACGAGGTCACGCACCTTCACCGAGTCACGATAATTCTTTCACGGGATACGGTCAATATTGGCCACGCAGAATTTCTCATGAAAAGCAAAGACTACATCAGGCCATCCGGGACGGAAAAGAATTTTATGAGAACTGGATTCGCGTTTGACACTTCATCCGATGCGGAGCAGGGCAGCGAGAACGCGTTTTGCTTTGGCTGACGACCACTGGCTCATGCGGCGGCGAAGTGGATGTTCAGAAACTCGGGGGAGCCTTCGGCGTGTTCGAGCCGATCTGCCAGGGCGCGCAAGGCAAGGGCCTGTGCCTTCGCGATTGCTTCATCAGAGGTTTGCCCGTAAGCAAGCACGCCGGGAAGTTCAAGCACCTCGGCCAGCCAGCGGCCATCGTCCTCCCGCTCAAACTCGACGGTGAATGTCATACGCTGTTACCTCGGCATAATCGTACCATGACATAAGAGGGGTGTGCAGTCCAAGGTCGGCTTAGTTCTCATCGGCGCCCTCGACGCGACAATCGATCGCGCCTCTTCGCAAACGCACGCGCAGAGCATCGCCGATTGATACGTCGCTCGCTTCGCGCACCACTTGACCGCGCGCGTCCTGAGCGATCGCGTAGCCGCGCTCCAAAACTTTCAGCGGCGACATTGCGTCGAGCGCAGCCGCGGCCAGGCCAAATTTCTGCTTCGCAACTTCCATCCGAGCGGCGACGCCAGCGTCGCGCGCTTTGCTCAACGCCGCCAGGCGGGCCTGGCCAGTGCTTACATGAGCGCGAAGTTGCGCCGGCGACAAACTGTGCGCCGCCGCGCCCAGCCGTCTCTGCGCGCGCTGCAGAACGCCGGTGATCACCGTCTGAAGTCGATGTTCCGCGTCATCCGTGGCGGTCATCGCGTCGCGCCATCTTGTGTTCACCTGATCAAAGGCCGGCGAGAGCGCAAGTTCCTGCACGTGCGAGCGGGCGCCCGCAATTTTGAACTTGATCGAGCGCGCCAGATTAGTTGTTAATCCGTCCAGCACCGCGCATAACTGGGCTTCGTGCGCGGCTACAATTTCCGCCGCGGCTGACGGCGTCGGCGCGCGCATGTCGGCAACAAAGTCGGCGATCGTGAAATCAGTTTCGTGGCCGACAGCCGAGATAACCGGGATCATGGACGATCGAATTGCGCGCGCGACTGCTTCTTCATTGAAAGCCCAAAGGTCTTCGACGGATCCGCCACCGCGCCCTACGATGATTACATCGATCCCACTATCGTGACTCCCGCGTGCGTGATGTTCGTTGAGAAATTTGATTGCCCGTACAACTTCGTGCGCCGCGCCTTCGCCTTGCACGCGCGCGGGAACGAACAGCACGTGCACTGTGCGCGTGCGCCGCGAAATTACGTTGAGGATGTCCCGGATTGCGGCCCCTGAAGAGGAAGTGATCACTCCGACGCGTTGCGGAAAGAAGGGAATCGGCCGCTTCAGGGCTTCGGCAAACAAACCTTCAGCCTGCAAACGCGCTTTGGTCTGCTCAAACGCTAATTGCAGCGCGCCCGCGCCGACCGGATCGAGTGTTTCGACAATAAGTTGATACTCGCCCTTGGGTTCATAGACGCTCAAGCGTCCCCGCGCGCGCACCTGCAAACCGTCTTCAGGACGAAACCGAATGCGTTGATTGCTGCTGCGATAGCACGCCGCGCGTAGTTGCGCAAACTCATCTTTCAGAGTGAAGTACCAGTGTCCGGAACTGTGCGCGCGAAAATTCGAGATCTCGCCTTCGACCCAAACGGACGCAAAGCGCCGCTCAATTTCGCCTCGGATCATGCCGGTCAGTTCCGACACGCTAACGGGCCGGCGCTCGGTTTCATCGAAGAGGGATGCAAGAAGAGGTTGACTCATTGAGGCTAATGCGGAGTGGCAACAACCGGACTTAATCTCACCGCGGCGCCGTCGCGATTGACGCGCACGCGGATGCGACGGTGGCTGCTCGCGTTCGAAGCATAAGTGATCGTGTAAGCAGTGCGGAGCTGCGCCACCACGTCATCGTAAGCTTTCTGTAAATCTTCCAGTTTCTTGATCTGATAGAAAACGCCGCCCGACGCAGTTGCCAGTTTTTGTCCTTCTTCCACAGCCCGACTGGTGATCGTCAGATAACGCGTGCGCAAAGGATCGACGGTGATCGTCGGTTTCGGCACGCTCGCTTCGGGGATTAATCCCGAAGGAACGTAGAGCGGATAAACCAGAGCGCCGGATTCGCTCAGCGCCTCCAGAATAGCCGGAAAAGGAATAAACGATTTGTTGTCGTCGCCGTCGGAGAGCACCACGATCGCCGTGCGCTCGCCGCGCAAGGGCTTCAGCGTGTCCGTCAACACATAAGCCAGCGAATCGAAGAGGGCGGTCGCGCCACCGGCTTCGATGTCATCGAGCTTCCTCGAAAGCAGCGCGCGATCGGTTGTGAAATCGGAAATCACCTGGATGTCGTCGCGAAAGCTGATGATCGAGATACGATCCCGCGGACTGACAGTACTCAGAAAATCACGCGCGGCTTTGCGAATGAAATCGATCCGCTCTTCAACGCTACCCGAAACATCCAGCAGCAGTACGAGATTGAAAGGCTCCGTCGCCGCCGTGACATTAGTGATCTTCCTTTCCGCGCCGTCTTCGTAAACCGCAAAGTCGGATAGGTTCATGCCGCTAATCGCGCGTCCATTGCGATCGGTGACGCTGGCATTAACACGCATCAACTCAGGCGCGATTGCGGTGGCCATTTCTCCCGGCGGGCGCAGGGTCACCAGCGCCGGCTCAGTACGCGGAGGCGGCAGGGTCTTCGCATAGTCGCCAAACATCTTCGGGCTAACTTTGCGGATGGCATCCATCAAAGGGCCGTTGCCGCTGCGCACGATCGCGCGCGCGGCTTCGGTCAGCGGGCGCTCGCGCAAATCCGGCGGCACCATGCTCGGATCGACATTCAGCAGAATAACGCCGCGCCGCGTGCGCAAATCCAAACGCACCGGCTCAAGCCTGGCCGTCGGAGTTTCAGTGCTCGCCGCCGCGCCATCTTTGACGTCGCCGGATTTCTCTTTATCATCCGATTCGGTCGTTTTGTTGTCGGCGATTTCGTTGTCCGCGGCGAAAATCTTCTTGTGTTTGCGCTTCTTGACATGCTCGCCAAGCGTCCCGGCGATCGTGAATTTGCCGCCGTGGCCTTCTTTTACTTTCGGCAATTCGACGTCGCTTAGATATCGCGGCCGGCTGGCTTCCCAAAGAAAACTGTATCGCAAGGAATCCAGCGGCACGTCGGCGTGAATCGTTCCGGTATTGGTAATGACTTCCGCGAATTCCAGATCGCCCATGACTTCAACCATCCCCGTGTCGCTTTCGATTTTGACGCGCGAACGCGGCGGTACGCGAAGCGTAATGTCGATGCGATTGTTGTCGCGGCGCTCCCGCACATCTATGGTGCCGCCGTTGACGCGCACGTCGCCGGGTTCGACCGGGGCGCCCGGCGAAGTCGCCTGCAAAATCATTTTCTGTTTTGATTCGCTGGAAGCGATGACGCTGACGCGGCCGTTGCGGTTCTTAATAGTCAATGAAGCCGGACCTGATGCGTTCAGTTCGCGTTCATAACCCTGCGCAATCGCCGAAGGTATTGCGAGCGGCAAGGCGCGCGTTGCGATCCTGGGCAAAGGCAAGAGCGCCGCGCCCAGAACGATCACAACCGTTGCGCTTGATCTTAAGTGAGCCCGAAGACTTCGGCGGGGAACAACTCGTCCGAACATGACGACTGATCTTGCCTGCGACACGCGAAGGGGTCAAGTAAGAATGGGGATTGATCATTTTTACGACTCTGCCGCTCGATATGCGGTAAAGCTTCGCCTTACCGACGCAGCGAATTCATTTTTTCCAGAGTTGTTTAGCTGCTCTCCGAACTATCCACTGCTTCTGATAGAATCACCGGCGAAAATTTCTTATGACCGAACGTGAACTCAAATCATTTACCGACTTCTGGCCTTATTACGTCAACGAACACAGCAAGCCGGCAACGCGTGCGTTGCACGCCATCGGCAGCACCGCGGCGTTGCTCTTGATGGTGTTTGTGATTGCAGTTGGGAAATGGTGGCTGTTTCCGTCAGGCCTCGTGGTCGGTTACGGCTTCGCCTGGATTGGCCATTTTTTCGTCGAGAAAAACAAACCCGCAACGTTCAAATATCCGCTGTGGTCTTTCATGGGTGATTGGAAGATGCTGGCGTTCATGATCGGCGGAAAAATGAACGAGGAAATAAAACGGATTGCCAAACTCCGACGCGCGTCATGAAATAACGATGCTCTGATAGTTTTTCTGACATCTGACATCTAACACCAGACATCTGCCTATGGACAAGATCAATCTCGCGCAAAAACTTTCGCTGATCGATGACCACTGGAACCCGCGTATCATCGGCGAATTAAACGGCCAGTATCTCAAGCTGGTGAAATTCGAAGGCCCGTTCACCTGGCATCATCACGAAAACGAAGACGAGATGTTCTTTGTGGTGAAAGGAAGATTCCGGATGGACTATCGCGAAAACGGCCGCGAGCGTGAACTCTGGATTGAAGAAGGCGAGTTCGTCATCGTGCCGCGCGGCGTCGAGCATCGCCCCGTAGCTAGCGAGGAGGCGCAGGTCCTTCTGTTCGAACCTGCATCGACGCTGAACACCGGCAACGTCGAAGATGAATTCACGCGGAGGAATCTCGCACGCATCTAAATTGAAGCGTTCTGCTGAAAGGGCTCCGTTAGGAGCCGGATATTTATAGTCTCGGAAGCCGCCATGTAGACTACTCTTCCGCGAGAAGACATGCGCGACGCATGTCTTCTCGCGGAAACAGCGATACGGAACAGATTGATCCTATAAACATCGCGCTCCTTACGGAGCGCATTAAGTTGTGCTTCAGTCATCGGCCGTGTAACTATTAATCATAATCGGATCGTGCAGGGAGAATAGTTTTGTCTGATAAAGAAAAGGGCCCAACCGTTGCCGATCTCTTTCGTCGCGCGCAGGCGATCAGAAAAGATAATCAACAGGTTTCGTATAAAGAGATTCATGCGCAACTGGTGCGCGAATTCTCCGGTCAACCGTTTCCGCCGACTTACAATTTGACGATTGCGGAACAGGACGCGCGGGCGCCGGAAGAAGATTGGACCGCGGGTCTGCCGATTGTGCTGCGCGGCATTCAGCAGAAAGATTGGAACGACATCGCCAGCGGCATCGTGCTTTCGCTGGAGCAGACGGAGAACTACGAACGGCAGCGCGGCCCTGAAGGCACACGCGACAAATGGCACGATCGCACGGCGGGCATCGAAGAAGTAACCGCAAAGAGCGTCGGCAAATGGATGCCGGAAGAGTTGATAAAATTAGCGCAAAGACAGGCGAAAGATCGGTCTTAGGACTTTGGTCTTTGCTTTTTCGAATCGTCCTCGATGATTTCATCAACAAAGACGGAAAGCCAAAGACCAGATTTCAACGAAACGAGATGAGTTTTCTTGACGGCCTAATCAAAGATCCGAAATATCAAACCACCGATCCGCGCAAACCTGAAGAGGTCGGCGAGCCGGACGTGATCATCAGCCCGGACACACGGCGCGAGAATCGCGTTCCGCCCGGACAGTCAAGGACAAAGAAGTGGCCGGTGCTGGATGCGCACGGCGCGCCGCCGATCGATCTTGCTACCTGGACGTTTGAAGTTGAAGGCCTGGTTGAGAAGCCGATCCGGTTTTCGCTCGACGAATTTTTTCAACTGCCGGCAGTGAAGGTTTACGCAGACTTTCATTGCGTCACGCGCTGGTCGCGGCTCGACAACGTCTGGACCGGCGTGCCGACGCGCGAGATCGCGAAGCTCGCGGGCGTCAAACCGGAAGCGAAGTTCGTTTTAGCTTTGGCTTACGATTACGGCTGGACCACAAACGTTCCGATTGAATACTTCCTGAAAGAAGATTCGCTCTTTGCTTACCTGCACGATGGCGCGCCGATTCCTCCCGAGCATGGCGGCCCGGTGCGTCTGATCATTCCGCAACTCTACGCCTGGAAGTCAGCGAAGTGGGTCAAAGGCGTGCGCTTTCTCGAGCGCGACGAAGCCGGCTTTTGGGAAGAAGGCGGTTATCACATGCGCGGCGATCCATGGACGGGCGGCGACGGGGAACGATTTCGTTGGTCGTGATGCTGGGAGCGCGGACATCTTGTCCGCAGTCGCAAGCGAAGCTCGCATAAATTCGATGCAATGAAACAATCTGTTCCCGCTAACGCGTTCAATGCGGGCAAGATGCCCGCGCTCCCAATTCCCAAAGACGCGGCCGCCGTCATTCTTCTTCGTCACAACGCCGATCCAAACATTCCTGAAGTTTTTTGGGTAAAGCGCAGCACGAAGCTCGCTTTTCTCGGCGGCTTTTATGCTTTTCCTGGCGGTCAACGCGAAGTCAGCGATGATCAGGTCCAGGCCGAGAATTGCGCCGATCAAGAAAAGGCGGCGATGATTAGTTGCGCCGCGCGCGAAGCATTCGAAGAGACAGGAGTGCTGCTGGCGCGCGGATCGGAAACGCTCACGATTGGGCAGCGTGCTTCGCTGCTCGACGATCTCGAGTCCAAGCGACTGTCATGGCCGGAGCTGCTCAGGCATTACGGACTGCATCTCGACGCGAGTGATTTTATTTTTGTCGGCCGTTGGGTCACGCCGCCGTTCGCGCCGCGCCGCTTCGACACCTGGTTCTTTCTCGTCAATTGTCCCGCGAAGCAACAACCGCTGGTAACGAAGGATTCAGAACTGGAAAGTGGCGAATGGATCGCGGCGCGCGACGCCTGCGCGAAGTGGGAACGAAGCGAAATACTCGCGGTGCCACCTGTATTGCATGCGTTGAAGACCCTTGCAAGCGGACTCACGAACGATCTGGTCGAACGATTTCTTTCGATTCCTGAAGCTCATCGCCGACCAACGCGGCGCATCGAGTTTCACCCGCACTATATCTGTTTTCCGGTGCGTACGCCGACGAAACCGCCCGCAACCCACACGAACTGCTATCTCATTTACACGTCGAACGAGATTCTCGTAATCGATCCGGGGTCGCCTTATGAAGACGAACAACAGGCGCTGGCTGACTGCGTCGATGATTTGATCGCAGAAGGCCGCGCGGTACGCGAGATCGTTCTCACCCATGTTCATCCCGATCACATCGCCGGAGTCGATCCGCTGAACGATCACTTATCAAGGAAGCACGGCGCGACTATTCCGGTTGCCGCTCATCGACAAACCGGCGAATCGCTAAAGGGGCAGATTCATCTGGATCGGTTTATTGAGGAAGACGAATCAATTCAGCTTGAGGGCCAGCCCAAAATTACTCTGCGGGCGATGCACACTCCCGGGCACGCGCGCGGGCATCTCTGCTTTTATGATGAAAAGACTGGAGCGCTTATCTCCGGCGACAACGTGGTGGGCTTTGGCTCGGTCTTAATTGATCCGCCGGAAGGAAACATGCGCGACTATCTGGATTCGCTTGCTCGCATGAGGGCGCTGCCGGACCTATCGGCTCTATTTGGTGGCCATGGCCCGGCAGTCGCGAATCCTTACGAGAAGATTTCCGAGTATCTCTCGCATCGGCTTCAGCGAGAGGCAAATATCCTGAAGGCTGTACGCAACGGCGCGTCCACACCCAAAGAAATCGTAGCTCGTGTCTATACCGATGTCTCGCCAAAGGCCCACGCGATGGCCGAGCGTGCGGTGCTTGCGCATCTGGAAAAGCTGGAAGCGGATGGGTTAGTGAAAAAAGAGCCGAAACGTTTCGGCCCCGAGAGTTGAATGCGGGTGCGGCCCTTCGCCCCCCGCCAGGGGCGAGATATTTATAGAAAATAAGCCACAAAACGAAAATTCCGTTCGGAGGAACGGAATGCATCTGAGTGGCGGGAGGTTTCTGGAGTTCCGCTCCTTCGAACGGACTCGCGAGAGAGCGGTATCTGTTTCTATAAATATTTCACTCCTACGGAGTGAAAACCTCCATTCGAACTTTGCTTTCTTTCCAGTTACAATCGTGACAATGGAACGAGCAAGGACTTTAGGCGAACTCAAAGAGAGTCACTACCAACGCGTCTCAATCAAAGACGAGGTGCGCGCGAACTTGATTTGCAAACTCAAGCGGCGCGAGAAACTTTTTCCGGGCATCGTGGGTTATGACGAAACCGTGGTGCCACAACTCATTAATGCGATTCTGGCGCGACACAACTTGATCCTGTTAGGCCTCCGCGGCCAGGCCAAGAGCAGGATCATTCGACAACTAACAAACCTGCTTGACGAGCAGATTCCGATCATTGCGGGGTCGGAAGTCAATGACGATCCATTTAGTCCGATTAGCGCATTTGGTCGTCAGACAATCGAGCTTCATCAGGATGCGACCCCAATTGCGTGGGTCGGCCGCGATGCGCGGTTTGTCGAAAAGCTGGCTACGCCGGACGTGACGATCGCCGACATAATCGGCGACGTCGATCCGATCAAAGCGGCCAAAGGCGGGCACTTATTGAGCGACGAACTGACGATTCATTATGGTTTGTTGCCGCGCGCTAACCGCGGCATTTTCGCGATTAACGAACTGCCCGATCTCGCCGGCAAGATTCAGGTTGGACTCTTCAACATCATGCAGGAAGGCGACGTGCAAATTAAAGGTTACCCGGTGCGTCTGCCGCTCGATGTAATGCTGGTGTTCTCAGCGAATCCGGAAGACTACACCGCCCGCGGCAAGATTATTTCGCCGTTGAAAGATCGCATCGGCACAGAGATCCTGACGCACTACCCCAAAGAAATCGAGATGGGCGTCGAGATTACTCGACAGGAAGCGTGGACCGCGCGCGACGGTCTCAAAGATCGTTTAGTGATTCCGGATTTTATTCGCGAGGTCATTGAACAAATCGCCTTTGAAGCCAGAGACGACCAACGCGTCGACAAACATTCAGGCGTCTCGCAGCGTTTGCCAATCAGTGTGATGGAGTCGGTAGTGTCCAATGCTGAGCGCCGCTCGCTGCTTACGAACGAAGACAGAATCGTTCCGCGGATCGCCGATATTTACGCCGCGATTCCCTCAATGACCGGGAAGATGGAATTGGAATACGAAGGCGAGCAAATTGGCGCCAATCGCATCGCGAAAGACCTGATCAAGCGCGCCGCTGGCGAAATTTTCGAAGGCTATTTCGTCGGCATCGACTTTGCGAACACAGTTCAGTGGTTTGACGAAGGAAACAATCTGCGGCTTGCGGACACGGCTTCAGCGGAAGAGTGCATCCTGCTCACCGAATCGGTTCCCGAGCTAATCGAAACCGCGCTGATTCCGTTCGACTTCAAACGCAAGGATAAAGGACAGACGGTAGCGGCCTGCGAATTCGTGCTCGAGGGCCTCTATGCCGAAAACAAAATCAGCCGCAACGAAGAGAGCGGCTATACGGCGGTAACGAAAGCAAAGAAAGATCGGCGGGGAATGATTTATGACGACCTGACCGAAACAGGGAGATACAGCTAGGCCATGAATCAGCCCTCAAAAAACCAGCCATATACTGAACACTTTGATACGCTTGTGGCGCTCGTCACCCATCTGTCGAATACTCAATATATAAGCCGAACGCCTCAAGGTTTAGCCGATGCTTTGGGATTGAAGAAAGACAAAGTTCAAATAGTCCTGGACTTGTTCCCTGGCTTTTTCCGGAAATCACGCAATACCCACGTATCGGGTGAGTACTACTATACGGTCCACTTGCGGCATGCTAAGCGCTCGCTTGATGCCAATAAAGCGATAGACTCAATGCCGCTGAAGCCAGAAGAGACGCAGGCTCTGTTTACTCTCATCTCAAGTATGGTGGCTCAAGAAAGTGAAACCGCAAGACTATATTTCCAGCAAGAGGCGGAATACCGGAATTTGCGACGCACGCTGTGGATAACTGTCCTCTTGGGTGTCGTTTCCTCTATTGCGGCGGTCACGGCGGCGATTATAGCCGCTCGACGTTAGTCGATTCGCGTAGCCGATCCAATTTGCTAGACTTATCGCATGAGCACAAGTGCAGATTCAATCCTCGGCACCGCGCTGACGCTCCCGCCCAATGAGCGAGCACGGATTGCTGCCGAACTAATCGCCAGTCTCGACCAGGGTGAAGATACAGATGTAGAGGCAGCCTGGGCCGCTGAGATTGAAAGACGGATTGCCGAAGTCGAATCTGGTGAAGCCGAGATTGTAAGTTGGGAAGAAGCGCTAGGGCGGATTAGAGATAGGCTCGTGAAGTCGTGACGAGGGCTGTTCGAACTCATCGTCTCGCAGAGGATGAACTCACCCAAGCGGCTTCATGGTATGAAGGCATGCAGGCAGGCTTAGGAGTCTCCTTACTCGACCTGGTCGACAATACCGTCGATCGTCTGCGCTCAGGTCTTTTGCCGAGCAGTCCCGTTCCCGGCGTTAAGACGACGAAAAACGCTCGGCGAGTCTTGCTAAGACGTTTCCCCTACTCCATAGTCTTCTATGAACGCAAGGATGAAATTGTGATCATCGCTTTTGCTCACACTAGCCGGCGCCCAGGATATTGGCGCTCGCGACAGCTTTAGCTAGGCCCAAACAGATGCGTTTCATCCGCTACGGAAAATTCAACGGCCTCGATGTCTACGGGATCAATCTTGGCGACCTGATGGAAGGTCTGTCTGATTCGCTGCTCTATTCCGGTTACGACGACGATTATTACTGGACCCGCCAGCGAATGCCGCAGGACACTTCGCTCGATGCCTTGCGACGAGCGTTGTTGGAGGCGCTGATCGATCAGGGTTTGCTCAGCGAATTCCAAATTCAACAGATGTTGGCCGAGAACGAAGGCAAGTACGAAGGCTCACAACTCCAGGAAATGCTGAATCAACTGATCGAGCGTTTGGTCGAAGAGGGTTACCTGACTTTGCATGAAGAGCCGACGTCGCAACAGCGCCGCGAAATGATGGGTGGAAACAGCGAAGGCCGGATTGAAGAACCTTTGCCGCGAAATATCAAGTTCGAAGTTACTGAGAAGGGATTGGATTTTCTTGGCTATAAAACGCTGCGCAATCTTCTCGGAAGTTTAGGCAAAAGTTCACTCGGTCGTCACGATACGCTGCATCTGGCCACCGGCATCGAAGCCGAAGCGGCCAGCAAGCTTTACGAATTCGGCGACACGATCAATCTCGATGTGAACACCACGCTGCTGTCCGCAATTCAACGTGAAGGACTATCGGTCCCCCTGAATCTTGAATATCGCGACTTGCACGTGCATCAATGCGATTATCAGTCGTCGTGCGCGACGGTGGTGATGCTGGATTGCTCGCACTCAATGATTCTTTACGGCGAAGATCGTTTTACACCGGCGAAGAAAGTGGCGCTGGCGCTCGGCCATTTGATTCGCACACAGTATCCTGGGGACTCGCTAAAGATCGTTTTGTTTCATGACACGGCGGAAGAGCTGCCCCTGGCCAAACTTGCCACCACGCAGGTTGGACCTTATCACACGAATACAGCGGAAGGTCTGCGCCTCGCGCGCCGAATTCTGCAAGCCCAGCGCAAAGACATGAAGCAAATCGTAATGGTGACGGACGGCAAACCGACTGCGTGTTTCATTGAGGGCGCGCAGGCATCCGTGCCTGCGGTTCGTCGGCATCCTGCCGGTCACCCGCTCGCTGCCGCAAGCGGTTCTGCAACCAGACGCCTTTATAAGAACTCAATGGGCGGAGATCCATTCGTGATGGAAGCGACCTTTCGCGAAGTTCAGGCCTGTCGCAAAGTTGGAATCATGATAAATACTTTCATGCTGGCGAGCGATTATTATCTCGTCGAATTCGTCAAGCAGATGACCTCGATGACTAATGGCAAAGCCTATTTCGCAAACCCTGCTAATCTTTCTCAGTTTGTGCTGATTGATTTTCTAAGACGGAAGTCACAAAGAGTTAAATAGCTCAGTCCGAAACGTGAAGTAACAATTACCCGAGGCAAGCTCGCCTAAGAGTCGATTCATCCAGGGCCGGAACCAATACCCGGTATTATCTAGCCCCCAAACGCTTTGCCAGATTTAAGAAAATGCCGTCAAACGAAGAGCGGCGAGCCTCTTTAAGTCCCGCCGCTCCATTCGCGCGCCCTCGGTAGAATATACGTCTTACAATCAAGTGTAGGACGGGTTTCAGGCGCGCGCGTTTCTCCCCGGTTGACGAAAGGTGAGAACACGGCGCAATCTACTCTAGCCGCCTAGGTTCTGTCAATAGCAATAATTGCTGCGACCAAGATCTCCCGGGTTCGTTTTCTCGAAATCTCACCCGAAACCGGGCGTCAATGATTCATCGTGAGACGCTTGGCCCGGGGCTTTTTGATGATTGATTTGCGTCGAATTCTGACCGGCGCCCGCGCTGTTAATAGACTCTTGTGGCGGGTGTTGATGATGTAACAAAGTCCCTGATGCGTAAGTCCCAGCAGTTTGGCAGCGCGCGTCACACTGCCTTGAGCCTGATCCAGAGCGCGACGAATCCACTCTCCTTCGAATTTTAGGACTTCCTTCTCAAGTGAACTGCTGTCGGCAAAAGGGATTGTGCTCGCCCCGGCCGTGTTCGCGGCGACCATGCGCGCGGCCCCGCGAAGACGATCTACCGTTTCGGCGTTTAATTCCCTGCCGAGTCGTTTGTCAGCTTGCTGATAGAGGTCGATGATTTCTCTGGGCGAGAGAAAATGCCTCAGTTCTTCCAGCATCGTAAGAAATGTTCTGCCTGAGAATTCTGAATGACCAGCGCCTTCGGCAACTTGGGCCGCGCGCTCCAGGACGGCGCGGGCAGATTCGTAGCGACCCATACGGGCAAGAGCCACACCTTGCGTGACCAACGCTTCAGCCAAAAGAGATTGCTCACCACCGGCTTCGAGTGCCGAGGCGGCGGCAAAGGCAATCTTCTCCGCCTCTACATAAGAGTCCAACGCCAGAAAGACCTGCGCACGAGTTTCATTAACTTGAGCAAGAGTGCCTACATCGTCCAGATCCGCTAGCGTTTGTCGCGCTCGATCAAGGTGCTCGAGCGCATCCTCATAGCGCCGCAGTTGAAGAAAAATAATGCCAGTATTGTTCTCGACCCGCGCAAAGTAACGCTTGTGATTGGCCTGCTCAAAGTAAAGACTTGCCGCCGCGTTCTCAATGAGGGCGCGATCGAGATTTTCAGTTCCCCCCACCTGCATGAGAATAATTGCTCGTTGGGTATGATACCGGGCCTTAATGGCCGGGTCCTCAACGTGATCTAATAGGGGCGCTGCCCGATCCAATAGCGCAAGCGCGTCATCGAGCCGGCGCGAGGAGCTTTCAACTATAGTGCTGTTGACTAAAACGCGGAGTTGATTGCTTGGGCTTACCGCGCATGCCTGCGCCTCTCGAAACCAGACACGAGCTTCGTCCATCGCGCCTTCACGCCAATAGCAAATCGCCAGGTCCGTCTTCGCTTCGGCGACTTTGTCTTGATCACCGAGAGCTTCAAACGTACGCATGCTTTCGCTAATCAAATCCTTGGCAAACTCTTGCGCGCCTGGAATTTGTCTCGATGTGCCTAGCCATCCGGCTATGGTTCCTACCCGCAGTAGCACTTCACCCTCAACCTCGGCACGCAAACCGTCGGTTGCGGGGCGTTCGCCAAATTCATCCCAGATACCGGCGAGAGCCTCACGGGCACCTTCGTAATCTCCGGCGCTTTCGAGTTCCCTGGCCGCGGCACATTTCGCCTTGGCGTCCGAGGCGTTGCGAGCCGTCGCGGACTGCGGTTTTGTTAGAGTTTTGGTTGCCATCTGTATTCTCTTCCTAAGCGTTAGTTAGGTCGCTCTCACATATAGCACATTTAGTTGCTAGCAGTGCTATTATGCGTGCGCTCAACAAATCGGAGGGATCGGCGACGAGCTAGGCCGAGCGATCGCCATCCCAAAAAGGAAATGCAAATGAATAAGCTTAAGACCTTCGTAGCTTCTGGCATTCTGGTGTTATGCATGTCTATCGTCGCCCTGGCGGATGGCGGCATAACCCAGGTCCCTGGGTTTACCAACCCGCCGCCGCCGCCGAATGTGGCAAGCTGCCCGGCCGCGAACGATAACAACTGTTCGGAACCTTCCAACAGCCAGGCAAATACTTTTGCAACTGACCTTACCTCGCTCGTGGCTTGGCTCGCGGGATCCATCCTCTAAAGGGCCTATGTGAGCTTGCAGTTTCGACTCGGCGCTCTATCACGCGGAGCGCTACTCGTGTGTGCAAGCGAAATCGCTGCCAGGGCGCCCATTACAAGGGCGCATGCTACAACTAGTGCGTGCATTTAGGCAACAGCAATAAATCTTGCCTTGCCAGGTAAATAGAAGTTCTTTGCCTGGCCGCTTACGGTTAAAACGGGACTCAATGTCCAAATAGCGTTCGGTTAAGGTCAAGTTATCGCGTTCGTCGAAAGCTACCATTCGATAATGGTGCACCCGGCACGACTCGAACGTGCGACCTTTTGATTCGTAGTCAAACGCTCTATCCAACTGAGCTACGGGTGCGCCGGAAAGTCGACTGGAGGTCTCTTCAGAACGCAACATCAACATGCGATTCCGAAAGTTGCCTTTTCTCTATTCGGAAATCGAATATACGAAGCACTCCGGCACGTGTCAAGGAACACCTAACTACAAAAACCAGGGAAACAGCCTCATGGGCTGGGTTGACGTTCGCTAATCGCGTTGAATCTATCGCTTGAAATAGCCGGGCTTGGTACGAACGATAAGATTCTGTCGCGCAACTTCAATACGAATCGATCTCCATTTGCCGTCGTGGACGTTCTGATTCGGAGGCTGATAGGCGATGCTGTAAAGGGAACGCAGATCGGCAGCAACCTCTGCATACAATCTCGCGAGAGAATCAAGGCTATGAATCTCGTTAAGTCTTCCACCCGTGCGATCGGCTAACAACTGCATTCGAGAACGGGCAGCAACGTACATTGCCGTGATTGCAGGATCCGGCAATGGCAAGCGTTTTGGGTCACCTGAGGGAAGTGCCAACGGGAAAATGGCAACGCCCTGGCGATCCGCTTCGTTCAATACAGAATTCAATTGCGGAGTGTTCTCGGGTTTTATGATGGTAGCCACGTCATCATCCGTCTGGCTTTTTGACACAGCGTCGCGATCTTTTTTTCGCACTTCAGTGTCCAGACCGTCGGTTAGGACCACAATCGCTTTTCGGCGCTTTCCTTCTTTCGCCAATTCTTTCAGCGAGAACTTCAACGCATCGTAAAAGGGAGTTTCTCCAGCGCCACCAGCAAGCGTGATTGCATAGGCCAGGCGGTTGCGATTATCAGTAAAGCTCAGGAGTGACTTTACGCCCTTGCCGTTAAACTGAACGACTGCGACTCGATCGTCGGGAGTCAGCGCGTCAAGAAAACGAATCGCCGCCTGCTGAATCTGCTGGCGAAAGGTGATGGTTGAGCCCGACATATCGAGCAACAGCACGAGGCTGAAAGGCGCTTCGGTCGGCTCGAACTGCTCGATGGGTCGAAGCACGCCGTCTTCATAAACGGCAAAGTCGGTGCGCGCCAGTGTAGTAACAGCATGACCCTGGTGATCGACCACACCCACGTTGAGTTGAACTAAAGACGTCTCAGTCTTAATGACTTCGTCAGGTTCTTGCGCCATAGCGGCTGTGAACGCGGCTAACATTACCAGCGCGAGAACGACAATATTTTGGAGCTGCGCACGTTTAGAGGCTGATGAAAGAAATCGAATCATAAAAATGAGTTTCGCGCGGAGTCTTCGTGTTTCGAGTATGCCCTCTCAAACCTGACGCTGGCAACCGGCGAATCAAATTACCTTCTGACTGCAGCAAATTGCTTGCGGACTTGAGTAACGATCAGAATATAATCACGCCATTTAGAGACCCAAAGGAGTCTCCCACGATGTCCCAACGAAACTTTTGCCTTGGCTGTGGTGTTCTGATCGCTCACAACTGGTGGCGTATTTGGCAAGGCCGGTTCTGCAAAGAGTGCGCGCCTCGTTTTCATCAGGCTCGCTCCGTCCGGATTCTAATTGGTACGATTGTCTTGCTCGTTCTCAGTTTCGCTTTGGGGCGCCATTCTCGAACGCTGCCTCCGCCTTTGCTCATTGAGCGTGCCGCCAACTCTCCCCTAACTGATCTACCAGTGAATCAAGGGGCCTTGGCGGCTAATCAAGGCATTCCGCAAAGGACTGGCGACTCTGATTCTTTTTCCGTGAGCCGGGTTGCCGACAGTTCGAGCATGGGAAGTGCGTCTGATTCTGAAGACGCGATTTATATCTGCGGCGCCCGCACAAAGAAAGGAACTCCATGTCGTCGGCGCGTCCACTTCGCCGGCGAACGTTGTTATCAGCACAAGGGCAGGCCCTCGATCCTGCCGCCTGATAAACTGGTGAGCAAGGCGAAATGAAATAGAAAACCGGAATGAGAAAGACGAGAAGGCAGCCGGTGAATATCCAACGTCTGCCTTCCGGGTCTATGGCTTCTCCAACGATCTACCTGACAGTCTTAATCGGGGCCGCGGGTCGGCCCGGCAACTTAACGGGATGATCCTTGAGCTTGGCCATCACCTCGGCGATGCCGCGCTCCAGTTGCGGATCGCGTCCTGCGATCTCTGACTTGGGATCATTGTCAACCTCGATATCCGGGTCCACGCCGTGACCTTCGATGATCCATTCGCCGTTCTTGCTCGCGAAGGCTGAACCGGGAACGAAGACCGCGCCGCCGTCGATCAATGCCCCGCGATTACCAATTCCAATTACGCCTCCCCACGAGCGTTTGCCGATCAATGGACCGAGACCAGCTTCACGAAACATCGCCGGAAAGATATCTCCGTCCGAAGCCGAATTCTGATCCAGAAGTGCGGCCATCGGCCCGAGGAATACTGCGTCGGGATACGTGTCTGCTTCATCACTGGTCCGCTGGTAGTTAAGCGCCAGAAGCTTTCGCCGCAGCCTTTCAATCAACATGCGAGAAACGTTGCCGCCGCCGTTCGCGCGCACGTCCACGATCAGACCTTCTTTTTGAATTTGCGGATAGTACCATTTGATGAATTCACGAATCCCATTCGCGCCCATGTCAGGAATGTGAATATAGCCAACGCGGCCGCCAGTCGCCTCTTCCACTTTCCTTCGATTACGAGTGACCCAATCGAGATAGATCAGGTTGCCTTCATCAGTAATTGGCCGATACGAAACCGGGCGCGAGCCTTCCATCGTTGGTTTGCTATTTACGGTAAGCGAGACCGGGTTGTCCGCCTTATTGCGCAGCATACGATAGGGATCGTCAGTGCCCTTGAGTTCTTCACCATCGATTGCCAGCACGTAATCCCCAACATTTACATTGACGCCGATCTCTTTCAGCGGTGAGCGGTAGAGATCCTCTTCGTTCTCGCCTTCAAAGATCTTCGAGACGCGATAGCGGCCTGACTCCTTATCAAGCTCGAACCGCGCGCCTGGCAGTCCTACGCGTGGCCGCGGCGGAATCTGGAAATCGCCGCCTTCGATATAAGCATGCTGCACCGTCAACTCGGAAATCATTTCAGCAATTACATAATTCAGATCCGATCGATGCGCGACGTATTGCAGCAGCGGCTTGTACTGTTCGCGCAAAGCAACCCAGTCATAGCCGTGCATATTCGGCACGTAGAACCAGTCGCGATAGCGACGCCAGACTTCGTTGAAGATTTGGTTCCATTCTTCCGCGGGCACGCGATCGACAACCAGCCCCGCAATCGAGACCGGCTTCTTTGATTTATCGCCCTGTGGGGTAGCATCGAAAAGCGCGAAGGCCGGACCCTGACGCACCAGCACCTTCGAGCCGTCGTGTGACATCGCATAGCCGCCGATCTCGTCGGCAATCGTCGCTTCTTTTCGATCCTTGAAGGAAAAGATCCGCAATTGGGCCGGACGATCTCCCTGACGACCGTAGTAAAAAGCCGGGCCGACAAAATAGAGCAGGTGACCCGCCTTGGCTGCGAGGCCTCCGTAGTTATCGGCGCCGATCGGCACGCGAGCAATGCGCGCTACAATGCCGTCGAAATCTATGACCAGATCTGCCGGCGGTTTGGGCATTGCCTCTGGCTTTGCTTCGCTGGCAGGCTTGTCTTTCGGTGGCTCCGCCGGGGTTGGCGTGTCTCCTTCTTTTGGTTTCGGATTTTCCTTGCTGACGCTCACCTCATCACTTTCCGGTGGAAATGGATGCTTGACGTCTTTGCGCAGTGCCAGCGCGTAGATGTACGAGTCACGATTCGAGGCGTAGTTGAATTCGATGTTCGAGATCTGCGGCGCGAACTCTCGATTACTGATGAAGTAGAGATAGTTACCCTGGGGATCCCAGACGGGATTGAACGAGTTGAACATTTCATCAGAAACGCGATGCACCTTGTTATCGCCGGCCGACCAGACATAAACGGAGGCCATGTTATTTCGATTCGCCGCCATGCTGAATGCAAGGTAGTTGCCACGCGGCGACCACGCGTAATCACGAATCTGCCCACGCGGCGAGTCGACAATTTCGATCATCTTCCGATCGGCGAGCGTTACCATCCAGATTTTTCCGTCCTTGTCGCCGAAAGCGATGCGCTTGCCGTCTGCCGACCATTCGGGCTGATAGCGCATGGCACTCCCACCCTTGGTGATCTGTTCGGGCCGTTTCGAGCCGTCCTGGGACGCCAGGTAGAGTTCTTCTTCGCCGCTCATGTCAGAGATGAAAGCGATTTGTGATCCGTCTGGCGACCACGAAGGCCACTTATCATGCGCGCCCGATGAATGAGTGAGATTGCGCGTTGGTCCCTTTTCAATCGGGGCGGTGAAAATGTCTCCGCGAGCTGAGAACAAGGCGCGCTCGCCTTTTGGACTCAAGTCGTACGATTCGATGTTATTCGCCGCCGAAATACGGCTGGGCCGTCGCGCCAGACCGTCGTCAGGTACGGTGACTGAAATCGGCGTCGCCTTTCCACTCCGTGCGTCCAGCACCTGTAGCTCGCCGTCCATTTCATAAACGATGCGGCCCTCATGATCGGAACTGGGCCAGCGCACGTCCCATTGTTTGCTGTGGGTAATCTGATCGGTCTTGTCACTGCCAATGTGGTATGCGTAGAGATTAAAGTGGCCGTCCCGATCCGAGTTGTAGTAAATCGTATCTCCAATCCACATGGGATCGCGCGTGGGCCGAGGGCCTTCCGTGATCCGCTTCGCATCGTTGGTTTTCAAATCGAAGATGTAAAGGACATTTGCCTCACCGCCGCTGTACCTCTTTTCCGATCTGAAATCGCGAGATTGCGGCGAGTAAACCATCTGCGCACCGTCCGGAGAATAATCACCGGAACCTGCTTCGGGCATCGGTAATGGTTCCGCCGGACCGCCATCTATCGAAACGCTGTAAAGCCGCGCGATGGGCAGGGTCCACGAATCGCGCAACGAACGAAAGATTATTCGCTTGCCGTCTCGGCTCCAGCCGTAAACCTGATTGTCCCAACCCCAGCGCGGCGTCAATGGTCCTTTCGCGGGATAGAAGGTCAGTTGTCGCGGCACGCCACCGGTTGAAGGAATCACGTAAACCTGCTCGTCGCCATCATACTGTCCGGTGAAGGCAATCCAGTTTCCATCCGGCGAGAACCTGGCAAAGACTTCGACGCCGGGATGGGCCGTAAGACGAATGGCCGTGCCGCCCGTCGACGGCGCCGTCCAAATATCGCCTCCATAGGTGAACGCGACTCGATCTCCGTGAATGTCGGGAAAGCGCAACAGTCTCGTTTGCGCGAGAACCACATTTGCGGCCGACAACAAAATTGCGCCCAGGAAAACAGCACTGAAGAATCGCAGAAAGTAAGTTCTGATGGACAAGGGGAATCCTCCTCTGGAATTGACAGACCAGTAGTTGCTTCAGATTGAAAACTCGGCTGGGGATCCGAGGGCGCCAAAGTGTCAATCTCTCAATCGAGATTGACTACTGGCTCCGAACTTCGAACGCGTCGTAAATCCACGCGTTCGGTAATTGGAAGAAATATTTTCCGAAGAAAGCCGTAGCGCTTTCGCCGTATCTCGACGAAGCTCCGCATATAACCAGGCAAAGCAGTTCCTGCGAATTTACGCACAGACTGCGTCTAAAGTTTCAGGGAAGGCAGGCAGAAAAAACCGGGGGAAGTGCGCTCCGCGCGCGCACATCCCTCCGGATTCATTTATCGCCAAAGCGTAACAGCCCGCGTTAATATTTCTTCGGACTGGGTGTTGGCTTAGCCGGGCTGGCATACTTAGCCGGGCTAGGAGACTTCGTCGGACTCGGACTTGCGTAAGTAGTCGGCGGCGAAGACACGGGGCTACTTGGCGCCATGTTGGCAGGCTTGTTTGCGTTGGCGTTGGCATTGTTGTCATTCGCGTTGCCACAGCCCGTGGCAAAGGCGGTGAGCGACGCTGCCGCAATCAACGCTGCAATTCGAAACTTGGTCATGAAACCTCCTCTAAGGTCACTAGTCAGCAAGATTTCAAAAGCGTGTTACATCAATTCGGTCAAGGCTCTGAAGTGCGCGCGCCAGCAATTTTCAGGACGCAAGCAAGAGATTGAGCCCAAGATTTAGTCTAGCGCGGCGGATATTAGATCAGTTATGGCGCTTCATGCAAGAAAAAGCTGCACATTTTGCCTAAATAGCTGAATTACCCGCCGCCAGGCCTGACGAAGCCGAGGCAGTTGACGCCCCATCTTGATGACTTTCCTAGTATTTGGCCCCCTTTGGTTTATATTCATCTTTGTGTTGCCATTGTTGTTGGCAGGGGCCACCTTCAGAACGTTCTTACCCGTTTGACGCCGTTCACACTTTTACAATTGATTCAGCCTTAATCGTAGATCGACAGCGTGACTTACTAAAGCGCGCGCTCACGTGCAGGCTGGCTTGTCAGAAAAATGAGAGCAAAAAGAAAGACCGGGAGGATACTCTAATACTTCAGGATGCCGAACGTTTCACTGGTTCAACGACGGTTGGAAGTCGCAAAAATCTACCACTTGATCGAGCCTTCTTTGGAGGTATCGATTTGTGTGAGATCTCCAGAGCCGTAAAAAAATCCCTTCATGTTGTCGAGCAGAAAGCCCTGCGCCTCCGGATTGGTCAAATCAAGGCCGTAGTGATTGATGATACGCGTCTGCGTCAGAAGCCATTCGGACCAGCAGGATTGGCAGACTTCGTTGGCGACCTTTTGGCCCAGCTCGGTCGGCAGCGGCGCAAAGCCGAGCGGCGCACGCTTCTGTCCGCAACGCGCGCATTTGATTTCGTTTGACATAAGACGCCTCCAAAACTTGAAACTCGAAACTTGAAAATTATGACTTTGCTTCACGAATCGCCTTGATGATGTCGTCATCTTTCGGACGAAACAATCCGATCGGTCTCACGTCGCGATAGCGAATGATTCCGTTTGCGTCGATGACGAAAACTGAGCGGGCGACTTTTCCGGGAATCAAAGAGTTGGCCCCGTAAAGGTCGGCAACCTTTCGATTAGTATCAGCCAGCAAGCGAAGCGGCAAATCGTGATGCTCGGCAAAACTCTTGTGCGACTCGATCGAGTTGGTCGAGATTCCGACAACCTCAGCACCGGTCGCGGCGTAATCTTCCCAGCGATCGCGCACCGAACACATCTGTTTCGTGCAGACCGGCGTTTCGTCGCCGGGGTAAAACAGAAGCACGACAACCTTACCGCGCCGATCCGACAAGCGCCAGTTTTTCCCATCACCGTCTGGAAGCGCGAAGTCCGGCGCAGCGTTACCGACTTTTGTCTCAATTCCGGCAGTACTCATCAGCGAAAGTCCCTCACGTCCCGGAATGGGGTCTCTTGATCGGTAAAATCCGGCCGATAATAAAATGCCGCGCCATCATACTCTTGCATCCATCCCTGTTCCATACCGAATTCATCGAGCGCGGAAGCGGCACGCAACCATTCTGATTCAGTAATGCGGCGTGAAAGCAGAACATAACGCTGATTTGTTCCCGCCACATTCGTAGGATAGTACTGGGCCATCAGCGAGACGGCCACGCGCGAACTCAGTTGGTCGCGAATCCAGCGCAGCGATTCGCGGAGGCCGCCGATATCGTTCGGCAGCACCAGCAGACGAATCACCAATCCGCGTTTCAGCAAACCGGCTTCGTCCAAAACCAGCGCGTCGCCCATTTGGCGATACATCTCTGCGAGCGCGGCGCGCGAACAATCGCGATAGCTGCGCACTTTCGAATACAAAAAGCCCGCTTCGTCTTCGGCATACTTCAAGTCGGGAAGGTAAACATCCACGATGCCGTCGAGCAGGCGCAGCACTTCGACAGAGTCGTAAGCATTCGTATTGTAAACAATCGGCAGGCGCAAACCCTGCTCGGCGGCAATCAGGATCGCCCGCGCCATCTGTGGCGCAAAGTGCGTGGGCGAAACGAAGTTGATGTTGTGACAGCCGCGGGCCTGCAATTCCAGCATCATTTCGGCCAGCCGCTCGTCGGTCACTTCATTTTTGATTTGTTCTTTGTGCGTTTGCGAAATCTGATAATTCTGGCAATAGACACAGCGCAAATTGCAGTTGCCAAAAAAGATATTTCCGGCGCCGCCAATGCCGACCAGCGGCGGCTCTTCGCCGAAGTGCGGCGTGTAAGAAGAAACAATCGGCAAACGTCCCGAATAGCACGCAGCGATTTCATTCTCGATGCGATTGTTCAGACAATCGCGCGGGCAGACGGTGCAGCGTTCCAGCAGCGCTTCGAGGGCTATCACCCGACAACGCAACTCGCCACGTTCCAACAAGCGCAAATATGAAGGCTCGTGTTTTCTTAACTCATCACCCATTACTCGTCACCCACTTTTTTCCGGAAGTGCACAAAGTGTGGTTTATGTTGCTCCAGCAGCTCCCTCGGCACGAAGCGTTGACTCGTGCGCCAGATGAAATCCATCTCCGCGTGCGTCGTGCTCAGCGCCAAACGCGCTTCGAAAACCAGCAGCATGCTGCCGTAAAAAAGAAAAAACGCGCCAATCAATCCCATGGCCACCGGAATCCAGCCAAAGCGCGCACCTGAAAAAGCGACGACCCCAATGGCCACGCTGGTGGCGACGAAGACGCCAACCGCCAGATAGAAAGTTGTCAGCGCGCGCTGCAAGAGTCGCGAACGACTGGTTAACTTGTCCAACTGATCGAAGAGCATCGCGCGGCGCTCTTCGGCAAAGTCAGTTTCAGATTCGCCGCCTGAAAGTTCCTGCAAACGATCGGATAACGAACGCACGCGATCGACGACGCGGCCCAGCCTCGTGGAAGTCGAAAGAATCATCGTGCCGCTGGCCGAGATCAAGACCGCGGGCGTGATCATCGCGGTCAGGACCGCCAGCGATGACGAAAGGCCATCCATTTGTTTGGACTCTGCGATTCATTCTAGCGACTTGCCGATGCCGAATCCAAATCGATTATCGAAAACACGCCACCGTTTCCGAGTTCAAGTTTTTTGCTCGTGAATCAAAATCAACCAGCTAAAGGTTGAACACTTAACATATATGATATGCTCCGGCGCATTCGCGACCGTGACTGGCAATGGCCGAAAACGATTATCATTTCATCGATCGCTGGCGCGTCGAAGGCGATATTAAAGAGGTCGCGGACATCCTCGAAGACGCTCTGGCGCTGCCGCGCTGGTGGGGTTCAGTCTATTTCGAAGTGAAAGAAATCGAGCCGGGCCAGAGCAATCATGGCGTGGGAAAAGTGATCAGCCTGCGGGCGGGCGGCTGGCTGCCTTACACGCTGCGAATAAATTTTCGGACCGTGGAATCAAACTATCCACATGGCTTTGCGATGGATGCGACGGGCGATCTTGAAGGCAAAGGCGTCTGGACTTTTGAACAAGACGGCGTCTTCGTCAACGTCACTTACCATTGGACGATTCGCGCCAATAAGAAAATTATTGAGATGTTTTCGTTTCTGCTGAAACCAATTTTCAGATCGAATCACAATTGGACCATGAAGCGTGGTGAGGAAAGTCTGAAGCTGGAGCTTTTGCGGCGGCGAGCCCGGACGCCGGAGGAAGCTGATCGAGTTCCGCAGCCTCCCGCTCCCGCGTTCGTTGTCCGAGCCCTAAGACTCAATACAATGTGAGCGCTGAATGACATCAGAGACGAACCCTACAGCGAAAATCGCTTGGCTGCCGGATCTGCTTTATACCGGCAGGCGTTTTGTGGGTGGCGTCGCGCTGGTTTGTGACGCATCGGGAGAAATTGTTAGGTTGTCGCGCGCCGCAGAGCTGACAGACGAGAAGAGAATCCGTCTGTCTGACCGCGCCCTGATGCCTGGAATGATCAACGCGCATTCGCACGCGTTTCAGCGGGTTCTGCGTGGACGGACTGAATATCGCACGACTGTAAACAGTGAAGCTGGCGGTGACAGCTTCTGGACCTGGCGCGAAAAGATGTATTTAGCCGCAACGCGTCTCTCGCCCGAAGATATTTTCGACGCTTCGCGGATGGCGTTTTTAGAAATGGCGCTGAGCGGGATCACCGCGGTCGGCGAATTTCATTATCTTCATCACGCGTCGGACGGAACGCCTTACGCCGATCCGAATTTGTTAGCGAAGGAAGTTGTGCGCGCGGCGCGCGATTTAGGTTTGCGCATCGCAATGCTGCGGGTCGCCTATGCGCGGTCAGGTTTTCAGACAGAACCAAATCCGCAACAGGCGCGCTTCATCGAAGAGAATCCTGACGCCTATCTGCGAAATTTGAACATGCTGATTAGTGCCCCGGCTGCGAGCGCATGGGTCGGTGTCGCGCCGCACAGCGTGCGCGCCGTGCCGCTCGATTATTTGCGCGAAATAATCGACTACGCGAAACAACTGGATCTGAAGGTTCACATGCACGTTGCCGAACAACCGGCCGAGGTTTCGGCATGCGTCGAAGAATACGGCCGGACGCCGGTCGCGCTGCTCGAAACCGAAGGATTTTTGAGCGAAAACTTTACCGCCGTGCACGCGATCCACGTCACGCCGAAAGCGATTCCTGCATTCGCGCGCACCGGGGCGATCGTGTGTGCTTGTCCAACCACCGAGCGAAATCTCGGCGATGGCGTCGTGCCTGCCGACGAATATTTCAAACACGATGTGCCGATCTGTCTCGGCACTGACAGCCACGCGCAGATCGATTTATTGGAAGACGCGCGCGAGCTTGAGTACCACTTGCGTCTGCAGCGACTCGAACGGGCGGTCCTCGTCGACAGAAACCCGACCGTGAGGGAGGGTGCATCTCCACTCGACGAAGGTGAGAACAGCACCCTCCCTCACGGTCGGGTTTCCGCCATTGCCAGTCGACTGTTCGATTGCGCCACGGCTAACGGCGCGCATAGCATCGGCGCGCCCGGCGGCGCCCTTGAGCCTGGCCAACCTGCCGACTTTTTCACCGTCGATCTAAACGATCCTTCAATCGCCGGCGCCTCACCGGACGATTTGCTTTCAAGCATTGTATTCGCTCTGTCGCGCGCGGCCGTGCGCGAAGTTGTAGTGGGTGGCAAACCGATCGTCTCAGATGGACGGCATTTGATTCAAGAAGATGTGATTGAGAAGTTCAACGAACTGCAAAAGCGATTGTGGAGTTAGTCAGCGGCCCCGAAGGGGCGACAGATACAGAACCGCTCGCTTTAGCGAGCGGGTAGTGTTGCTCGCGAAACCCGCTTGCTACCGCAAGCGGTTCCGTACCGGTTCTGCCGCCATCTTCGATGGCTCGTTGAGTGGCTTTTGAAAAGATCCAAAATGGATTGAAACGTAGCGTAGAATTCATGACCGTCGAAGAAACTCTTGCCAGGCTCGTCGCCATTGACTCCGTTTCGTGGCGCTCGAACGCGGAAATTATTTCTTACCTCACCGAGCGATGCGAATCTGCCGGTCTCACGGTTAAGAGTTTCTCCCACCAGGATGATTCCGGGACCGAGAAGATTAATCTCGTGGCTCTCACTGGCGCAGATTTCTCAAATCCTCCACAGATAGAGCTCGCGCTGGTCGGACACACTGACACTGTCCCTTACGATCCGGCATGGACTGACGCGTTACGACTAACTGAGATGGACGGCAAGCTCTTCGGCCGTGGCGCGTGCGATACCAAAGCCTTCATCGCCGCTACGCTGGCCGCAGTTGAAAACATCGATCTCGAAAAGTTGAAACATCCGCTCGCCCTTATCTTTAGCGCCGACGAAGAAATCGGGTGCCTCGGCGCGAAGCGTCTGGCGGCAGCGAGACCGTTCGATGCGCGTTACGCAATTGTTGGCGAGCCAACTTCCTTACAACCCATGCGGGCCGGTAAAGGTTATTGTCTTGCGGAAATCACGGTGCGCGGTCGCGAAGCGCACAGCGCGTATCCGCAACTGGGCGCGTCGGCGATCTTTCGGGCCGCCCGTTTGATTGAACGCATCGAAAAGATCGCCGGACAATTGAAAGACGACCGTCGCCACGGTTTCGATCCACCATACACCACGATGAATATAGGCTTGATTAACGGCGGCACGGCGAAGAACATCGTGGCGAGCACATGTCGCTTCACGCTTGAATGGCGATCGATTCCGGGACAGAAAACCGATCATGTCCTAACTCTTATCAGAAAGGCCGTTTCGGACTTGCAAAAACGGGACTCGGACTTCGTCTGTGAAATCGACGCCGCGCGCGCCGACGAGAGTTTCGAAACCAGCGCCGACTCTCCTTTGATAAAATTCCTCGAAGCAGCATCCGCCAAAGCTTCCGGCGCCGTCGCTTTCGGCACGGAAGCGCCGAGCATGATCTCCTTAGGCGCGGAAGCAGTCGTCTTCGGTCCCGGTGACATCCGCGACGCGCATCGCACGGGAGAGTTTGTGCCCGTGGATCAATTAAAGCGTTCGGTTAACATTTTATCTCAGGCAATCGGACATTTTTGCATGTGAACCTCCCGGCTTTTTGTCCACGACAATTTGCGTTATCTTCTTTCTGCCCGCAGAGATCATAGGCAACCGACACTCGCGCACAGCCGTCGAAGACTACTGAAAAGAAAGGCTCTCTTGGAATACATCGCTTCATTAATTGATCGACGAATGACGAGAGTTGTGTTCTGGTCGTTTTTAGCGTTCTTCATCGCGGCCCCATCCTCGTCCGCCTCTGCCCAAACGGACACGGGCCCGTTTCCCTCGCTGCAAGCAAACTCGCAAACTAAATCTCCGCCGATCACGAATCAGGAATTTGTGCGGATGCTTTATCAATTGCCGGCTAACCCGAACATGCGCGACCGGCTGGTCGAAGAAATTCGCGCGCGCGGGATCGGCTTTCCGGTGACCGAGGGCTTGCGATCGCTGGTGGCGACCAAGAGCGGCAACGACTCGCTGTTGCGTCACACGCTGGAAGAAGCAGAGCGCCGCCGCGCGAATCCGACGTCAGCAACGGCGAAGTTGCCGCCGACGGCTGAAGCAAGCGAACTGCTCGAGCGAACACGCAAGGCGACCCTGGGGGCGGTTGCTGCAATGCCTGATTATCTCGTTAAGCAACAAATCATTCGTTCGCGAGCACTGGGCCAGACAAACAATTACTCGGTATACGATCGGTTAACGATTGCCGTCAGCTATCGCGAGAGCGCCGGCGAGGATTACAAGCTATTGTCGGTTAATGGCATGCCGCCGTCTGAAGATCAAACCTACGGAAAGAAACTTGGCGGCACGAGTTCGGCCGGTGAATACGTTACGGTGCTATCGGAATTATTCAAACCGGAATCGCGCGCTCAGTTCACCGCCGTCGATACCGATACTTTGCGTGGCCGGTCGACGATTGTTTACGACTACGAAGTCAAGAAAGAGTTTTCGCGTCAGGCTCTCAAATGGTCGGAAGGCGACTCGAGCGAGTTGGAGACGATTGCAGGATATCGCGGACGAATCTGGGTGGATCGAGAAACGAATCGGATCTTGCGCCTGGAAGAGATTAGTACCGACATTGATCCCGGATTTCCGATTACCGCGGCCAGCGAGACGATTGATTACGACTGGGTTACGATCAATGAACAATCTCACCTGCTGCCGTCGCATGCCGTAATCGCGCTGACCTCGAGAGGTCGCGGTCGAACGGAGCAAACGCGTAACGACATTCTGTTTCGCGGCTATCGCAAGTTTGGCGCGGAAGTGAAGATCATCGATATCGACGAGAAAGATTTTCCGCCGGATAAGCCGGAAAAGAATGAACCAAAACCACCGACAACTCCGCCGGCTCTGAAACCGCAGCCGAAAAAACCTTGACGATAAACTGCGTGTTAGCACCCGGGGGCAGTAGCCCGACCGCGAGGGAGGGCGTGATCGTCCAAACCATAAAACGTTCGCACCATGTCCAGCCATAAATTCGATCTGCATACGCATTACTATCCGCCGATCTATTTCGACAAGATTCGCGAACTTCCCTCTGAGTTTTCTTTCGACAAGAGTCCGAGCGGCCAGACGATCATCAAGTTTCGCGGCGCGCGTTTTTTCGGCGTCACCCCGCCGATGACCGACGTGGCGCAGCGGCTCGAAGACATGGATCGGGTCGGGATCGATATCGAAGTAGTCTCGCTTTCGACGCCGAACGTCTTCTTCGCCGAGGCTCAGCATCAGCCCGAAATCGCGCGCATGGTAAACGACGCTTATGCGGAACTGATCGCGAACCATCCAACGCGCTTCCGAGCCTTCGCGTCAATTCCGATGGACGCGCCCGCTAAGGCGTTGAAAGAGTTGCATCGCGCCATCGATGAGTTGAAACTGAACGGCGTGATTTTGTTGAGCAATATCGGCGGCCAGCCGCTAACTTCGCCTGAGTATCGTCCGTTCTTCGAAGAAGCGAATCGAATGCGGCTTTGCATCCTGCTGCATCCAATGTTGCCGGCGAATACCGATCCGTTTCGCGAATACGTTCTCGGCCCCATCGTTGGTTTCATGTTCGACACGACGCTGGCGGTGGCGCGCATGTGTTTTGATGGAATGCTGCGCGAGCTGCCGGAAATTCGCTGGATCGTTGCGCACCTGGGCGGCGCCGTGCCTTACCTGATGGAACGAATGGACAGCGGCTGGCGAGATTTTCCGGAGTGTCGCGCGAAGATTGACGAGCTGCCGAGCGTGTATTTGAAGAAGCTGTATTACGATACCGTGAATTTCAATCCGCACATGCTGAACATGGTTCGCGAAATGATCGGCGCGGATCACCTGGTGATGGGCAGCGACTACCCGCACCTGCTGGGCTCGATCGATCGCGCGGTTTCGTCGATCGAGAGTCTGAATATTCCCGGTGAGGAAAAGCGAAAGATCTTCGAAGGGACCGCGACGTCAATCTTAAATAACTTTTAGACGGCGAAATCTCTTTCGCCTCGTCCGTTCACTTCACAACTTCGAAATCGATCCACTGCGAAGCGGTCTGCTGTTTTTCTTTAGCCAGGTGGTCCGTGACCACAACCTGCAATACATAGTCGCCGGGCGGAAACTCCGATCCAAGTTGCAGGCCCGCGACGTTCGGGATTCGCATGAGGTCCGCTTGGGCTGTCGCATCGATTGGTATCGGGTTGCCGGTAAAGACGGGTTTGCCGTCCCGAAAGATGCGCATTAGCGCGGTCAACTGTGGGTGATGTGTGGCCTGGTCAAGCTGCGCATTATAGATTGAGTACACCAGAAGAACTTTGGAGCCCTGGCGAAATTGCCTCACGGCCGGACCCGAACGGATGTCGTCGTCTTGCGGTTTTTGCTGCGGAGGGCCGGACGAAGGGACGCTCGTTGAAGGCGAATTGGGCTTATCTTGACTGCGTTCGAGAAGCACGAGGCCCGAAAGGGCGAGCCGCCCATTTTGAAGGTTTGGTATCTGGACGAATTGGCCCGCGCTGCCAATGCGTTCGGAACGCTGATCCCGAAGCGCGATCCGAAATTGAAATGCTCCCGACTGTTTCAGCGGGGTATCCAGAGTATAGACAATTCCATTTCTCACCGCGCCTTCATAATCCCCGGCATGAAGCCTCAAAGTTACCGTGCGGCTTTGCTGTTCGCGGATGCGGCCATTGTCGCCGAAAAGAATAATTCCCAAATCGAACGTCGCTTTGTGACCGCCGTCAGGCTCATCGATGAAACTCAGATCATGAGCTTCGATATAAACGAGCGAGCGCAGGTGCGAGCCCGCGTCGGCAAAATTCGTGAACACAGTCGTCAGGCGCAACGCGATGTCGTTGGCGCCGAATGGAGACGCCAGCGCTTTCTTCAACTGGTCGCCGGCGGTCAATTCTTTAGGTTGGGCGTCTTCCTCGCTGATTCCGTAGAAGCCTTCGCGGGTGCGCACGCTGAGCCCGCGACGTTTGACGCTTACTTTGATGTGATGAAACTTTCGATTGAAGGTTTCGTCGGTCGGGCGATAACCCAGAAGGTAGTAGCCTTTCTGATCGTCTGCTATTCGTTCAAGTCCGAAGTCATTCGAGTTGCGAACCAGGAAGCCGCCGGTTTCTTTGGCGATCAGATCAGAACCCTCTCGGCCAATAAATATCGCCCTGGAACGGTTGCTTATGATCGTTTGGATTTGATTGTTAATGCCCCGGGGCCCCGTGCCGGGAGTGAGCCGATCGGCGGCCGTAAGTCCCGTGTACGGCAATCCTCGCGTGTCGACAGCATAGATCACCACCGAAGCCCGAATGGCCAGTTCGGCAACTCTTTGAAGCTGTGCCAGATAGCTCGTGGTGTTGACGTCGAAATCCGCATCGCCGGTGTCTACGGAAGTACTGTCATTCTGGTTCTGCTGGGAATTAAGCGAGCCTGGTTCTTGTTGCTCAACCGGAAGATGATCAGAAAACAGAACCAATGACTTGCGGCCCGGCAAGTCGCGCATCCCCTGCACGATGAATTTCAGGACCCGCAGAGTGCCGGTCAAGTTCCTTTGTCCTCCACACGGCGCATCGGCCGGCGCGCTTTCCGATCCGGCGGGCGCAAAAATGGAAAGGCCAGTGCGGCTGCACGGGTTCCAACGAAGATGTTCGATGGCGTTGTAGAGCATTCGCTTGTCCGTGGTGAACTGTTGCAGCGCGCCCACTTCCCCACCCGTGCGGATGATCGCGACCAGATCGTTGGGTTGAAGTTTTTGATCAATGAATTTACGCGCTTGACGCCGCACCTGGCTCATGCTCTCGAATGACATTCCCAGATCGTCGACGACCATGGCAATGGTTCGTCGCATTTCATGCGGACGCGGCCCCGGCGCCACCAGCGGCGCCGTCGCCACATCTCTGCTCGAAGATTTGGCTGGGCCGTTCGAGGATGACGACGTTCCGGACACATTTGAGACGTAAGAGAAGTTTGTGATTGTCTGTGTGCGGCCGTCTTCGAATATCTCAAAATCCTCTGGCTTCAGATCCGTTACCTGCTTCCCATCCTTCGTGACCACGGCATCGACCTGGACAAGATTGGTCGTGATTCGAATCACGTCCTGATCTTCCTCTTTAGGTTTGCTCTGCGGCGATATCGCGCTCTTTTGTGGCGCCGGCAAAGCTTGCTGTTGTGTTTGGGCAGAAGCCAACAATGAAAATAGCAAGAGCAGAGAAGTAAGATACTGCTTAAGCATGATCGCCTCCTTACGAGGGAGAGAGGGTTAAGTCTACTGGACTGAAGACTACATCCGTTCGTGGGATCGAATCAATCAAGCGGCGGCATGACTTGAGATGCGGAGAGCCGCGAAATGAAGGGAGACATTTGGCTCGGAGGCAGCCCGCGGAAAATATAAACATTCCGCGCCTGACGGCGCTTTTGAGCTTTAGGTTCGTTTAGTTATCCGCCGGTTTCTTCTCGCCATCTTTGGTTTCCTTTTTTGGCAATTCAGGATTTGCAAAATCAGGCAGCGGATCGTTCCACAAGTAATGATTGAACCAGGCGAGATTGTGTTGCATGACCGCGCGCTGCGCTTTTGGCTTGGTAATCGGATGACCAAAGCCCTTGTAAACGATCATTTCAACCTTGACGCCTTTGTCTTCGAGCGCTTGTCTTAATTCATATCCGTTGGCGATGGGCACGCGACGATCAAGTTCGCCATGCTGAATCAGCGTCGGCGTGCGCGCGTTCTTCACATACGCGATCGGCGAAGTCTTCTGATAAATCGCCGGATCGTCAACCGGGTTCTTGCCGAGATAATTGATTGTGAACGGAGTGATGTCGGTGTTGTAATAATAAGTGGACCAGTCGGAAATTCCCGCGCCTACCGAAATCGCGACGAAGCGATCCGAGGAAGCCGTCAGAAACGCCGAGATGTAGCCGCCCTGGCTCCAGCCCATGCACGCCACTTTGGTTCTATCGACCCAGCCTTGGCCGATTAAATAATCGACGCCCGACAAAACATCCCACGCGTCGCCGACTCCGAGATTGCGCATGTTAAGTTTGCGAAATGTCTCGCCATAGCCGGCACTGCCGCGATAATTAACTTTCAAAACCAGGGCGCCGTGCGCCGCCCAAATGTCCGACGGATAGTAACGAGAGTCCGGAGTCAGGAGCGATGGACGATCGATTCCGGTCGGCCCGCCGTGAATCACGCAGAGCAGCGGATATTTTTTCGTTGGATCAAAATCGGCAGGTTTGATCAAGACGCCTTCGATGATTGTCCCGTCGGTGCTTTTCCATGAGATGAGTTCGCGCGTGCCGAGGACGAACTGTTTCGTTTGCTCAGTCATGTTGGTGAGCGCGCGCGGCGCAAAATTGCGCGTGTCTGAGACGAAAAGTTCATTGAGCGAGGTCGGCGAGCTGGCTGTGAAAGCCATTCGCGTTCCGTCTTTGGTTAAAGAGAACGATCCGGCCATCAAATTGTCCGGACTCGACAGACGGAAAATTTTGCCGCTCGCCGGATCTACGTGAAACAGATGTGAAGCTGTCTTTTGCAGTCCGCCAAAATAAATGCCGTCAGTTTTCCATTCAAGGAGGCCTGGATTTTCATCAAAGCTGTCCGTGATCGAGCGCGGCGTTCCGCCTTCGGCAGACACAACTGCCAAACGCGAGTTGCTCGCGAAGTAAGTCGTATTGCCCATCGCCGATGAAAAGACAATCTGTTTGCCGTCGGGCGACCAGCGCGGGCCATTGTCAGGCCCGGGCTGCGAGACGATCTTTTTGATTGAATCATCTGACACATTGAAAACGTAAATGTCGGACGTAACGCCCTGAATGAGATCGGGGTTAACCGTGGCGCTGAAAGCGATCTTCGATCCGTCGGGCGACCATGAGAATGAATCGACGCTGAACTCTTTTTTTTTCGTTCGTTGTTTTCCAATTACCGGCGCATCCGTGGCTTCGCTGACGTTCAGCGTCCAGATGTGCGAGAAGCTGTATTCCTTGCGCACGACTTCGAAATCGCCGAGATAGTCTTTGCGATCCTTCGAAACCTGCGGCACGGGTTCCGTCGCGAGGTAGGCGATCATTTGTCCGTCATCAGACCAGCCGAAGTTGGTGATTGAAGTTTCGGATTTCGTGATTTGCCTCGCCTCGCCGCCCAGCGGATTGATCACGAAAATCTGGTTCTTGTCTTCGATACGATTCGAGAGAAACGCCAGCCATTCTCCATTAGGGGACCACTTGGGCGTAGTCGACGACTTATCGGCGCGGGTTAGTTGAAGTGTGCGGCCAGTCTCGACTTCGGCCAGCCAAAGTTGGGTGACAAACGCATCCTGTTTGAAATCGCCCCAGCCAACTGTGTAAGCGACCCATTTCCCGTCAGGTGAAATCTGCGCGCCGCCCACCGTTTTGATCGTCAGCAACTCGTCGATCGTCGGCACGTGACGATTGCTGTCGGCAGCCGAGGCGATCAGAGCGAAACAAATGATCGCGCCAAGCGTTATCAGTAATCGTTTAATCATGAGCACACCTCTTTTGGTTTGACTGAGATTCAGATCGCGAACAATGTCTATCATCGAAACCCACCACGCGCCCGCGGCGTTCAACCGCTTCGGCGCCGATTTGTAATCAAATGATCCAGCGAAAATCGATCATCTTCACGCGGAATCATGAGTACAAACAACAGCAACGCCAGTCGCGGGATCACGTGAGTATGAAACTCATAAAGCGGTTCGCGCAGGAGATGTCCGAAAGTGACGATGGCGAGAACGAATCCCAGCGCCACCAACGCTTCACGAGTTCGTAAACCGATGATCACTAAGCCGCCGGCGATTAGTTCAATGAAGGGAATCACAACGCCGGCGGCCCACAAAGACCAGATCGGCAGGAAAGTGTCTGCAAACGGCAGAAAATATTTGCGCGCATGTTGCAGCGGCCCGAGTCGAAACACTTTCCAAACCCCGGCCATGAAAAATATCAACCCGAGCACGAGGCGCGCGAACAGGAGAGCCCAGCCGCGATTCAGGTTAGGATTGTGCAGGCTCGTTGCCATGATCAGCGGCGTAACTGAGACAGGCGAGTATGTCTTCCTTCGTAAGGTAAGGAAAGTCTTTAAGGATATCTTCTTGGCTCATCCCAGACGCAAGATATTCCAACACATTGTAAACCGTAATGCGCATTCCCCGAATGCAAGGCTTGCCGTCCCGTTTGCCCGGCTCGATTGTAATGATGTTCTGGTAACTCATGACTATGATTAACGCGGAATCGCGAACCTCCTTAGGCCGCTTGATCTGTTCTTTCTAGACTGGAAATGTAATCTGACAATTCGTTGTATCTGATATGTTTCAACTGCTTTATGACTGCTGGAAGTTCTTTGTCCTCCAATCCGACAACTATTGGAGTAATCTTCTTCCGTAGCGAAGACGCAGCCCCGATTTCGAACATCATCCATAGATTGTCAACTGAATTATTACTCAAGATCACAATCATTTCATCTGCACGCTGCAACTGATCCATGAATACTTTTTCAAAGTTAGATCCGGCCGACAGAGTTAATTCAGAATAGGTGGGTTCGACGCCAGCTTTTTTCAAACGCCGGGTCAAATCTCGCGCCAAGTCTCTATCCTTATATGATGAGCTTACAAAAATCTTATGTGCCATATTTCACCTTTTGTTACGTTCACTCCGGCCAATTCGACCTTTCAGATGCCTGAGAAACTGATCAAGATTATTGAGGTCGATTGCGTTAAGATCCATCGTGGGACCGACTTTCTGCGGGTCGACATTATTCAGAATCGGCGTTACTCGCTTGTGTTGCCCACGCGCCGCACCAATTTCAAAAACGACCCAGTCCGGTTTCCGTCTGGTACTGGGCGATTCTAACACCATCGCCTCATCGCAATCATCAATGGCTGCGATGATTTCCTTTATGATTATCGATCCTCCCTCCATATCTTTTTCGTAAAGATAAACCTTAGCACCGAGGGCCTCGACTTTATCCTTTATTACATGAGCGATGAAAGAATCAGCGGTCGAATAACTAATGAAGACGTTGTATTGCTTTAGGCGAACTGCTTTCGCGCGTTTCTGCCTTTTGGAGGATTTAGGCATTTGTTCGCTAGACTAACATCATTCATCGCCTGCATATCCAATAAAAATTGCATGGATGGCGAAGCAACACCTAACCCTCACTGTCCCGGCGCGGTCGTCGATCCTTGCTCAACTTTGTCGCCCAGCTTCACGATCCAGAGTCCCGAGTTGATGTCATTAAAGTGAATCAAACCGTTGTGCGGTTGAGCAGTCAGCATTGAATCCCACGCATTAATTCTGAAATTAAGTCGCAATGATTTCGCGCCATGTTATTCGCTGGTATGGAAATGAAGCAAGTTAGCAGCGGCGAGCTTACGCGAAATGGATCACGTTGGCTTGAACTCAACCGGGTACTATCTCATCATACTAAGTAAGAGGCCCTGAATTATGGCGAACGTCGCATTGCGATTACCGGAAAACGTTCCCGGCGATTTTTTTGTCGACTCTACCTGCATCGACTGTGACGCATGTCGACAGATCGCGCCGGAAACATTTGCGGAAGACGGTGATGCTTCGATCGTTTTTTATCAGCCTCGATCGGAAGAAGAGACAAAGCGCGCCTTGATGGCCCTGGTTGCCTGCCCGACCGGATCGATCGGGACTCTGGAGCATCACGATGCGCATATCGGCATCGACGCTTTTCCGTCGCGGATTGCAGAGAATGTTTACTTTTGCGGGTTCACCGCGGAATCGAGCTTCGGCGCCTGGAGCTATCTGATTGTGCGTCCGGCAAATGAAGGCGGCAACGTTTTGATTGATTCGCCGAGGTTCGCTACTCAACTGGTAAAGAAGATCGACGCGACGGGCGGTGTGCGCACGATGTTTCTTACTCACAAAGATGACGTGGCCGATCACGCGCGCTTTGCGAAGAGATTTGGCTGTGAACGCGTGATGCATGCTGACGACGGCGCGACACGGCTGGGAGTCGAACGGGTGATTCGCGGAGACGACCCGGTGCGACTCGATAACGATCTGATCGCGATACCTGTTCCCGGTCACACTCGCGGCCACGCGATTTTGCTTTATCGCAATAAGTTTCTTTTCACCGGCGATCACCTGGCATGGTCACCAAATAGAAACACGCTGATCGCCTTTCGCAGCGTCTGCTGGTATTCATGGGAAGCGCAGACCCGCTCAATGGAAAAGCTTTTGAACTATGATTTCGAGTGGGTCTTGCCCGGCCACGGTCGCATCCATCACGATTCGCCCGCCGGGATGAGGGCTCATCTCGAGCGCTGCATCGACTGGATGAAGCAGGTTTAGAGTTCAACTTTCAGGTTGCCGCTTTCGACCAAACAAACTAAAGTTTTAACTCTGAACCATGCGGGAGGTGACCATGAGGCGGATACGAACCTTCATCCCTGGAGTCGCGTTACTGTTGCTGCTGGCCAGTGCTTTAGCCCAGGACCCGAACATAAACCATTTCGCCAAAGACGGACTTTCTTTTGATTATCCCGCCGGCTGGCAGATCAGCGACAGCAGCACCGCCCAGATGCAGGTCATCCAGCTTTTGCGTGGCAATGGCTATGCCGAGCTGCGTGTGCGCGTGCCGCGCGAATGGTTGAAGACGCCGGAGAAAGAAGCTCACGCGAAAAAATTGATTCAGGATAAGTACGTCGATGATTTCGTCGAAACTCTGCAGCAAAATGGATTGCGACCTACTCGCGCGAACGTAACCACAGAGATCTCCGGCGGGCCGGCGGATGGCGTGCGCGTGCGGGCAGTGCTCGATCGGGAGCCGGGCGGAATGGATTCATACTACCGCATGGTTTCCGATCGTTTCGTCAATCTTTCGCAACTCGGCTCAGAGCGCGACATGACAAAGTCGGCCGCCGCCTGGGACATGCTGCGCACCAGTATCAAGATCGAACCGGCGTCCCCTGCGCAACCACAATCGTCGCCGACGCCCGCGAACAAGAAGCCATAGCGTTTACAAAATGATTACTAGAAACATTCCGACTGCGGGCATTATCTTGCTAACGGCATTTTTTTCGATTTTGTCTGCGCAATCGAATCGAAGCGCTCAAACCAATGAACCTCAAAATAGCGACCGCGAAAAAGTTTACAACGGTAAAGAGTTGGACAAGAGAGCTGTTGTGATTAAGAAAGTAGAACCGAACTACACTAAGAAGGCGAGGAAGCACAAGATCGAGGGAACAGTGGTTCTACGTGCATTTTTTCCTCGACCGGAGAGGTAACGAATATCACCGTGGTTTCGGGACTGTCTGATGGGCTAACCGAGAGGGCAATAGAAGCCGCTCGTCGGATCAAGTTCATACCTGCAATGAAAAACGGAAAGCCTGCTTCGATGTACATGCAGCTTGAATATAACTTTCATCTCTATTAGGTCCAGAGGCAATCATCAAACGATGACGGGCGTGCGGTTTTGCGCCCGTTTTGTTTTCATGCCGCCAGTCGTTAGTGCCGGTTGTCGGTTGCAAAATCCTGTTCATTCCCATTAACTAATTATCGACAACTGACTACGGACCAATGACACCCGATCGCATTCGCAATTTTTCGATCATCGCGCACATCGATCACGGTAAATCGACGCTCGCCGATCGCCTGCTGGAATTGACCGGAGCGCTGAGTCAGCGCGAGATGTCCGAACAGGTGCTCGATGACATGGACCTCGAGCGCGAGCGCGGCATCACCATCAAAGCGCACGCGGTGCGGCTGGATTACAAAGCCAAAGACGGTCAGGCTTACGTCCTCAACTTGATCGACACACCCGGCCACGTCGATTTTTCGTACGAAGTTTCGCGTTCGTTATCAGCCTGCGAAGGCGCGCTGCTGGTGGTTGACGCTTCACAGGGAGTCGAAGCCCAGACGCTGGCGAATACTTACCTGGCGATCGAAAACAATCTGGAACTGATTCCAGTCATCAACAAGATCGATCTGCCCGGGGCCGAGCCGCAGAGAGCGATCGAAGAGATCGAACATTTCATCGGACTCGGCACGCACAACGCCGTCTTCACGAGCGCGAAGACAGGGCTTGGCGTGGATGAAGTTTTGGAAAGCATCGTACGCGACGTGCCGCCGCCGAAAGGCGATGCGAATGCGCCGCTGAAGGCCCTAATCTTTGATTCGTGGTACGACTCGTATCGCGGCGTGATCGTTTTGTTTCGGGTCATAGACGGCGTCATTCGCCCGGGAATGAAGATTCGCTTCATGAGCGCGGGCCGCGATTACCAGGTCGACACGCTCGGAGTTAATCGCCCGCGGCCGACGCCGATCGACAAACTCGGCGCCGGCGAAGTCGGTTTTCTCACGGCGTCGATCAAAGCCGTCGCCGACGTTCAGATCGGCGACACGATCACTGAAACCGCGCGGCCGACGACCGAGCCGTTTCCCGGCTATCAGGAAATCAAGCCGATGGTGTTTGCCGGTTTGTATCCCGTCGACGCCGACAGCTACGAAGATCTGCGCGACGCGCTCGACAAGCTGCGTCTGAACGATGCGTCTTTTTTTTACGAGCCGGAAACATCTGCCGCGCTTGGGTTTGGCTTTCGCTGCGGTTTTCTTGGCTTGCTGCACATGGAGATTGTGCAAGAGCGTCTGGAGCGTGAATTCGATCTCGATCTGATCACCACCGCGCCCAACGTGCGCTATCGTCTTACTACTACTGGTGGCCAGGTGACGGAGATCGACTCGCCGGCCAAGATGCCTGACGCCGGGCGGATCGCGAAGATTGAAGAACCCATAATTCGCGCTGTCATCCTGACGCCTGATGAATATCTCGGCGGCATCCTGCCGTTGCTGGAAGAAAAGCGCGGAATGCAAAAAGGTTTCGAGTACATCACCACCAATCGCGTGATGCTCACTTACGAACTGCCGCTGAACGAAATCGTGCTTGACTTTTATGATCGTTTGAAATCAGTTTCGCGCGGTTATGCTTCGCTTGATTACACGCTGGAAGGTTATCGTGAAAGCGATCTGGTCAAACTGGATATTCTGGTTGCCGGTGAACCGGTCGATGCGCTTTCGTTGATTCTTCATCGCGATACCGCGCAAGCGAAAGGCCGCGCGTTGGCGGAAAAAATGAAACAGTTGATTCCGCGCCAACTTTTTGAAGTGCCCATCCAGGCGGCCATCGGAAACAAAGTGATCGCGCGCGAAACCGTGAAGGCGCTGGGCAAAAACGTGATCGCCAAATGCTATGGCGGCGACATCACGCGCAAGCGCAAACTGCTCGAGAAACAGAAGGAAGGCAAGAAGCGCATGAAGAAAGTCGGCCGCGTGGAAATTCCGCAGGAAGCCTTTCTGGCGGTGTTGAAGGTGAATGAGTGAATAGAGCCTGGCAGTAAACGAATGCCTATCAAACGAGCCTAGACGATTCACTCGAACTCACCTTCATCGTCAGTATCGATCAACTCCTGCGCCACCAACTCACGCCACGTCTTCATCACATCTTCAGTGGCGCCGATTGATTTCAACGCTTCACTGACCGCGCCTTGTTCTTTTTTCAACTCGGGAAACGTCAGAAGCAGCATCGCCAGATCGCGCCAGTCTGTTCCGGCTTTCGGTTGTCCGCGACGCGCGTGATAGGCGATCACTTTATGAGCGATGAGTTCGGGTGGAGACATCACCAAAACGTCTTCGATTCGTTCGGCTTGCGGGAGTGATTCAACTGAACGCAAATCAACCAGATGACGATTGCGCGGTTTCTGAATTTGAAAGAGGCGATATCCTTTGCCGGCGCCAATCACGCGCACTCGAATTGCGATGTGAAAACGCTTGCTCAGATATGCGCGCAACTCCTCCGCGAGCTCGACTGCGCGCGTAGAAACCAGATCGATGTCCTGACTCATGCGCGGCTCACCCACATAGGCGTTGACCGCCTGGGCCCCAAACACAACTGCATCGTCGCGCCCGCGCAGAAATTCGAGCACGGCATCATGGATCGTCGCCAGGGGCAATGGTTCGCGCATGGCAAACTCCTCAAAGGTAAGCGTTCCGGCATTCAGCATTCCCAAATCATACACCCTCTTTGAAATCTCTCCTGGAATCCGGTTTTCAAAAGGCGGCCTCACGCTCGCTACCCCAACTCAATCCGCTTACAAGCAATTACCAACTCCTCCATGGCCACGTCGGTGCCCTTGGCATTGAACGGTCCGCTCACATGTTTGATGATCCGCGCGCGCAGTAGCTTCCAGGTCCGCACGATCTTGCGCTCTTCATTTTGCATCATGATCGTGACCGTGCGATCCGCTCCCTTGTGTCCGTCGCGTATCTGGTCGAGCCAATCCTGCAACGCGGACGATGCGATCACCCCACGCTTCAGAGTCACATCGGTCGCTTTATTCAAACCCGTGAGCTTTATGTGGCTGAAGTCCTGAAACCCTGCGTGTGGACCAGCGCCGGCGCCGGCGCCGAGGTCAACGAGAAAGTTAAATTGTGCGTACGGGTGAGCACGGTAACTCGACATCGCGTCTCCTTTCGAACCATGACGAGTATATACTCAGGGTTGCCGTTCAATGAAAAAGCCGGCCCTGAATCAATCAGGAGATAACCCGAAATGCTTCTGGACTCCGTTTCTTTCTCGAAGCAATTCGTGTTAAAAGCTGTCGGCGGAAACTGTAGTTCGTATACGTTCGAAATTATATTTCAGGAGTCTCGAAATGAAGAGTTTTCTAGTCGCTAGTGTTCTGCTACTGCCTTCAATCACGGTCCTCGCTCAACAATCCGACATGCAGATAAAGATGCCACCCGCGGAAAGGTCCGTCGATCTGCTTTCCGGCCTCGGTTCGCTGCATCATCCAACTTCGACGAAGAATCCGGAAGCGCAAAGCTTTTTCGATCAGGGATTCAGGATGATCTACGGATTCAATCACGACGAGGCAGTTCGTTCTTTCAAACGCGCCGCGGACCTCGATCCGCAAATGGCGATGGCCTGGTGGGGCGTGGCGGTCGCGCTGGGACCGAACATCAACCTGGATGTCGATCCGGATCGCGAGCAGGCTGCCTATGACGCGGTGCAAAAGGCGCTGGCGCTTTCACAAAACGGGCCCGCGAATGAACAGGCTTATATCAAAGCACTTGCGACGCGTTACTCGAACGATCCCAAAGCGGATTTGAAGAAGCTGGCCGCTGAATACAAAAACGCGATGGGCGAACTGTCAAAGAAGTATCCCGACGATCTCGATGCCGCGACGCTTTACGCCGAGAGCATGATGGACTTGCGCCCGTGGCGGCTTTGGAGCGCCGACGGAAAGCCTGCGGAAGGAACGGAAGAGATCGTCGCGGTGCTTGAATCGGTGCTGAAACGAAATCCAAATCATCCCGGCGCGATTCATTATTACATTCACGCCGTCGAAGCTTCGCCGCATCCTGAGCGCGCGCTCGCTTACGCGCCAAAGTTGCCGCAGTTGATGCCGATGGCCGGCCATCTGGTGCACATGCCCGCGCACATCTATGAGCGCGTCGGCGATTACCAGGCAGCCGCGCGCAGCAATACGGACGCCGCGGCGGCGGACGAAGCTTATTTCAAAGCGACGGGCGTTAAAGGCGTCTATTCGATGTACTACGCGCACAACCTCGACTTCCTCGCGATAGCCAAAAGCATGCAAGGCCGCTACCGCGATGCGATTGAAACGTCGAACAAGCTGGTCAACTTCACCCGGCCAATGATCAAAGACATGCCGATGTTCGAACCCGTTCTGGCGAAGTCAATCCTGATGTGGGAACGATTTCACAGATGGGACGAAATCATGAGGCAGCCTCAGCCCGATGCTTCGCTGCCGGCGACGCTTGCGATCTGGCATTTTGCTCGCGGCGAGATGTTTGCCGGACGCGGCGACCTCGCCAATGCCGAAGCCGAGCAACAGGCATTTCTGAAAACTGCGAAGACAGTTCCCGCCGACTCGATGTCTTCATTGAACCCGACCCGCAAGATTCTCACGATTGCCGAAGATGTGCTGGGCGCCCGGATTGCCGAAGCAAAGCACGACAACCAGAAAGCAATTGAACTTTTTAGCAGTGGTGTCAGGGAAGAAGATTCACTCGCTTATGATGAACCGCCCCAATGGTTCCACCCGGTGCGCGAATCGCTGGGCGGCTTTTTGTTGCGGAGCGGAAATTATGCCGAAGCGGAAAAAGTTTTTCGCGCGGATCTGGAAAAAAACCGGCATAGCGGACGTTCGCTGTTTGGATTGATGGAAAGTTTGCAAGGACAAAAAAAGACTGACGCTGCCGCAATTGCGCAACGAGAATTTGAAGCCGCCTGGAAGAATGCGGACACGAAACTAAGCGTCGCCGATCTTTAAGGCTGGAACTTTTGTGAGCGATAAAAATCCTGATCGCAGACCTTCGAAACTCGTCACAATTTTTTGTGACGGCTCAAGTCTCGGCAACGGACGCGTTGAAGCACGCGCGGCGGCGGTCGCTCTGCTCGGTTACCAGGGATTGTGGCGAGCGTTTGGTTCTTATTTGGGGAAAGCAACTAACCAGCAGGCTGAAATTGCCGCCGCGGCGCTCGGTCTCGAGGCATTAAAAGAGCCGTGCCGGGTGCGAGTGTTCACAGACTCGAGATACGTCATTGAAACAATGAACGGGCGTTACCGGCGCAAGGCAAATCAAGAATGGTGGAAGAGGCTGGACAAAGCTGTAGGCGATCATCAAGTCGAGTGGCACTGGTCGCAGGGTCATGTCGGGCACGTAATCCAGGAAGCCGCCGACCGCGCTGCCCGCAAGATCGCCGCGTTAGGTCATGTCGAGCCCGCCGTGCTGCAGGACGCTGTCGATCGAATCGGCGTGGCTGAACCGGAAAACGAACCCGCAGACGAAACGGAGTTGTTTTGAGATCGGCGCGAAATTCAGATTCAATATGAAAGGTTGGACTGGCGTCCCGTCCGTGAATCACACACAAGATGCGCGTGTCACAATCAAACAGACTTCAGTCTAGCCATTGAGCAACTCCGCCATGATGCGAGCATGTACCGCGATGGTTCCGGCTAAAGCTAAATGATCCGTCCCGGCAACGCGCCGTTGCTCCTGAAGGTACGCTTCTGCGAAAGACGGGTGACTGAACGCGACGACCTTCGACGTTTCTGTAGGTACGCCGATGCCTGTGCCCTTGTCCGAGTGCAGACGAAAACAGGAGAAGCAAAACGAGCAATATCGTTGTTAAAGATCGAGTGAATTTCATGAGAATATCCTTTGGGTTAGAGGTTAAGGTACCTTAATCAGTGTGGCTAAACGAGGCAAAGCGTAATGTTAGCCAGACTAGATGTCAATTGTTACTTAAGGATATTTGCTAGCGCCTTGTTCGGGTGGGCTGATAAGCAGTCGGCATATACATACCGGAACGGTGGTAGCACAACTACTCGCTTTCCCCCAACGACAAATCTATAATCGACCTTCCGACAAACTGAAGTGCTTGCCTCTCAATGAGACACGTGTCCCGGGAATTGCCAACAGTGTACTTTCAGATCATGCGCGCGCGTGAAGCTCGACCGCTGGCGCCGTCGCTTATTTCATTATCAGTCCTCATCATTTCAATCTGCTTTCCACCAGTTGTTTTTTCGCAGTCGTTCAATCGCGGTTGGGAGTGGCAGAACCCCCTGCCGCAGGGAAATGCTATTAACTCGATTCGTTTTGCGAAGGACAGGCAGCACGGCTGGGCGGTGGGTTCAGACGGTGTGATTCTTTACAGCGCGGACGGTGGTTTCGAGTGGGAAACGCAGCACTCCAGATCAACGACCACGCTCAATGGACTTTACGTTCAGAATCGGCGGCGGGCATTCGCTGTTGGCGCGCGTGGAGTCGTGTTGATGACTACGAACGGCGGCCAGCGCTGGATCAGAGTCGACACGCCCACAAAGGATCATCTCTACTCGATCACCTTCGCACCTGACGACGCGACGCACGGTTGGGCCGTCGGAAGTTACGGCTCGCTGATAGCGACGGCCGACGGCGGATTCACGTGGACGCTCGAAAAGAGTCCCACGACGGCACATCTTTTTTCGGTCTCGTTCATTAACAAAAGGAGCGGCCTCGCGGTCGGCGATCGCGGGACCTTGCTGCTGACAAACGACGGCGGAAAATTGTGGAAAGAAGAGGCGCGCCTGGGAACTCTGCCGTTTACCGGCGTGGCTTTTGTCGATGCGAAGCGGGCGGTCGTGGCCGGCTATGGCGGCCGGGTGATCGTTACCAATGACGGCGGCGAGACCTGGACGCCGATCGATGTTTCAATGACCAGCGATCTGCTTTCGGTCTATTTTTCTGACGAGCAACACGGATGGATTACCAGTGACGACGGTGTGATCCTTACGACCGCAAATGGGGGCCGGAGGTGGCTGCCGGTCAGCATTCGAACCAATCCCAGGCTGGTTACCGTTTTCTTTGCGGACCAGAATACAGGCTGGGCCGCCGGCGGCGAAGGGTTAGTGGTGCGAAGCGACGATGGCGGCCTCGGTTGGCAGCGTTTGACTGAAGGTGGCCGTGACGATCTCTCCGATATTTTCTTTCTCGACGATTCGCGCGGCTGGGCCGTCGGTGCCCGCGGAAAAATTCTGGCGACCAGATCAGGTGGCCGGACCTGGACCGTCCGGCCTTCGGGCACGGCCGAGCATTTGGATGCCGTGACTTTCATCGACGAAAATTTTGGATGGATTGCCGGCGATCACGGAACGATTCTGCACACCGTTAATGGCGGCATCGTCTGGACGCAACAGCGCACCGGCGTTACCGAACAATTGTTGGGTGTATGTTTTGTCTCGGAAAAACTCGGCTGGGCGGTCGGCGCGCGCGGCACGATTTTATGGACGGAAAACGGCGGCGAAGTCTGGCGCCTGCGACCGTCGAATACCCATGCGTGGCTGGAAGACGTGCGCTTCACCGACGAGAAACATGGCGTGGCGGTCGGCTCGGGTGGCGCGATTCTGCGCACTGAGGATGGCGGCGAAACGTGGAAGGACGTTTCGCACAATTTGAAAGAATGGTTACATGCCGTCGCGTTCGCCGACGAAAAGCGCGGCTACGCCGTCGGTGAAAAGGGAATCATTCTGCGCACGGACGACGGCGGCGTTACCTGGAAAGATCAAGAGAGCGGAATTACCACGAACCTGTTCGCGATTTCAGTCGCGTCACGCGACAACGCAATCGTGGCCGGCGATCAGGGGCGCATCCTGGCCACCAGAGATGGCGGCCGCACCTGGGAACCGCAACCTACGATCACGAGCTCGCCGCTTTACGCAGTTGCCTATCAAGGCGGCGCCAACGTTTGGGTCGCGGGCCGGGGCGGCGCGATCCTGCGGCGCAGCGGCGCAATTGCGACCGTCAAGATTCCGGCTCCGAAGATTCCGCCAATTCTGCGCATCGGCGCAGCGCCAAAATTGAAAGCACAAGATAGCAGCCAGCAACCAGTGATCGACGATGGTGACATTCCGCGAGCTGTGCCGAAAGATCGAAAGCCGGCGAAGCCTTGATGGCGCGATGTCTCTGGACGATCGTTGGCTTCGAGGATAGTCTCGCTTCCGGCCTTCGCGCCCTAGCGGTATACTTCTTTCCGGTGGCCTACTTTCACGACAAGAACCACGCGTTTACCGTCGTCAATGGAATATACGACACGGTAGTTGCCTTGGCGGATTCGGTATCTCTCTTCCGCAGACAGCTTTTCGGAGCCATGAGGACGCGGCTCGGCGGCAAGCTTCTGAATCTTTCGCGCAATCTTAATTCGCTCTTTACGCGGCAATTCTTCAATTTCTTTCACCGCCGAGGGTTTGATCAGCAAATCATAGTTTGCCACGTCGCTTCAGGTCCTTTAGCACGTCTTCAAAAACCAGACTTGGCTCTTTCTTTCGGCTTTCAAAGGCATCCAGATCTTCGGCGTCTTCTGCCAGGCTTCGGCGGACCGCTGCATTTACCAGTTCTGATACGCTCTGCTCACTGTGAGCTGCTTTCAGGCGAAGCGCCTTGTGAACTGCAGAGTCAAAATAAACGGTTGCGCGTTTTGGTGAACTCATGTTGGGGAGTTTAAGCCCTTCGGCGCTTTAACGTCAAGACGTCAAAACGTCATAGCGTCCAAGGGGAGGACTCGTAAGAGCAAATGTCACAAACTTCACCCGAAAAACAAAATGTCGCCGTTCGCATCGAAACCGATTCGATGGGCGAGATCGAAGTGCCCGCCGAAAAATACTGGGGCGCGCAGACCCAGCGCTCGCTCTTGCACTTCAATATTGGTTTCGACGTCATGCCGCGCGAGATGATTCGCGCGTTTGGCATCCTCAAGAAAGCGTGCGCGCTGGTAAATCAGGATCTTGGCAAACTGCCGGCGGACAAAGCGAAGTTGATCGTGCAAGCGTGCGATGAAGTAATCGTCGGCCAACTGGATGAACATTTTCCTTTGCGCGTCTGGCAGACCGGCAGCGGCACGCAAACCAACATGAATGCTAACGAAGTGATCTCGAATCGCGCGATCGAGATTGCCGGCGGCGTCATCGGCAGCAAAAAACCGATTCATCCCAACGACGATGTGAACATGTCTCAGTCTTCGAACGACACGTTTCCGACTGCGATGCACATCGCTGCCGCCGAGCAAATGAACGAGTTGATACCGCGGGTCCAGGAAGTAAACAGCGCGATCGACGCGAAAGCCATCGAGTTCAAGGACGTGGTGAAGATCGGCCGCACGCATTTGCAGGACGCAACACCTTTGACGGTCGGGCAGGAAATGTCCGGTTGGGCCAGCTTGCTCGGGCGCGACATCGGGCGGATGAAAGAAACTCTGTCCGGCCTTTACGATCTGGCAATCGGCGGCACGGCAGTGGGCACCGGACTGAACGCGCATCCGGAATTTGGCGAACGTGCCGCTGAGAAGATTGCCGAACTGACCGGTCTTCCTTTCAAATCACATCCAAATAAATTCGCGGCGTTGTCGGCCCATGATGAAATCGTTTTCACGAGTGGCGCTTTGAAAACGCTGGCCGCGTCGCTGATGAAAATCGCCAATGACATTCGTTGGCTGGCTTCGGGGCCGCGTTGTGGTTTGGGCGAATTGATAATCCCGGAGAACGAACCCGGCTCATCGATCATGCCCGGCAAAGTCAATCCCACCCAGAGCGAAGCAATCACGATGGTCGCGGTGCAGGTTATGGGCAATGACGCGGCGATTGGTTTCGCGGGCTCGCAGGGAAACTTCGAATTAAATGTCTACAAGCCGGTGATGATTCACAATCTGCTGCACTCGATCCGCCTGATCCACGACTCGTGCCATGGCTTTGTTGAATATTGCATTGCCGGCATGACTATCGATCGCGAACAGATTGACCACCATTTGCGTGGCTCACTGATGCTGGTGACGGCCTTGAATCCGCATATCGGTTATGACAATTCGGCGAAGATCGCCAAGCACGCGCACCAGAAGAAGATCAGTCTGCGCGAATCGGCAATCGAACTGGGATTACTGACTGGAGAAGAATTTGATCGGCTGATGAAACCCGAAGACATGACGCATCCGTGATCGTGTCAGAACCGCGAGCGGTAGCGACCGGATCGACCACGCGCCGGCGACTGAAGTCGATACCTCTATTATTAGATTTTTCGGACAAGGCGCTCATCTGATCCGGTCGCTACCGCTCGCGGTTCTGACACGCCAAAGTCTGTCGTTAGTTTTTATGAATGCAGCCAACCTCGTCAGCATCGGTCTTCGCGCCAAGACGGCCCGCGCCATCGCGGTCGTTTTAGGTGGCTCAACCGATTCGCCACTAGTGATAAAGAAATTCGAGATCAAACTCGCCGACCCCAAAATGCCTGCTACCACGCAGCCCTATCACGAAGTAATGGATCTGCCGTGGGCAGAGAGTCAAAAGGCGGTAAGGAAATCTGCGCGCGCGATCGAGAGCATTGCGCGAAAATCTCTGGCCCGGCTGATCAAAGAACTCGAGTCTGAGGGAATGAAAGTGTCGGGAGTTGGAATCGTCGGCGCCAGGGATCGCGATCTGACGCGCATCGGCAACTATCACATCCGCGCGCACGCTGCCGAAGGAATCTTGTTTCGTCGCGTACTGGATCTCGCCGCGGATGCGAACGGAATCAAGAGAAAGACTTTTCCCGATCGAGAATTCGATGCCTTAGCCGCGAGCGCACTTGGTCCTGGCAGCGCCGCTGTGAAACGAAAGTTAATCGATCTGCGTCGCTCAGTTCCTCCGCCGTGGCGCACCGACGAGAAGCAGGCTGCGACCGCCGCCTGGTTGGTTCTGCACGGCCGGCTGGAATAAGAGCAAAGCCGCAGTCTGTATAAATGCCTGACCCGAACGATCGCGTAAAAGAAAACGCTCTCGGCCCATTCTACGTTGACAGCGCCTGCATTGATTGTGACGTCTGCCGCGATACGGCTCCCAATAACTTCACACGTGATTTCAAACACGGCTATTCCTACGTGTGCAAACAACCTCAGAATGAAAATGAGCGCAATGAATGCGAGGAAGCTATGGCGTGCTGCCCTGTCGAGGCGATTGGGAATGACGGCTGATACAGAACCGCTCGTAGTAGCCAGCGGGTTAAGCGGTCACCTTCGCGGTGACTAAATTAGGCGTTACCAATGAGGGTTTGCACACGTAAGGGTTTGCACACGACTCGCCAACTTCAACGTTGACTCCTGATCCCGCTCGCTACCGCGAGCGGTTCTGTAACTGCGGGACATTTTCGGGCACTCCCTGACAATCGCGCGTGAAGCCGCTATAATCAAATCATTCGATTTCCCCGAAAGGCCCTCTACGGATTCAACGTCTGTTTGAAGTGTCATATATGTCTGGCGAGTCAATTGAGCGTTACTTTCGTTTGATTCAAGGCCCGCGCGACAAGCGGCCATCGGGCCGGCTCTGGTGTCCGGCGGCAGATGTGTATCGCACGCATGACGGTTGGATTGTGAAAGTCGATCTCGCCGGCATCAGACCGGACGACGTGGAGATCAGAATTGCCGGCCCGTTGCTTCACATCAGTGGATTGCGGCGCGACAGCACCTGCGGTGAAGGCATCTCGCATTACCAACTCGAAATTACTTACAGCCGGTTCGAAAAGACGATCCAGTTTCCCCGCTCGATCGAACGGGTCTCGATCGGGCGCGACTATAATGATGGACTTTTGATTCTGCGTTTGCACGAAGAAGAAGAGGAGCAAGCCAGAGCCGCGAGTCAATCGTGATCTGACCTCGCTGATTACGAATCCAACTCAAATTCTGAAACAATGGCTGAAGCCAAAGACAAATCACCAGAGCAAAAGGAATCCGCGCGACCGCCGGCGCAAAAACCGCCAGTGCCGTTCGAGATTCCCGTGCTGCCGCTGCAAAACACGACTCTTTTTCCTGAGACGATGGTGCCGCTGGCCGCCGGACGCCCCGCCTCGGTGGCGGCAGTGGAGGCGGCCCTGGCCAGCGAAGAAAAGTTACTCGCCTGTATCAGCGTGCGGCCGGAAAAAACTACGGATGAAGAGCGCAAGCCGGCCGATCTTTATGAAGTTGGCACCCTGGTAATGATCAAGCGCATGGAGCGAGTCGAGGACACGCTCAGTCTGATCGTCCAGGGCACCGATCGCATTCGCGTGCAGCAATGGGTGCAGGAAGAACCTTTCCTGCGCGCGCGCGTGGAGATTCTTCCCGAACCTCAGGCGCAAGACGCGGAAAAAGTCGAAGCCGCGAAGCGCAATGTGCAATCGTTGATTCAACAGGCGCTTGCTTACCTGCCGCAGGTTCCGCCCGAAGTGCGCCTGGTCGTGCTCGGCGCCGACGACCCAGTCAAGCTCGCATATTTTCTCGGCTCAATTCTCAGTTTGGGCGTCGATAAAGAGCAGCAGATGCTCGAAGCGAATACGGCGGATGAGCTGCTGCATTTGGCGCACGATTTTCTCGCGCGCGAAGTTGAAATCATTCGCCTGCGTTCAAAGATTGCCACCGAAGCGCAGACGGAGATGGACAAGGCGCAACGCGATTACGTTTTGCGCCAACAGATGAAAGCGATCCAGAAAGAGTTGGGCGAAGGCGAAGGCGGCGAGGCCGCGGAAGCTGAGCAACTGCGCCAGCGTTTGGCGAAGGCCGATCTTCCCGACGACGTTCGCAAAGAAGCTGAGCGCGAACTGGGCCGCATGGAAAAGCTGCCGTCGATGGCGCCTGACTACCATGTGATTCGCACTTATCTCGATTTCATTCTCGAGCTGCCGTGGAAGAAGTCTTCTGAAGACCGGCTCGATCTGAACGAAGCGCAAAAGGTTCTGGACGAAGATCATTTTGGTCTTGAGGACGTGAAAGAGCGCATTTTGGAATTTCTCGCCGTGAGAAAACTTCGGCCTGACTCCAAGAGTCCGATCTTGTGTTTTGTGGGCGCGCCGGGAGTCGGCAAGACAAGCTTGGGCCGGTCGATTGCGCGCGCGATGAACCGCCACTTCGAGCGCATAAGCCTCGGCGGCATTCGCGACGAAGCCGAGTTGCGCGGCCATCGACGCACTTACGTGGGGGCGATGCCCGGCCGCATCATTCAATCGATCCGCCGCGCGGGCGTCAACAATCCGGTGATGATGCTCGACGAGATCGACAAGCTGGGCGCGGACTATCGCGGCGATCCGGCGGCAGCCTTGTTGGAGATTCTCGATCCGGAACAGAACAACACGTTCACGGATCATTATCTGGATCTGCCGTTCGATCTTTCCAAAGTTTTCTTCATCGGCACGGCGAACCAGCTGGGACCAATTCCGCCGCCGCTGCGCGATCGCATGGAAGTGATCCAGCTTGCCGGCTACAGCGACCGCGAGAAGCTGCAGATCGCCAAACAATATCTGGTCCCGCGGCAGGTGAGAGAGAACGGTTTATCGCCGGAGCAAATCGAGATCAAAGACGACGCGATCAAACTGATCGCCGCGCGGTACACGCGCGAAGCGGGCGTGCGGCAACTCGAGCGCAACATCGGGCGCGTAGCGCGCAAAGTTGCTTTAAAGATCGCAAAAGGTCAGACCGAAAAAATCACCGCCGACGAGACGGCAATTCACGATTACCTCGGCGCGCCCCGTTTCTATCCCGAAGAAGCGCGCAAGGAATTGCCCGCGGGCGTGGCCACCGGCATGGCCGTGACTGAAATGGGCGGCGAGATTCTGTTCATCGAAGCAATGCTGCTTCCCGGCGGAAATGGCTTCACGATTACCGGTCAGTTGGGCGAAGTCATGCAGGAATCGGCGCGCGCGGCGCGCTCTTATCTTTGGGCGCACGCGCAGGAATTTGGCATCAATACCGAAATGTTCAAGGAGTATGGCGTGCACTTGCACGTCCCGGCGGGCGCGATTCCCAAAGACGGTCCTTCGGCGGGCGTGACGATCACTGCCGCGCTGGCTTCGCTCTACACCGGCCGCCGCGTGCGTCCCGACACGGCCATGACCGGCGAGATAACTCTGTCAGGTTTGGTGTTTCCGGTCGGCGGAATAAAGGAAAAAGTTTTGGCCGCGCACCGCGCCGGTATCCATCGCATCATTCTGCCGGCGCGCAACGAAGCCGACCTCGAAGACATTCCCGAAGACGTGCGCCACGAACTGGAAATCGTTCCGGTCAATCGGATCCACGAAGTCGTCGAAGGCGCTTTGGAAAAATTCGTCGCTAACCCGCCACCTCCGCCACCGCTTCCGCGTTCCACCCACGATCGCCCGCGCGAGCCTGAGCCGGAACCGATGATGGCGAAGGAACGGTAACTTCTCCACGAATATTTCTCATCCTAGCCTTGACATGTGGTTCTCATCGTGAGAACCTTAGTCGACACTTCCTAAATTCAGGAAGACAGTCCCAATCGAAATCGAAAACGCACACTAAATCGAAAAAGGAGAAAGACTATGACTCAGCGTGAAAAATTCAGAGTAGGAGGCTACGTCAATAATGCACGTAATAAGCTTCAAGGCATTGAGGAATTTCTTTTCAATTCACCGTGATGCGGAGGGTCCTTTGAAGGCATGGTACGGGATCGCGAAAAAGGCTAAGTGGAAAAACCTTGCGGAACTGAAACAAGTATATCCATCAGCCGACTTGGTTGGCGGAGTCGTCGTCTTTAATATCAAGGGCGATAAATATCGGTTGGTTGCGGGAATAAACTTTCGTAGCCAGACGATTTTCGTGAAACACGTCATGACTCATAAACAATACGACTTAGGGAAATGGAAATAATGAGAGCAGTTCGAAGCATAGATCCCACACGTTATAAGAGACTCCTGTCTCGAACTATGCCTGTCATCATCGAAACTGAAGAAGAAAATGAGCGTATGTTGAAAGTTATTGAGAAACTCATGGACAAGGGCGAAGACTTGTCTCCTGAAGAAGAAAAGCTTCTAAAACTCCTTACAAGGCTAGTTGAAGACTTTGAAGAGAGATATTACCGTCCACGAAATGCCACTCCTCTGGAAGTGCTTCAACACTTGATGGAATCTCGGGATGTAAAGCAGACCCACCTTTGGGAAGTCTTTGGATCAAAAGGCGTAGCTTCTGAAGTGCTTAATGGCAAAAGAGGAATCAGTAAGTCTCAAGCGCGGGCTCTCGCCGATTATTTCCATGTATCCGCTGATTTGTTTATTTAGTCGTCCAAATCAGTGAGAGGAACGCCTCCTCCCGATCATCATCCAGCTACTCAGCGCACTCGCCAGTGCCAAACCCGCGGCGATGAACATGAGCTGACGAAAGCCGGAAATGAACGATTCGGCGACTGCTGCTTCGATTCTGGCGCGCGTCTCTTGATTCAGACTCTCAGGCACAACAATTCCCGCCAGTCGCACGCGCTGCTCAGAAAGCGATGCTCGCGCGTCGGCCGGAATATCGAGAGCCGCCAGCCGCCGATCGAAGCTGCGACTAAAAGTTTGCAGCATCACCACGCCGAGTATCGCAATCGCGAGCAGTCCCGCAGTTCGCGAGACGGCGTTGTTGATCCCTGAAGCGACGCCTGCCTGCGTTTCTCGAACTGAGCCCATCACGGTGGTCGTCAACGGGGCGACGCTCACGGCCATGCCCAGACCAAGTACTACGATGGCGGGAAAGAAACTGGTCCAATAGTTTGTGCTGCGCGCGGGCAAGGTGAACATCGCGAAGCCAACCGCCGCGATCAACGGCCCAATCATCAACGGCAAGCGGGCGCCAAAACGATCGACCAGGCCGCCTGACCAGCGCGAGAGCGAAAACATGATCAGCACGAAAGGCAGAAAAGCTGCGCCGGCGGCGGTGGCCGCGTAACCCTGAACCTGAACCAAATTCAAAGGAAAGAAGAAGAGTGCGCCGCCGAGCGCGGCATACAATAACAGCGTCAAGAGATTCGCTCCGGCGAAATCTCTCGAGCGAAACAGGCGCAGCGGCAGCATCGGATTACGCGCGCGCGATTCCACAAAAAGAAAGATCGCCAGCGAGACGATTCCAATGCAAAGCGATCCGATCACAGCCGGCTGGAGAAAGTTGATACGCGAAGAATCGATCAGTCCGTACACCACACCACCGAGGCCGATCGTTGCCAGCATCGCTCCCAACCAATCCAGGGCCCCGGTTTCTTCCGTGTCGCGACTCTCGGGCACATGCCACAACGAGATCAATCCGACGGCCGCCGCTAACGGCAGATTCAGAAAGAAAACCGCGCGCCACGAAAAATGTTCGATCAGCCAGCCGCCAAGCACGGGTCCGATTGCCGCGGTGATCGCAGAGAACCCTGACCATGTCCCTATGGCTCGGCCGCGATGCTCTTCATCGAACGAAGCACTGATGATCGCCAGACTTCCCGGAATCAGCAGCGCGCCTCCGATTCCCTGGAGTGCTCGCGCAATGATGAGTTGATCGATACTTGCCGCCAGGCCACATCCGGCAGAGGCGACGGCGAAAAGAGCGACGCCAATGACGAAGATTTTTTTTCGCCCGTAACGATCGCCGAGCGAGCCGCCGACCAGCAGTAACGCCGAAAGAAAAAGTGAGTAGGCTTCGACGACCCACTGCACGCCAATCGCAGTCGCGTTCAGATTTTTCTGGAGGAACGGGAGCGCAACATTGACCACCGTGCCGTCAATGAATGCCATGCTCGAAGCCAGAATGGTGGCGGCGAGAATCCAACGGCCCTGCGTCCTGGCGCAAGGCGCGACGGATTGTCGTGAGAGAATGACGCCTTCGTCACACGGAGGTCTCACGATGTTGGCCATCAATTAATCGCAGAGCCGCAGCGTCCGGCTCAGTTCGTCAGGATGAAAAGGCCCACTCCTCGTTCGTGCCCAGACTGTGATGCACGCGCACGTAGTAGATGTAACCGGAAGCATTGGGCAAATTCGGGCAACAGAGTTCCAGGTCCACACTGTCGCATGACTTGATCTTCTGATTCAGCACTTTTCTGGTAGCGCAGATGCGCTTGCATGTTTTCGCGTCGTAAATCCAAAACTCCACGTACGAGACACCTATAGTCGTCGTCCTCAGATTCCTAAGATTGATTTTGGCGCACTTTCCGGATGCGTTGACGCGCACCGCGACGTTCGGGTTCTGGGCCAGCACCGGCGCCGCAAACGCCGACAGGAAAACGACCACAACCATCGAGCGGGTCAAAAACTTCATGGGATTATCCTCCTTTAGCGGATCGTTCAAGTTGTCTGTTATGTTCGCCTGGTTTGTCCTCGTTCATTTACTACTTACTTCGCCTGAACGCAAGGATTTCTCAAACCGCCTGACCTGACCGGAACACGGTTCATCGATCTTTTTGGAACCCCAAAGGTTCTTCTAAGTTACAATGCAAGCTGTTAATCTCTCCCGAACTCTCCACGCTTTTCACATCAGGAGGTTTAGAGTCGGGCTAATGCCCGATCCAGGCGGGCAGTAGCCCGTTTCTAAACGCAAGAACACAGAAGGAGTAAAGCTTATGAGCCCGACTCGCTGGTTAAGTCTCTCGTCATTGATGATCGCGGCGTCGTTCAGTTCGGTTTGCGCGCAGGAACGTTGGCAGCGTCTGCCGCCGGCGCGCGAAGCGCAGTTCTATGCGCCGAGAAACAAACTCGAAGAATTCGAGTCGCGACAGCAAACAGTTCTGATCAAGGGGCGGACGTGGGTAGGAACGTTGAGAGTCCAGAACGGTTCGGTGCGCGTCGAAGCAACCGAAATTCACGATGCCAGCAACTCGCGCGTGACCGGGGTCACCGTGACGATCGTTGCTGTCGATCCGGATCGTTCTGCTAACGAAGTTCGATGTTTGATCGACGACGTCGAAATCGATCCGCTCATCAAAGCCTTTGATTCCGTCGCCAAGGCGAACGAGACGATCACTAAGTTAACCCATTTCGAAGTGCACTATCGCACCTTCGCCGATTTCGAGATTATGGTCTTTAAGCAGACGACCGGCGGCATCGCGGCGGCAATCGAAGGCGGCTTCTTCGAACGAACGCGACTGCTGCTGACTCTGGACGAGCTGACAAAACTTCGTTGGATGATTGCTCAAGCGAAGGACAAATTGGACGAGATCAAGTGAGCAAGAGACAGGGCCAGGAGTTACGAGTCAGGTTTTTTGCCCCGCTCCTGACCCCTAACCCCTGACTCCCGACTCCTGTTCAATATCGATGCGACGGTAGCCCGACATGAATATGCGGCCCGGTTGCCACGCCCGGAATGGCAGCGCGAAACGCCGAGAACGGAATTCCACTCGCTCGCAAATAATCGATCAGTGCCTGCCCTTCCGGGCCGTCGGGACTCAACGATACGTCCATCGCATTGTGGTGATCTAGGCGCCACTGATTGTGAATTACTCCCTGGCCAAAAACGGCAATCGGCAGCGGCTTGCCAAACTTTGATTGAAAAAATATTTCGATCTTTCCCGCCTGAGATAAAGACCACGGCGCGCCGCCATTGTAGCGAATGTATGAAGTCGTTCTGACGAATCCGCCTTTTGGCGCCGGTCCCAACCTTGCCAACTGCTTCTCGCCTTCTATTTCCACGAGGGTTTGTGCAATCTGGGTGTTTGCGCTGACCGTTTGTTGCTGGACCTCGGCGACCTTGGCCTGCGCGATGGTTACTGCTTGTTCACTGTCGTCCAATTCAGTTTTCGAAATCAATCCCTGACGAAAAAGTTCTTTGGATTTCGTAAAACGATCTTCCGCCTTTCGAAGGCCCGCCTGATACAAAGGCAGAAGCTTTTCCAGACTCGCTTTGTATTGCTTCGTGGTGTCGATGTACTGCTTTCGCAGCTTGTCCATCTCGGATGTGGCCGGCGTTTGGTGGGTCTTAGGTTGAACCGCGGGCCGCTTTTTCTGCGCCTCGACGTTTACAGAGAGAGCCAGAACAATCGCACAGAGTACCAGCGCGCTCGCCGGCAACTGATATCGGTTTCGCCTTTTCATCGATCGATTCAAGCTAAATCTCCAGCGCACTTCAATGTAAACGTATGCGCATCGCGCTCTGTTTCATCCATAAGGTTTTGCAACTTGTGGGCCAGCAAGAGCGAGCCATCCTGGACACAAACGAGCGCATAAATTCGCGGACCTCCGCGTTGACTATGCGGCCATCTGACTCATTTCAACACATTCAAACGGAGCGATGTCCCTACGACGTCGCCTCTAGTCCATCGCTCGTTTTAGACATTTCAGCTTCTGGAAAAAGGACTATTGGTAGATAATCTGAAACCAGGCCGTTTCCCTGTCCGTCTTAGTTCTAGAATAAATGCCGCTCTGCCGTGAGGTAATAATGATGTCAAGAAGAATTTTCCTTTTCGCAGTCACCCTGAGCCTGACGCTGGTAACGGCTCACCTCTCTCGAGCCCAGGACGCAACTGCTCAGCAGACACCAACCGCGCAGGTTGACCCGCAGCAACAACAGGAAGAAAAGCTCAAACTCGAGCGCAAGGCGACCGCGCTGCTCGAGCAAGTTGTCGCTGAAGCTCAGAGCCTCAAGCTTCCCGAGAATCGCATTAGCATACAGATTACAGCCGGCGACATGCTCTGGGATCGCGATCAGGCGCGCGCGCGCGGGTTGTTCGGCGAAGCGGGCAGCGCGATTGGGCAAATGAACATGTCGGTCGATCGCACGGACCGCGAAGACGTGCAGACGCTAAATCGTTTGCGACAGGAATTGGTGCTCACGGCGGCGCGTCACGACGCGGATCTCGCGTATCAACTCTTGCATTCAACTCAACCACCAACCGGTACGACCAATGTCTCCAACGGCAGGCGCTTTGGTCCCGACCCGCAAACAAACCTCGAGCAGAGTTTGCTCTCAATCATAGCCGCGACCGATCCCAAGGTCGCTTATCAAAAGGCAGTCGAATCTTTGGACAAGGGAGAATATCCAACTTCGGTGGGAAGAGTTCTGGCCCAGCTACAGGCCAAGGACAAAGAGGCATTCGAGAAACTCTCGACCAAGGTTCTGTCCAGGTTGGGATCTGAGAATCTGCTCGCCAGTCGCGAAGCCGGCAACATGGCGCTCAATTTGTTGCGTCCGGGCCCGCGCGCGGCTGACGTGGCCGCGACCGCAACCAACATCAATACTCTGAACTCATCCAGTGCGGCGGCGCAGAACGTTTCTAATCAGGTGCTGACTGAGTCGGCTTATCACGATTTGCTTGACGCCACCATTACAGCCGCACTGAACACGACGCGGAGCGTCATCGGCGCCGGCGCCGTCACCGTGATAAACGGAGGCGGGCCGGGAAATCGCGGAGGCTTTCGCGCGGCTCAATCCAATGCCCAGGTCCAACTCGACGACGCGCAGATTCAACAGATTAATGCGCGCACTCTATTGATGAATCTGCAAATGATGTTGCCCCAAATTGATCAGTACTTGCCCGATCGCGCCCAGGCTGTGCGTCAAAAGTTAACTGACCTCGGGATGAACAACAGTCAAATGGCCGCCATGAACCAGATGACAAACGCGATGCGCCAGAACACCAGCGAGGGATTTTTGAATGCCGCCGCCGCGGCGCCGCCACAGATGCAGCCGCGCTTGTATCAACAGGCAGCGCAAAAAGCGATTGACGAAGGCAGCACGGATCGCGCGTTGCAAATTGCCAACGATCACCTTGACGAATCTGGCCGCGCCTCGATTACTCAGGCCGTTGATTTTAAGCTCATGGCGACGACGGCTTCGCCCGAGAAGCTGGCCGACATTCGGCAGAAGCTCGCGAGCCTGCCCTCGGATTCAGATCGAGTGAAGTTTCTCGTCGACTTGTCAGCAGCCACGCAGAAAGACAACCCGAAGTTGTCGCTGCGATTTCTGGATGACGCCCGCAATTTGGTGAACAAAAAAGCGGCGAACTATCGTGACTTTGAAGATCAACTGCGAGTCGGCGACGCGTTTGCCGCTCTCGATCCAAAGCGCAGCTTTGATGTCCTGGAGGCGGGCATTAGTCAACTCAACGAGTTGCTTTCGGCGGCCCAGGTTCTGAACGGTTTTGAAGTCGATGTTTTCCGCGACGGCGAGTTGCCTTTGCAAGGCGGCAGTGAGCTTGGCGGGATGGTCGCGCGTTTTGGTCAGGAGCTGGCGTCGTTGGCGAAACTCGATTTCGAGCACGCCCGCATGACCGCCGACAAGTTTCAACTTTCGGAGCCCCGGCTGCTGACGAAACTTTCGATCGTGCAGGGCGTGTTCGGCGTGCGCCAGGCTTCGTTCAACGGCGCCCGACACAATCAGAACTTTAACTTCGTGATGAGATAGGGTAGAGCATATCTCATCCAGGTCCATTCCTGGGCCGTTGGCCCGGGCTTCTACGCTTCGCGCCGTTGGCGCGTGCAAACCCACCTAAAGGAGTAGCGACGAAGGTCGCCCTCTGCAACTTCGCAAACTTTACATCTGTCGATCTGTATGTAAACTTCCGTCCGTAAATGGGCGTCGCCAAACTAACAGATCAAAACACGATCGTTCCTGAGAGCGGCAAATACGCTCGGGTTGAGCGCGAACGAAAGTTTCTGCTCGATCGGTTGCCCGCAGAACTGACACCCGCGAGTCCGCACGTGCAGATCACCGACAATTACCTCACCGGCACGCGGCTGCGGCTGCGCAAGATTCGCGATCCGCAAACCAACAAATGGACGCTGAAGTTTACGCAGAAGTTTGCGCCTAATCCGCAGGACTTTTCGCGCACGATGATCACGAACGTTTATCTCAACGCGCGCGAGTACGACACGCTGGCGGTGTTCGAAGCCAACGAGATTCGCAAGAACCGTTACAAATTCGAACACGAAGGCCATCTTTACGGCGTCGATCTTTTCCTCGGCGATTTGCTGGGATTGATACTGGCTGAAATTAGTTTTGAAACCGATGAAGAATTGGAACAGTTCGCTATGCCTTCGTTTGCGTTTGTCGAAGTGACGAATTCCGAGATGTTCACCGGAGCAAAACTCGTCGACTTGACCTTTGAAGATATCCGCAACGAAGTCGCGCGAGGGCTTAATAACTAAGAGAAGCACCACCACGGAGTCATTGAGAACACGAGAATTTTGATCTAACAGTCACAGCCATGAAGATTAAATATTGCGTGCTTGCTTTGCTGACGGTGGCTATTGCCGCGAGTGCGGCCTGCCGCCGGAGACAAACTGCAAGCCCATCCGACAACAGCGCGCAGAACAATCAAACTACGCCCCTGGGTGGTATTGCACCCGCGATAGACACTTTTCACTTTCGCGGAACGATATCCAGCAATCTAAAGATCGAGATGTCGCTGGCGCGCGACGGCGAACGGCTTTCCGGGAGCTATTTTTATCCGAAGGTCGGCAAAGAGATCGCGCTCAAAGGCACAATCGACAATGACGGCAACGTCGAATTAAAAGAAGCGGACGAAACCGGCAAAAACACCGGCGTCTTCAAAGGGAAGTGGAAGCCTTCGTCGGCTGAGTCCGAATTAGATCTGGTGGAAATCGAAGGCAAGTGGTCCAAGCCCGATGGATCGAAGCAAACCGCGTTTCTGGTGACCGAGCAGCCGATCAAGTTCAGCGGCGCGCAACGAATCGTTCCGAAGATAATCAAGGAGGCAAATAAAGACGCACACTACAGCATTGACGCGGAGTATCCGCAGATCGAAGGTGGCGACGCGCGCTTCGACAAATTCAATCGGGAAGTGCGCGGCATGATTACCAAAGAAGTAGCCGCGTGGAAAACCGGCGAGGCTTCGCGGGAAGCCGACCTGACTCCCAGCGCCGAAGAAGAAAAACAAAACTCCGATTTCAACGTTGGTTACGATATCCGCTGGGCGACTGACGATTTAATCAGCGTCGAGTTCGGCGAAGGGGGCTATTCGCGCGGCGCAGCGCATCCGAACAGTTGGACCAACGTGTTCAACTATGACGTGAAGAATGGCAAGAAGCTGGCGCTCGCCGATCTCTTCAAACCAAAATCCAACTACCTGAGCGTGATTTCGACCTACTGCATCAAGAATTTGAAAGAGCAGTCAAAGAAGCGAGACTTGCAGCTCGACGACGAGCAGATTAAGACAGGCGCCGGACCCAGGGCCGACAATTACAAGTCCTGCGCAATTACGAAGAAGGGTTTATGGGTAACCTTCGACGCTTATCAGGTTGGTCCATACGCGGCTGGGCCACAGAATGTGCTGGTTCCATATGCAGTAATTAAGGATCTGATCAATCCGGATGGGCCGCTGGGCCCGTTCGTGAAGTGATCTATTTGAAATGGAACGCCGAGTTGGAAGTCGTTGAGGAGGATTGTCGGAGATGAACTGGAAACTAATCTTTGCTCTCTCACTGTTCGGAGTGGCAATGGCGGTTGCTTCTTTGTTCGGATTGACCGGGCGCGCGGAACCGCTGCTGTGGTTAGTCATCTTCATCATTTACGCGTGGCTGATCGCTAAATATGCTTCGGGAAAATATTTTCTTCACGGCTTATTGGTGAGTGTATTGAATAGCATTTGGATTACGGCGATACACACCGGCTTCTTTTCGAGGTACGTTCTTAATAATCCGGAGATGGTCAGGGGCTTTCCGCCAGGGATGAACCCCCGTGTGCTGATGATATTAGTGGGCCCGATCGTCGGCGTTTTGTTCGGTCTGCTGGCCGGACTATTTGCATGGATCGCGTCGAAAATAATTAAGCCTGGTGTTTAGAGTCGGGCTACCGCCCGCCTGACTCGCGACGGTTCGAGCTATCGGCGGGCGGTAGCTCGCCGCTAAACGGTGTAGTGAGATTAATGTGCATCGCTCAGTTGGCTTGATGGTGATTGTTGGCGGCGTCGGACTGATACTTATCGGTGTGCTGATTTATTCCGGTGGCTTTTCATGGTTTGGGCGTTTGCCCGGCGACATTCGCTACGAAGGCGAGCACGTGAGATTTTATGCGCCAATCGTTTCAATGCTGCTTATCTCGTTGGTTCTGAGTCTGATCCTTTATTTCTTGCGCAGGTTCTTTTGAGCCACCACCAGGCGATAAGCCTCAGATCGCTTCAGACCAAACTCGCGCGCGGCTTTTTTCAACGCTTCCTTCGAATTCAATCCCGCGGTTTCAAGTTCGCTCAGGCGCGCGAAAAAGGCATCCTCGTTATTGGTTTCGGTGTCCGCCAGACTCGGAGTCGCTGGTTCATAACCGGAAACTATTAGCACGATTTCGCCGCGCGCGGCCCTCTCGACCGAAAATCCTTTCTGTAACTCACTCAAACTTCCGCGCGCGATTTCTTCATGAATCTTCGTAAGTTCGCGCGCGACCACGGCGTGGCGATCGCCCAGCACTTCTAGCGCATCCAGTAGCACCGCGGCCAGGCGATGCGGCGCTTCGTAAAAAATCAACGTGGCCGGAATCGCGTGAAGTTCTTCCAGTCTGTCACGTCGCGCTTTTCTGCGCGCGGGCAGAAAGCCGGCAAAGAAAAACTGATCAGACGCCAGACCCGATGCGACCAGGGCGGAAACAAAAGCCGCCGGACCGGGAATCGGCACGACCGGGATCCGGCGATCGATCGCGGCCTTCACGATGCGAAATCCGGGATCGCTGATCAAAGGGGTGCCGGCGTCGGAGACGATCGCAACGCCTGGTCCGGCCTCGAGAAGCTCGCAAAGCTGATCAACCCGTTCGCGCTCGTTGTGCTCGTGATAACTGATTGTCTTTGTCTTGATGCCGTAATGATTCAGCAGCACGCGCGTGCGGCGCGTGTCTTCACAAGCGATTAGATCCACTTCGCGAAGCACGCGCAACGCTCGCTGCGTGATGTCTTCGAGATTGCCGATTGGCGTTGCCACGATGTAAAGGGTCCCGGCCACGATAGCCCGGCATTGTGTCACCGCGAGCCAGGCAAACGAAAGCCCCGCACGCTGCGTGAGGAGCGGCGGGGCTATGTCGAACGCGTATTAAACGATAATTCCGAATTGAATTATCGCCGGCCTAAGTTAGTAAGGCATACCCAAGCCGTACGCGCCGGCAATCGTTCTCAGATTCGCTCGGATGTCCGCCAAATCTGAGTCTATCTGGCCGTTGTTGTTGCGAAATCTAAGATCGCGATCCAGTCGCGCGCCCATATCAAGCACCACCTGGGCCTGATTGTAACTGCCGTTAAGATCGCGTCCGCCGTTTGACTGATTCCACAAGTTTCTTACGGCCCGGTGAAAGTCTCTGGCTTCGTAAATGCCGCCGTTGTCGCGCATCCAGAAGAAGCCAAAAATTCTCCGGTTGCTGTTGTAATTCAAGTCGCTTTCAAGCCGGGCACTCGAGTTATCGAGCCGGCGAAGTGCGTCTCTCACGTCACGCCAATCATATTGGGCGTAGTAACGATTTTCATCGTAACGATAGTAACCCTGCGCCGCCACGGCTATCGGGAGGCCGAGGATCAATAGAAGCGCGGCGATCAGGGACGTAATTACTAATTTCCTCCTCATGTCTTGATCCTCCTATCCTTAGTTTTGAAAAACTATTCCAGGGATGAGATGAAGAGGCCTGGAAGAAAGTGCGCACGACAAGCCAAAAGCGCGGGCATCACAAGCAAGTTTTAAGGCTAAAACAAGAATGCAATCGAACCTTAAGATTCAGCTAATAGCACGGAAAAGTGGGCGCGGATTTGCGCTTCGGTAAGTGGAGATCGGGCGCCGGATTTTTCGATCGTGATCCACTGCGGCGCGTCGCTCTGGGATCGCAAAAGCATGAGTTCCGCATTCGCTCGCGGGCGCCCAAAGTGTTTGAGATTCGCGCAGGCCAAGCCCCCGCCGCGCACAAACCCATCGCGTGGAGTTCGCGGCCAACCGGTTTCCACCGTCAACGCGCGCACGCCGTTGCGCAACGTAACTCGGCGTCCGACCATCGTGGCGTGTCCGACATGAAATCGATGCGTGTCGTCCTGCTCGATCTGAATTCCGGCGCCGGCGCGGTTAGCCTTTGCGGCCAGTGAAGTGATCGTGGTCACGAGCCAATCAACCGCCGCCCGGCGCAGCAGATCGTTTCGCTTTCGCAGCGCGACGTAATCTGCGATCTCTCTACGTCCGGCCGCGCGGGCACGCTGTTCCGCTTCAGCCAGTGCTACTTCCCATGCTTCCTCAAGTTCGCTCACGCTCTTTTCTTTTGCCTTCCCTCTGATGTTATCATGCCTGACCGATTCGTTTCCCCGCGGAATTCTAAATAAGAATGACAAGATGAAGCTGTTCAAGTCTAACCCCAGGGCCCGTTTCCTTGCCGCCGTGGCTGTCGTTACCTGTTTGCTTTCACTGATCGGAAATTCGCGCGGCCAGGCGCAGCAGGAGCAATTGCCGGCGCGAACCGGCCAGATTAATGACTTTGCGGGCATCATTGACTCTGCGATGAAAGATCGTCTGGAAGCGATCCTCGCGAACCTGAAACAGCGAACTGACATCGAGTTTGTCATCGCCACGGTAAAGACGATCGGTTCAGAGGACGTGTACGAGTATTCGCTGCGATTGGCCAAGGCCTGGGACGTCGGCTTGCGCGGCAGCTCGCGCAAGAGTTTGCTGCTCCTGGTTGCTGCCGACGAGTCGCGCTTCTTCACTCAGTTCAGCAAAACTGCGCAGGAGGATCTTCCCGATGGCATTGTGGGTGAGTTAATCCTGCGGATGCGTCCAAAACTTCAGAAGAGTGATTTCAACGGCGCAATTTTCGACGGGGTTAAATCGTTCGTGAGCCTTTTGGGCGAGCGCAAAAATTTCAAGTTTGAAGATCTGGATCAAAAAGCCGCGGACACCTTGGTCGCCGGCACGCGACCTCGAACAGTAAGCCCAACTGACCTGACGGCTAACGAACTTCCATCGCCAGTGCCGGTCGAAACTCCCAGTCCCCAGCCGGTCGAAACTCCAACTCCCCAGCCGGTCGAAACTCCAACTCCCCAGGCCGTCGTTGCTTCAACTCCGATACCAAAAGAAACTCCAAGTGCTTCCGCTGTGGCAACACCGAATCCGTCGCCGTCAGAAACTCCGACGGTTGCGCCCATTGAAACTCAGCCACAACCATCGGCGACCGTCGCGCCGCCTCCGATCGAGACGCCAACTCCAGCGCCGACTGAGATCGCATCGCCAACTCCTTTGGCGGCGGCTTCACCGCAAGCAAGCGAAACTCCGGCGACCATCGCCGCACAGCCCATCGAGAGTCCGACACCGCAACCAGTTTCAACAAACGCGAATGTGCCGGCTGAAAACATCGCCGCGAATCGGCCGCCGGACAAGGAACCTTCGAAACGATCTTCTTCTTCGACCAGGCGAGCTTCGGCAGACTCATCCGCGAATGCAAATCCTGATGATGAAAAAGAGCAGGTTGAGTTGACTTTCACGCTGCCCGCGGACAAACGCATCGAGGCATTAAAAGCCTTCATCGCCACGCATCCAAAATCGGTGGCCGTGCCGCGCGCCAACGAATTAATTGTGGTCACGCACGCGACTCTGGGCGATCAGAAATTGCAGGCGGGCGATATCGATGGCGGCCTGCAAGAGTTTCGCGCGGCCCTCGCCGAAGCGCCTGCCAATATCACCGATCGTTTTTTCGCCGAAGTCATTTCCCAAATTCCCATGAATTTGTTTCTGCGTAATCAACGCCCGGCGGCGATCGATTTTGCTCATCAGTTGGAAGCGCTGGCGAAGCTTAATCCGAAACGATTGTTGGCCCTGGAAGATTTTTACCTGAAAACTGAAAACGTCAGCGAGGCGAATCGCATTGGGGAATTAGCGGTGCAACAGGCGCCCGAGATGGCGGCCGCGCATCAGGCGTTGGGAGCGGCGCGTCACATTGATTTGCGTCTCGACGAAGCGGAAAAAGAATACGCTCGCGCTGTTGAACTCGACCCGAAATTCGCAAACGCGCGTCGCAGTTTGGCGGACTTGAAACGCGCCGCCGGAAAATTTGATGAGGCGCTGGGTCTTTATCGCGAATTGCTGCGCACAAATCCGGCCGACCGGACGGCATTCGCAGGGATAGTCATTTCGCTTCTCGAAGCCGGAAAAAAGGATGACGCCTTACGAGAACTCGACGCGGCGTCAAAGGACAAAGAGCAATCGCAAAATTTTGCTTTGCTTTCGGGAGCTGCCTACTGGTTCATGGCCCACGATTATGCGGGGCGCGCTCTCGAGCTCGCGACGGCGGCAGTCGAAATCGAACCGCGTTATTCCTGGTCGCAGATCGCTTTGGCGCGCGCGCTGGTCGCGAACAAACGTCCGGTGGAAGCAGAACGTGCCCTGCGTTTCGCGCGGCAGTTTGGCCGATTCCCAACCCTCGACTATGAACTCGCCAGCGTGCTGGCAGCGCTGGGCTTGTACGACGAAGCCGCGCAGGAACTCGCGCGCTCCTTTTCTTTGAAGGATGGCCAGATCGAGACCAAACTTGCGGGGCGCAACGCGGCGCGCGCCGCGAATTTCATCGAACTGCTGGCGCCAGAGCGACGCGCCGCTATCTTTCAATCAACTCCCGCGGATTCCGAAAGCAACTCGAAAATGGTCAAAGGCCTGCTGGCTTTCGCGACGATGATGAATACGACGGAAGGCCAGTCGTTGAAGGAGGATGATGTGCTCGCGGCCGCAAACGATTTTATCGGTGGTAGCGACACGATGCGTCCGTTTCGTCAGGTCTGGGTTGCCGGCAAATTAGTCAACCGCGGCATCGCGTTAAGCAATGCGCTTGAATTTCTGGACGCGGCCGCTACCGCAGCGGAAGCGGCCCTTGACGTTCCGGCGGCGACAATCGCGGTCCAACCTGACGAATTGGTCGACACTCGCACGCGCGCGATCGCGCGAGGCGGAACGCCCGACATTCCGGACGCGCCGCGGACGGCACTCTCGGGCTTGCTGCGCGGGCGAATTGAGGATCTGATCGGTCTCGCATTATTCAATCAGGACAAGCCCAACGATGCAGTGGTCCATCTTCGGCGGGCCGTGAGCGTGGCCCCCGAAGGGACGCCCTTATGGCGGGGCGCACTTTGGCACCTCGGCTCGGCGCTGGAAGCGAGCGGCAAAAACGATCAGGCTCTTCTCTACTACATCCAATATTACTTGACCGGCCAACCCGATCCCGTGCGGCGGGCGGTGATTGAAAACGTTTATAAGAAAGTGAACGGGACGCTCGATGGCCTCGATGAAAAAATCGGACCCGGAGTGAATGCGCCATCGTCCAGGCCATCGCCTAAACCATCGCCAGGTCCCGCCGCACCCGGGAACTGATAACCTTTCAGAAATAAATGCCTCGAACGATAATTTTTCAAGTCATGATTAGAAAAGCTTTTTTGATCGCGATTGTTTCGCTTCCGGCAATCACGGCGCCAAGCCAAACTAATCCTTCGCCTACGCCACGCACACAAACACCTGCTCCACAATCGCGCCCCAACCCGCCGTTTGAACTTTCGGAGTATGGAGTCAGCATGCAACCAGACGCCCGTTTAATCATTATGATGGCCGCGCTGGATGCTGCCGGTTACGATCCGACTGCAACGGGAAAAGAGCCTTCGGCCTTTCGCGCCCTGGTAAGAAAAGACCAGGCCACGCTTGATGCCGGCCTGCGCGAACGAATGAAGACTTCGTTCGAGCGTCACAGGTTGCCGGCGCCGGCCACGCCCGCGGATCAAGCGGCGCGTTATGTTTCGCTCGCTTATGTACTCGGTCCACAACCTGTGCTCGATTCACCCGAGCGGGCCGAAGATTTGCCCGGCGGCGTGCTTGAAGTGTTCGACTTCGCGCCGCTGGTGCGCGAGTTCTACAAAAAATCGAGCATTGACGAGCGGCTGATCTCCTATATGCGTGCGTATCAGGCCGAAGGAGATCGGCTGCGCCAACCTGCGGGTGAAATGGTGCGCTCGGTCCTTTCGTACCTGCACACGCGGCCAATCATGGTTACCAACGAGCGCGTGCGCGTGAAAAGTCCGAACTCAAAAAAGAACGCGCCCATGGTTTATTCGACGCGACAACATGAACGCCGATTCTTTATTGTGCCCGATCTTTTGGCCGCTCCCGGGACGATCAACTTTCGCGTGATTGCCGACGACTATTTCGCGATTGTTCCGGAGGGCACTGATCCAACGTCATCAGAGCTGCGGCGTGCTTATCTGCAATTCGTGATCGATCCGCTGGTGTTGAGATTCAATAAAGAAATTGCCGCCCGCCGCGAACCGCTCAAACAATTGATCGACGCTCGCACCAAAGAAGGTGCGACAGTTTCGCCTGATGTGTTTTTTGCGGTTTCGCGATCTTTGGTCGCCGCCGCCGACGCCCGCTATGAAGCGTCGATCAGATTGGCAGCCGTAACCAACCTGCAACGTCTGCGCCTGCAGCAGGCAAAAGACGACGCGGCGCGCGCGGCGATTGCTAAGGAAGCTGAAGGAGCGCGCGCGGCGATCAACGACGAGGTCATTGCCCGGCTGGCCGAGGATTACGAAAAAGGCGCGTTGCTCGATTTTTACTTCGCCGATCAATTGCGCGACGTGGAAGCGTCGGGTTTCGATGTGGCGAATTTTCTTGGCGACATGATTGCCGGCTTTGATCCGGCGCGCGAAAGCAAACGCTTTTCCGAGATTGTCGCCGCTCGGGATCGCGCCCTCGCGGCGCGAAAGGCGCACCCGCGCTATTCGCTTTGGCTGATCGACCCGAGCGCTGAGGCTCGCGGCGCGAACGAGGTTTCGGGCAACTCGGCACTGGTCGCAAAACTGAGCGAAGTGGAAAGACTTCTGCAGACCAGAGGCTATGAAGAGGCGGAAACCAAATTGAAAGCGCTGTTGCAGGATTATCCCGGCGATGCGCGTCTCTTCTTCACTCTGGGGCAAACTGCGAGCCTTTGGGCGCGCGATACCACCGACGACGATCTGCAGGCCCAACGGTTGAATCGCGCGCTGGCGAATTATCGTTTGGCGGTGGCGGCGGCTGCGCCCAACAGTGATCGCGCGTTGCTCTCGCGCGCCCACGAAGCGATGGGCCGCATCCTCGCTTTCCTCGACCGCAACGACGAAGCGATGAAAGAATTCGAAGCCGCGATCAGAATCGGAGAAGTTAACGGTGGAGCTTATCGGGACGCGCTGGAAGGAAAGCGGAAACTGTCGCAGCCTTAGATCGGGCCACTCAAAAAAAAGCGCACCGATCATTTGCGACCGGTGCGCTCTCCCCAGCGAACAACAAAATTAGAATTTGAACTTCAACGCGAATTGCATCTGCCGCGACGAACCTGAGTCTCCGGTCGGGAATCGAGTGCTGGTAATCGCCCCGAACGATGAGCTGCCGAGTTGAGCTACTCGGCCAGGCTGACCGAAATTCGCATGGTTGAAGAGGTCGAAAACCTCCCAACGGAACTCGACCAGCTTGTTTTCACCGAGCTTCGTTCGCTTGATTATCGAAAAGTCCGTGTTGTTGAAGGTCGGCCCGATAATCACGTTGCGGCCGAAGTTGCCAAAATGGAAGATAGCCGCTGAGCCCACTGTCGCCACCGGTAAGATTACAATCGAACCTGCGGGACAATTTGCAGAACCCGGAGCGAAGCGGGGATCACATACCAGATTAGGAAAGTACTGTAAGCCAATTTGAGTCGCCAGCGGAGTCCGGGAGAAAATTATTGGCGCTCCCATATCCGGGCGCACCGTAGCAACGCCGGTAAGACCGGTGTTAACCGGAGCGCCCGCCAGAATCGTGACCGGGTTACCGCTCTGTGACTGCACGATAGCCGACAACTGCCAGCCACCGACAAGTTGATTCTTGTGGAAAGGTAATTCGTAAATACCATTCACGACGAATCTGTGACGGGCGTCGAAATCCGACAAACCGCGATCGCCCCGAAGGTTATTACTGTCTTGCACTGTAATACCTTGTGAGCTTTGCGAGTTATAATCAATGGACTTCGACCAGGTGTACGAGGCATTGAACTGCAAGCCCCGCGAGAGTCGTTTGTTAGCCGTTACCCAGAGAGCGTTATAGCTTGAGACACCCGTGCCTTCGCGAAAAGTGATGTTGAGAAGCGCTGCGCCCGGCGAAATCGGACTGCTGGAAGACAAAGTGGGGAGCGGTCGCACCAGCGCCCCAGTAGAAGATTGGAATCCTTGATTGAGGTTTCGCGTCAGTCGCAGATGTGTTCCCTTCGAACCGAAATATCCAGCCGTGACTGCGAATCCAGGCCTGACTTCACGCTGAATATTCAAGTTCCATGACTGAACGTAAGCAGTGTCAAAGAAAGGATCCGACGAGCTGGGCGAAACTGTACTTCCCGGCGCAGGTTTTGCTCCAGCGAATGTGGTCGTCGTACCACCGGGCAATGCGACGTTGTTCGCGAACGGCGGATTCGTCGCGTTACCCGTTACCAGGTTCGTGACCGGCTGATCTGTGAGAATTGCGTAAGCTCCACGTATCGAAGTCTTGCCATTCTTGAATGGATCCCACGAAAACCCAACGCGCGGTTCGAAGTTCTTCCAATTAGTATGATAGACCGGCGCGATGCCGTTGTTTACTCGCACGAGCGAGTTTGTTTGCGGAACATAATCGACGAAGCGATTGAATCGCTCGGTTGGCGACATGAGCCAGTCATAGCGCAGACCTAATTCGAGGGTTAAATTGGACCGAACTTTGTAGTTGTCCTGCACGAAAAACCCGAGGGCGCCTTGGGCAATTGCGGTTGACACATCACCAAGGGTCACAGTAAATGCATTGGCAGTTGCCAAGCCTCCGGGCTGCCCTATTCCAAGAAACGAATTCATGTTGGCGAATCCAAAGGTTCCGGTGTCCTTGTTGGTGTTGTTATTAAAGAACCGCCTCCACTCGCCCCCGAACTTCAGCGAATGATTGCCGCGCAAATAACTAAGCGTGTCCGAAAGAACGAAGGTTGTGTCCGAACGGCCCTGAGGAAAACCTGATGGCCCGCCGAAGTTCGGTCCGCCGCCGCCGACGTTGATCTGTGGCAGACCTATTGGCTCGGTCACACCGTTAACGATGCCAAAGTCCGTCGGGTTAAGTTTGGCGTTGGGGCTAAATGTAATGTGAATGCGATTGAAACCAAATCGCGCCTCGTTGACCACGTTCGAGCTAAACGTGTGGGTTTCATTCAGCGTAAATATCTGACGGTGAGATTGGCGCGTGTCGCCAAAGCCTGGAATGCTATTGCCCTGCAATGAAGGCTCGCCGCGTTGATCTCGCTGGAAGGCGTAATACCCGTGCAACCGATCATTGCTTCCGAAGTTGTGGCTCACGTCTCCGGTCCATTGATCGATATTAACCGGCGCTGTTCCAGAACCTGAAAAGCCCGAAGTTCCAACATTGGGTCCCGGAATAAGAGGAAGAAGCTTTATCACCACCGGATCGGTAACAAGTGCGCGCTGTGCGTCAGTCGGAACGGTGATCGATGGCAGAGTCAATCCCTGCCGCTGACGCAACCCTTCATAGCTAAAGAAGAAGAAGGTTTTGTTCTTACCTTTATAGCTGAGAGCAGATCCACCTTCGCCGAAGCGCGGTAGATTTACAGGTCCGCCGATATTGAAACCGAACTGGTTGCGCTTGAAAGGAGCTGGATGCGGCGTGCGTTCGAAAAAATTTCGGGCGTCTAAGGCGCTGTTGCGTAAGAATTCGAAAGCTTCGCCGTGATAATCATTTGTTCCTGACCGCGTCGCTATGTTGGCAATTGCTCCCGAGCTGCGGCCGTATTCGGCGCTGAATGTTGAGTTATCAACTCTGAATTCCTGAACGGTATTGATCGACGGTTGGAAGGTAATCTGGTTCTGCACTTGATCGTTCAAATTCACCCCGTTGATCATGAAGTTGACCGTGTCTTCACGAGCGCCGGCTGTATTCAATCCGAATGAGCCTTGCCCGCGAAGGGGCGCCGTGAGAAATCCATTCTGGGGCGGCGTGACTGAGCCAGGTATCAAAAGACCAAGATCGACAAAGTGACGGCCGTTCAGAGGGATCTCCTGCACCGTGCGTTGGTTTATTACCTGACCGACGGAAGTCGTTGCATTCTCGATCACTGGTGCGTCGGCGGTGACATTTACCTTTTGCTCGACAGTACCGACCTCGAGTTGGAAATTCTTGACGATCGTGCGCGCGACCTCAACGTTAAAATCGCCCACACTTTCAGTCTTAAAGCCCGGCGCGCTGACTTCGACTGTGTATGTGCCCGCGGGCAAGGCCGCGAGCTGATAATTGCCGGAACTATCGGTTTGGGCGGTCCGCTCAATTGACGTGCCCTGATTGCGTATCGTGACGGTTGCGTTTGGCACGACCGCCCCTTTCTGATCGGTAATGGTGCCCTGCAACGTAGCCGTGGATTGGCCAAACGCGCTCGTCACGGCAAAGAGTAGTAGCGCAACTGTTACGGGTAAACTTAGTAAGAATTTACGATGGCTCATTTGCATTGTCCTTTCGTAGTCCACCAGGTGATAGTTGAATGCGTCAACTCTAATTAGAATCGGCGGCGGAAACTTGTTCAAAGACTATTGGGGGATATGAAGTTGCGCTAGGCAATGACAGTGCCAAGAATTCTGTAAGCGCAGTCAGGAATTTCCGAAGGAAAGGCAGGACAGCTTTTAGTCGATCCGCCCGTGTCATACAAAGTTTCGGATAACTCTACGAGTTCTAGGATGAAGGACACACCCGTTCTTAGGCCGGTCGTTCCGTTTCCGGAACGCAGTCGGTGATCAATGAATGTAAGACTGGGACGAAATTGACTCGATTGTAAGTACCGGGACAATCATAGATCACCGAAAGCGGTTCTGTACCTGCCTTGCGGACTGAAATTCGATGACGGTTAAGACCTGATGATGTGAAGTAATGAAAGTGTCTAGCTTAATTTCAACTCGTGCCGGCTATCAAAAAATTTCGCCCACACGTCGTTCTTCTTCTCAACCAGTTCGGGCACATTCTTGATCGTGAAGTCGGAAATCTTCACGCCTTTTTCGATCTGTTTCCAGGCCAGCGGCATTGAAACCGTGGCGCCGGGTTTGGCGCGCGCACTGTAAATCGAGGCGATCGTCTTGCCGCGTGAATTCTGCATCGCGTCCACGTACACCTGTTGCTTCTGGCGCTTGGCGAGCGAGCGTTGCGTGGTCGCGATCTTCGGCGCGCGTTGGGCGACTTCATTAGCCAGCGCAAAAGCAACTTCCGCGATCTTGCCAAAGTCGTATTTCGGTTTCAGCGGCAGGTAAACGTGTATGCCGGACGAGCCGGACGTTTTCGGAAATGTCGGCAAACCGAGTTCGTCAAAGACTTCTTTACAAACGAGCGCTACTTCCAAAACATTTTTCCACGGCGCTTCCTTCGGATCGAGATCGAGCATCAGGTAATCCGGCTTGTCGAGATGTTTGATCGTCGAATGCCACGGATGTTGTTCGATCGTTCCCAGATTAACGAAGTGCAAAAGCGATCCGACGGTCGTGTAAACGGCATAGTCCAGTTGGCGCCCTTCCTGATTCGTCAATCGCCTGGTCTTGATGAACGCCGGCGCGCTTTCCAGGTCTTGTTGAAAAAACATCGGAGCACCGACGCCGCGCGGATAACGCTGCAGGATCGCCGGACGATCTTTTAGAAAAGGCAGGATGTAAGGACTAATGCAAAGGTAGTAACAAAGCAGATCGAATTTTGTCAGTCTCTCAGTCGGCCAATAGACGCGATCGAGGCTCGTCAGCGAAACCCGCTCGCCTTCGATCTCAAGAATTAAATCACCCTTAGGCTTCCTGAGTGCGAGAAAATCTTCTACCGAAATCGCCGGGCCTTCGCGTTCGCGGGTGCGCTTGATCTTGCCAGGCTTGGGCTGACTTCCAGTTTTGGTTTTGCCAGTGGCCATGCTGAAGTAACAATATCATCGGCGCATTGCTTCAGCGAGTTAAAGAGGACTCGCCGGATGATCGTAGCGGTGCAGTCCGGCAGGCTTCCCTTTGATCAAAAACACGCCCTCACCGTAAACTAATCTTTCTAGAATTTAATGCCAGCTCTTACATAGTTCGCTTCGGAGGGAAGAATCCGTGAATGCTCTGCCAGGCGAGTCTGCTCAGGCGTTAGTCACTACGCCCGATAATCGCAAACTGATCTACGCGGCGGTGTTCCTTTTAGTAATAGTCGGGGCGCTTGTTACGTATAAAGCAACGGCAGCGCTACAAGTGATTCAGAAAGTTCAAAACACCGCGACATTCCAGCCCAGGACAAATGTGCTCCCTTTACCCGGCAGTTCTTTGCAAATCAACGTCTTTGCGCGATCGGTGAATTACTTTTTAGTGATCGGCCCGGCGTTAATTTTTGGCATTCTCATCAGTGGAGTTGTTCGCCTGCTAATCACTCCTCGACGTTGGACAAAGCTTCTGGGGAATGGATCTATGCGATCACAATTCGTGGGCGGAGTTGCAGGAATGCCTTTGATGCTCTGTTCCTGCTGTGTAGCTCCGATCTTTTCGACCATGTACGAACGGTCCGCGCGATTGGGACCGTCGCTGGCAACAGCGCTTGCCGCACCATCTCTCAACCCGGCGGCGTTGATACTGACTTTCATGCTTTTCGAGAGTCGTTTTGCGATTACTCGTCTCGCCATCGCCATTCTCGCGGTTTTCTTGACTACCGCCGTGGTAGACAGATTGTTCAGAGTCCAGCTAAACGCTTGTCCGATAGATTCGGAAGATAGCGAGCAATTGACACTGATGGCTTTTCTGCGCTCGTGGCTGCAGGTAGCTTTGCGCACGGTTCCGTTGATCGTAATCGGCGTAGTGGTCTCGATGGTTGTTGCGCAGTGGCTGCCGGCCGGCGTCTTCGCTTCGACCTGGGGGAAAACCGCCGCGATTGTAATGGTCGCTCTCTTTGCCGTGCCGCTGGCGATGCCAACTTTTTTTGAAATTCCGCTGGCTTTGATTCTCATCTCTGCTGGCGCGCCGGCGGGTGCGGCGGTCGCGATGCTAATCGCCGGTCCGGCGGTAAATCTTCCTTCGCTGCTAACCATCACGCGCGCCACAAACTGGAGAGTGGCCGTGACCGTGGCGGGGTTCATATTTGTGCTCGCGATCGGTGGAGGCTTGTTAGTCAGCGTCCTGTGAAATGATCATCTAGCGACAAGCCCTTAACGTAATCCCCTAATCAAGCGCGCCCAGGCGCGTTCCTCGCGCGCCGGTGCGAACAGTGGAGCCAATTTCTTAATGTGCTCTCTCAGTTCTGTCAGAAATTTCGAATCAGTTTCTGCTCGCGTCATTAGGCGCGAGAGCTGACGCGTGTCGCCGGCCTTAAAAAGCCCCGGATAATCGCGACCCAGAATGCCGACGTTGCCGTCGATGCGCGAGGCGAGCACAGGCACCGAAGCGACAATCGCTTCCGACAAAGAATTGGCGCCGCCTTCGATGCGTGACGGAATCACGCACAACTGACTTTGCGACAAAATCCAAAAAGTTCGCGCCTTCGATTGTTGACCCAGCCAGTGATAACGAGGATTTCCGCGGGCCTCTGCCTTGGCGCGGTCAAACATCGCCGTGGTCATGGCGCCGCCAATCTGGAGGATGCGAATGCGCGACGAAGAGCCAAGCAGGCGGGCGGCGAAAGCGGCGCGAAAAGGATCCTTCACCGGGCGGAGATGACCGATTATGCTGACGTCAAAGTTATTCAAAGGGCTATCGGAGGACTTTTGTTGGCGGGCGTGTTTTTTCGTTCCGCCCGAACCTGAGCTCTTAGGCAAATTTTCGACCGACTGATAAATCACTTGTGTCTTGTCTCTTAGTTCTGGCGGGAGTTTTTCCAGGGCTTTCGGTTGCAGAACAACGATGCGGGTGGCGCTTGCAAGTGATTTTTGCGCCAGATGATTGTTTCTGAAATCGCGATAGAGATCGGTTCCGGTTAGCGCCACAATGATCGGAGCCGTGGGGTGGTGGTCGTGAAAGCGTTTGATTGACGAATGACTGCGGCGGGCGTGCAAAGCGATCAGTAACTCGTGCGGCCGAGCATCGTAGGTTTGCAGGATTGAAACTCGATGACCGAGTCTTCTAAGAATTCCGGCCCAGCGCAGCGCCGTGACTCGATTGCCGTAAGTGGATCCGGGCGGCGCGGGCGTAACGATTCCGATTCGCATCTTTCCAAACTACAGAGCGCAGGTGCGGAATCCGGCCCACACGTCTCGCCGGTCAGGCTGATAGAAGTTGCGGTAGGTGTTGTGAATCAGCCGCGCGCGCGTGGTCCAACAGCCGCCGCGCAGCACTTTGTGATCGCCAAACCAGGGAGCGGAATATTCCTTGTATGGACCAGCGACAAAGTCGGGATAAGGACCAAAGTCAGTGGCGGTCCATTCCCAAACGTTGCCGATCATTTGCCGGCAGCCGAAGGCGCTGTCGCTATCAGGCAAAGCGGTCACATCGATGCATCCCATCGCGCGCCAGTCGAGATTGGCCCGCGCTGGCGTTGGCGCGTCATCGCCCCACGGAAATCGGCGTTTGTGATCGGTAATTCGAAGGCCATCCGCAGTTGGTTCGGCACTGGCAGCCATTTCCCATTCCGCTTCGGTCGGCAATCGACGTTTGGCCCAGCGACAGAATGCGTCTGCTTCGTGCCAGTTGACGTGCAACACCGGCAGACGATCTTCCAGTGGCGCCATCCGATCAAAGTTTCGCCGCCACCATTTGCTGTCAACGAACTTCCAATAAACCGGATGCGCCGCGTCAACGCGCTCGCGCCACTCCCAGCCCTCGTCAGACCATAACTCGCGACGCTGATAACCGCGGTCATCGACGAAGGCAGCAAATTCTGCGTTGCTGACAGCCGTCCGAGAAATCGCAAACGGCTGAACGTGAATTTCGTGAGCCCGCATTTCATTATCGAACACGAATGGTTCCAACTGCCTGCTGCCAAGCACGAAGGCGGCGCCCGGTATGGACGAGTCGCCTAACTTTTCCTGACTCAACAAATTTTCGATCTTCAGCTCGCGATCATCAGCCGAGCATTCCTGCCGTGAGACGTCATCAACCGGCGCGAGCCGCGGCGCGGGATATCCGAGCGTTTGCCGCGTATAAGTGACGGCTTCAGCATGCATGTCCTCGTGAAAAAGCGCGAGCGACAGGAAATAAGAGAAGTCGTGAGACAATCCTCGAGCCCTCTCGACAGAATCACAGGTTGCGTTTTCATATTGATCGAGCACCCGGTTAAGAATCTTGTTGGCAAATCGAATCGTCTTGTCCTTTGAGGGCAGCGGCAGATCCCAGCGGGTCTCATGAGCAACCTTCGCGGAGTCGTAAAGTGCGTCACCTTCCGCAAGCACCGGCGCGTGTCCCAGCAAGTGTCGCAAGAGCCAATACTCCTGAAACCAGGCAATGTGTCCGATCTCCCAGCGCAGCGGATTCACGATCTCCAGCCGAGGGCCAATCATTTGTCCATCGTCGAGATCGCGAACTAACTCAAGCGTGCGCCTCCGGGCTTCGCGCAACGCCTCAAGCAATCCGGTGACAATACGATCCAATTTCATCCGCTAATTTTGTTCCGCAGACGCTCAGCTTCAACGAGTCATGGTATGCGAACCAGGGCGGCAAACCAAATTCTATTCGCAACTCTTCGCCTGTTCCAAATTGTGACAAGACAAACCGTTCATAATGAATATCCGTACAGTGGCAACGTAAGAAACCTGAGCGTGATTACAAATTCATACGCGCCGGCGAAACTGGAAACTACTGGCTTGCTGGCACGACGGTTGTAGTTATGTCGCCTGGCGGAGCTCGCGACGTATTCGATTGACTCGCTATTTCGCCGGGCCGCGCCGGCAGGTTTCACGAAATAAACCGCGAAAACGAGGTACGATTTCGCGAAGGAGTTAGAAATGAATTTTTTCAAGGTATGCGCAATCATCCTGGGAGTCAGTTTCGCCGTTGGAGCATTGAGCGCACGACTAAGTCACGGCAGTAATTCTTCGCAGTCTGCCGGAGAGACTTTTCCATCGTCGTTCGCGTCCGGGCCGTCCGGAAATGTCGAGATGGATCCTCTCGCGACCATTCGCTACCGGCTGGATGCTTCACAAAGCAAGTTCATCGCGCACGCGCTGGCCGGAGGGCTGCTCTGGTTCAAAGGCCACGAACATCTGGTCGCCGTGCGCGAATTCACCGGCCAGGCGCAACTGAACCCTGACTCGATTACGAATTCGTCGCTCGAGATCACCGCCAGGACCGCATCGATGGAGGAAACCAGCAGCGTCTTTACCGAAGCTCAAAAAAAGATCATTAACAAAGAATTGCACGACATCGTGCTGCTGCCGGATCAGCATCCCGATATCGTCTTTCGCAGCACGAACGTTACCGGCAAAGCAACCGGCAAAGGTCAATATGATTTGAAGATCGCCGGCAATCTCACGCTCAATGGAACCACGCGGCCAATTGCGATTCCCACAAAGGTAACAGTGACGGGCAACGAACTGCGGGCGCAAGGCGAGTTCAGCATCGATCGCAGCGACTTCAAAGTTAAAGCAACCTCGACAATGCACGGTCTGATTCGAGTGCGCGACAAACTCAAATTCACCTTCGATATCGTGGGTCATCAGTTCTAAGGCCTCATTCTTTGTAACGCATGCCGGTCCTCTAGTAATCTAGAGTCAATCATCTTTATGAACGAGCTATCCCGCCAGCAGGAGAAACTACTTTCCGATCTTCAATCCGACGCCTTCAAATATTTTATTCACGAAGTCAATCCCGATAACGGATTGGTTGTCGACAGCACGAAAGGTGGCTGGCCTTCGAGCATCGCGGCGGTCGGCATGGCGTTGTCTGTTTATCCAGTCGGCGTCGAACACGGATTGATCTCGCGCGCGGAAGCAATTGAAAGGACTCTGAAGAAGCTGCGCTTTTTCACAAACAGCGAACAAAGTACGAGCCCGAACGCAACCGGTTATAAAGGTTTCTATTATCATTTCCTCGACATGAAGACCGGACGGCGCGCCTGGCAATGCGAGTTGTCAACGATTGACTCGACGTTTCTTTTTGCGGGCATGCTCGCTGCGGCTGCCTACTTTGATGGCGATGACGCCGCCGAAAATGAAATACGTAAACTTGCTGACGAACTCTATCGGCGCGCCGACTGGATTTGGGCGACAAATCGCGGCGCGGTCCTGACCGAGGGATGGACCCCGGAAGGAGGTTTTCTGACCTATAACTGGCAGGGTTACGATGAATCGACGTTGGCTTATGTTCTCGGTCTGGGATCGCCCACGTTTCCGTTGCCGCCTCAAAGTTATCAAGCACGTCTTTCGGGTTGTCGATGGAAAAAAGTTTACGACTACGAATATCTTTTCGCCGGGCCTCTCTTCATACATCAGTTTTCGCACATCTGGATCGACTTTCGCGGAATTCAGGACAAGTTTATGCGCGAAAACGAACTGGATTATTTTGAAAACAGCCGGCGCGCCACTTACGCGCAACAGGAATACGCGCGCCGAAATCCGAACCAATTCAAGGGATACAGCGAAGTATGTTGGGGACTTACGGCCTGCGAAGGTCCCGGCCCCAGCGAACTAACTATCGACGGAGTCAGGCGACTCTTTTTTGATTACGTAGCGCGCGGTGTGCCCGATGGCCCGGATGACGGCACGCTGGCGCCTTGGGCTGTGGTTGCTTCGCTGCCGTTCGCACCGGAGATCGTGTTGCCGACTTTGGAGCACTTCAACGAGATCGAGATCGGCGTCGATCATCCTTATGGATTGGAAGCGACTTTTAATCCGACTTTCCCTGATGAAAAATGCCGCGAGTGTGGATGGGTGTCTCCCTGGCACTACGGAATCAACGAGGGACCGATCGTTTTGATGATTGAAAATTACCGTACAGATTTCATCTGGCGATTGACGAGCAGGTCTCCCTACGTCGTTAACGGCCTGCGCCGCGCGGGGTTCACGGGCGGTTGGTTGGATGGTTAGAATAGACTGCGGACTATCGCTCAACCAACGATCTGTTATTTCCCGTCGCGGCCCACTCCGGCAACCCGCGATCTAACTTTCCTAATCCAAACGTGCAAGAAGCCTCCCCGGCCACGTTCTAACCAACAAAGCTTCCGCACGCACTACTGGCGGAACTAACGATTTCAATTTCGCGCTGTGTGAAAGAAATCCCCAGGCACGGCAAGTTCTCAGTCTGACTGGAAGGAGAGAAAGTAATGAAGACGAATCTGTTTGGTTTGATGTTTGGGGTTTTGTCGATGATTGCTGCGCCGCTGGGCCTGGTGGCCGGCGCGTGGGGCCTGCATCAAGGCCACAAGGCGCAGGAACAAAATGAATATCGTCTCGAAGGGCCATTCACGCAGGACAACCTTTCCGTGTTTCTGATTCACGGCAAAGACAAAATTAAGGGCCAGACTTTCCTGACGCTGCAGGAAGCGCTGGTGCAAAAGAAAGTGATCGTGCGCGAGAAGGGCGATGTGAACGAGCTATCGATCGAGAATATTTCTCGTGAAGAGGTTTACGTTCAGTCCGGCGAGATCGTGAAAGGCGGTCAGCAGGATCGCATGCTGGGGGTTGATCTGATTCTGCCTCCGCATTCGGGCAGAATTCCGATTGCCGCCTTCTGTGTCGAGAACGGTCGCTGGGAACGGCGAGGCAGGGAGGAAGTGACAGTGTTTAATTCCTCGTCGAACGTGGCCGCCAGCCGCGAGATTAAGTTAGCGGCGAAATCCGCCGAGTCTCAGAGCGAAGTGTGGCGTCAGGTCGCGGTAGCGCAAGACAAACTCAGCGCGAACGTGGGCGGCAACGTCAGGGGTGCGGCGTCACCATCGAGTTTCGAGTTGGCGCTGGAAAACAGAGAGGTGCAGAAAAGCGCTGACAGCTATCTCAAAGCGCTCTCCACCATCATCGACGGCAAAACGGACGTGATCGGATATGTGTTTGCTATCAACGGCAAAATCAACAGCGCCGATGTTTACGCTTCGAGCGCGCTATTCAAAAAACTCTGGCCGAAACTTTTGAAAGCCAGCGCGATCGAAGCAGTTGCCGAATATCGGCGAGGCCAGAAGTTCGATCAACCAGCCGCCGATAGCGTTCGTGGATTTCTCGACGAGGCGCCCAAAGAAGGAGCTGAGAAGCAGAAAGACGTAAATCGGAGAATTCAAATGGTGACGCGCGAAGCGGACGGCAGCGTGTTTTTTGAAACTCGCGATCGCGCGAACTCCGACACCTGGGTGCATCGGAATTACATCAAGAAAGACTGAACCTGCGAGGGGTACGGAACCGCTCGCGGTAGCGAGCGGGTTCTACTCACAACCACGATGAAGGCACGGAGAAAGAGGTAGCTTTCTTTCTTCGTGCCTTTGAATTTAGAGAATTTACCCGCTCGCTACCGCGAGCGGTTCTGTATCAATGCACTATCTTCATCGAATAAAGAATTCCGTAGAGTTCATCCTGATGTTTGGGAAAATTAGCTCCGCTGGTCGAGAGAATTAGACTAATCATTTGGGTCTGGCCCGCGTAGGTGCGATAAGCCTGCCACTCCAGCCGGCGAATGTCATCGGGCCGCTCCGGTTTTGATTCGCGGAACTCGACACCACGCAGACCGTCGATCTCCAGCCACTTAACTTCGTCATATTTGCCGACTCCTTGATTCGCCTTGGCGCTGTCGTACATCGCTTTCATGCTGACGTCCTCCAGACCCTTCATCGTAGGCATCACTGATGCGGTACCGCCGAGAAACGCGCCACCGCCGCCGGAGCTAAACGTCTCGTTGCGGGCGTCGTCTTTCTTCCAGTTGGCGGGCATGGTCCAGGTGATTCCCTGCTGGTCCCACTTCACGGTCTGACCATTGGCGATGGCCGCCAATTGCGCCGCGGTCGGTGATGCTTGCTCGACCGGATCGTTCCCAACCATCGTCGTACTTTTTGAGTTTGAGCTTTTCGATCCTTTGAATCGCTCACTTAAGTTGCAACCAAGCACGACGAGAAAGACCGCGATTATCAGCGGGATGCGCTTCATTGATTGATTCACCTTTACCGGAAAATGGAAAAGCAAGATGCTTTTATTTCAAAACAGTCGCAGAGTCAAATCGACGCATCAATCTTTCGTATCAAATCATCAACGTGCTATTCTTGACGCCGTACCCCTGCACAGTTTGGCCTTACCTTTTTGACGCGCTGAATTGCCGTTGAATATCAAGGAGTCTCTTATGCGAAATCCAAGTCCACATTTTCTTGTGCTGCTGTCGGGGATCATCGTTGTTCTGACCTTTACCTCCGCTTGCCAGCCGGCTGCTAACTCAAACGCGAATACCAATGCCAACAATCAAACCGCCAACTCAAATAGCGTCGCGACGAATGCGAACAGCGAAGCAAACAGCAACGCCGGGCCGTCAATTAGTACGCGCGAGCCTGATAAATACGGCGCTACGCTGACGTTCACGATCGAAACTGAATCGCGCGAGAAGGCCATTGGCATTCCGCCGTTGTCAATCAAAGTGGCGCGCAACGGCGACGATCGCCGGGTCGAGTTCAATTTGCCGGACGGCTCACTGCTCATCTACGTCGATCACGGCAATCATCATTACGTGATCGTGCCTTCGCGAAAACAATTTGCCGAATTAACCCAGGAGGCGACCGGGGTGCAGCCACAGAAACTGATGACCCCCGGTCAACTGGTTGAGAGTTTGAAGAACGTTAAGGGGGTTCAGCGTGTAGGCGATGAAACGATCGATGGCCGGGCGGCGGATAAATACAGTTACTCAAACTCGACGAATACGAATACTCAAGCCGGTCAAATCAATACGCAGGCTTTTGTTTACGTCGACAAGGAAACCGGTTTGCCGCTGCGCTCGGAATTGGTTTCAGAGAGTTCAGGCGACGTCAAAGGCGTGAAAGGTGCGCGGCTGGTGGCTGAAATGCGCGACATCAAGACTGACATTGATACGTCTTTGTTCGAAGTGCCGGCCGGATATAATCAGGTTGCGCCTGAAAAAATTCGCCAGCAGATCGACGCACTCACTGCGACCGTGAGCGCGGTGTTGAAAGGGCTGCTGAGCGGGCTCAGCTCGCCAGGTCAATCACCATCGCCCGCGACCGGATCGCCACCTAAGTACCAATACTAGGGGAAAAATTAGCCGAAAGAACTACTCGAAAAATGAAGAGAAATATTCTGGTAATGATCTGCGGATTGCTCCTGGGCGTTGGGGCGACGATTTTTTTTCTCGGGAAACCGAAATCCATGGCTGGCGTTCGGATCAAACCGCCCGATAGCAGCAAGGAAACTTCGGGAACCGTGACCGTGACTATCGATGAAAAGTTTTTTGATTCCTTGCTGGGCACGCTGTTTCAAAAACTTGGCCCGCCGCAACTGAAGTTGTCTCAAAACGAATCGCAAACCCCGATGCGGCCCGCGGTTTTTCAAAACGCCTGCAACGATGTAGTGATGCTGGCGCCCGAAGATGGCGAGGTAAAAACCGGCGTGCGATTCACCGGCGGGAAGGTCACCGCGCCGATCGCGTTCAACGGCAGCTACGGCATTCTGGGCAGGTGCACACAGTTCAAGGGCTGGGCCAGGACAACCGTCGAACTTTCCTTCGACCAGGGCCGGCAGACAGTTTTTGGGCAACTGAACATTGACGAAGTAACGCTCGATGATGTCTCGCCGATCGTCAGCAATCTGATCACACCATTCGTGCGAAGATCGATTACGGAGCGAGTCAATCCCTTCGAAGTGCTGCGCGTTTCGCAACTGGCGCTCGCTTTGCCGGTGCGTGCGAGCGGCGGCAGCTTGAAAGCGCAGGTGAAGGACGTGCGCTCAGACGTGCAGGAGGGTTCGCTGAGACTGTATTTGATTTACGACTTCAATGCTGAGAAGGACGGCGGTTGAACGTGAGCGAGTTCTAACCGGCGGCCGGAACCATGTCGGCGGAGACCCGCGGGCGACTTACCCGCGGTCCTATCTGATTCAACTCACTGGCGTCGATCATGTTCAGGCCGTGCTCGCGGACGCTCTTTAATTCCGGAATGATTTCTTTCTCAAACGGGTCCATTCCGTTGCGATTGCGTTTGTAGCCGGTGAAATCCAGGTACATGTGTTTGCGTATGAAGCGATCGGGGACGCCGGCAAAGCGCGCCAGCGGATACTTGATGCCCGGGCCAAATAATTTCTTGCCCATCATGTTGTAATAAATCGGCACACCAATCGAGAACTTCGCGTTATGTCTTGAGCCGCCGTACCAAAACTCCAGATTGTATTTCCAGCAGGTAAAGAAAAACTCCCACTGCAAATCCGTCATCTCGATCAGCTTCGCGCTTTCCTTCTTTTGCATTCGCGTATCTTCGAGCGGCACAAAGAAGGTCGGCACGAAAGTGCCCTTCGCGTGGCGCAAATCGTAAAGCAGATCGAGCGATTCTTTCGTGTCGGCTTCGGTTTCCCCGGGCAAGCCAATGATAAAGGTGCAGAATGGGAACCAGTTGTGACGGTTCAGTGTCTCCATTCCTTTTAGAATCACATCGCGCCATTGGTGGGCTTTGTAAGGATAGGCCTTGCCCTTCATATAAGTGTTGAAGAGCCGCGCGCTGCCGGTTTCCAAACCGATAATTGGATCAGCCGCACGATGATCCGGATCGGTCGAGTCGCGATGATGAACGTGCGAGTAAGGGACCAGCAAAGGAGTCAGCCGCTCAATGATGCTTGGATCTTTTACCACCGGCGCCATCGTGATGTGCGAAGTCTGAATCGTATCGACGCCCGGCACTTTGATGATCTCGCGGAACAGCCGCTCCAGGGCCGGCGCGTTGGTTTCGAAGTTGGGCAGTTGCTCGTAAAGGAACATGTCCTCTGTCGAGATCATAATCTCGGTCGCGCCCTCGCGAGCGTTGACTTTCACGCTTTCAATGATGTGCTCCAGTGGAAACGAGCGTCCAACTTTGGTTGCCGGCCCGCAAAACTGGCAGCCGCGCCCACAGCCCCGCGTGATCTCGACCACGCCAAAGGTTGAACGGTGACGAACGACCGGAATTTCTTCGACTGTGGGTTGAGTATTTTTCGGCAGCTTAACAATTCGCGGCAGCGTGGGATCGCTTGCCATGATGCGCTGGAAAAGATCGTCAAAGACCCGTTCGATCTCGCCGTCGATCAAATAATCAATCTTGAATTCATCCAGGCGGTTTGCTCTCTCCAGTTGCCAGGAACCGGGGCCGCCCACGACGATTTTAGGTTTGTACTTTTCAATAACCGGATGCTTGACGATGCGCAGGAACTGATGCGCGTTCAGCGGCAATTGGTTCTCGCCGAAGATTTTGGCGTAGACGTCCGTCGCGTACGAGATGCCTAACGGATTGTGCGCGTGAATCGCCAGGACCTTAGTCTCGGGACCGACGAACTTGTCCAGGTTATCGACATAGCAAGTCACTACGTCTTCTTCAGGATATTCTCTGAGCAGCAGCGTCTCGACCATTCGCAAGCCGTTGGGCACGTATTTGGCGCGGCCATCGGGCCACGATTCATTCTCGAAAGAAACTTTATTGAAAAAGGTGTGCGCGAATTTCTGCGGCACGGTAGCAGACATCATCTGTTGCCAGATGCTGTGATGCCACTCGCTCGCCTCAGTGGATGAGGCCGTTAGTACGATCTTCGGTGAACCCAAAGGGGAGATCCTCCGCTCTTAATCGTCGCTTGAGAATGGACTTGAAGACGCCTGGAGCCTTGGCCCAATGCTAAGCTGGCGGATTTTAACATCAGTCGCTCGTTGTGCCAAGCTCCTTTCTCTTTATGGTCCACTACGCTCGATCGTGATGAGACTTCGAAACATAAAGGGATCCGGGCTGCAAACTAACTTGAGAAGCTAGTCAATCCGCTGCATTGAACGCAAGTAAACCGAGTTTCAGTACGATCGAATTACAGTCTAATTTGATGGTGGATGGACTTCGGCTCCGCGAGTCAATGGGCTGGCGGCGACAGGCTAAGATTTGACACCATGGTATCCACGCCTCCACTTCCGCAAGGCGGCTGTAGTAATAAAGTGAGTTGTTTACCAGCACCCTAATCTTAGTCGTCGTAATAGGCGAGAAGGTAAACTTCCGCCAGACTTTGTTGTTGCCTGTGACACTACCGCCCGGCAGTGTTACCCAACTTGAGCCGTTTAAGTACTGCACATCAAACGCAGTGATGCCGTAAGAGCCAAAAATCATATCCATCGTTGGCTCGGAAGGACTTGCGTAGTTGTCCTGAATGGTGAAGACATCTATTTCGTTGATTGTCTTGCTGTCACCAAAGTCGATCTGCAACCAATCGGGATAATCGGTCGTCGCGTCATTCCAACCACCACCATTCCCCCAGTTTGCTCCTTTGCGGTCACCATCGTTAGTGCCGCTGGCGGGATAAGCGGAGCTGTAGGTTGACGAGGCGCTGGCGGTGGCCCCGTTTGCGGCCAGTGCTACATTCACTCTGGCGTTGGCACTGCTGATAAGTTGAAAGTTGTCGTACTTTGCCGTGCCGGGTGTACCTTTGCCCGTGCCCCAAGCGCCGGCGTACAAATAGAAACGCAACGATGTGAGCGAGAAGCCGACCGCGGCAGACTTCCGTATTGTCCATTTGGTTCCGTCAGCGCTGGTTTCGAAGTTAATCATGTTAGCGGTCTGATCATGACGGACGCGCCAATAATGTTCCGCTGCGGGATCGAATGTTGCCAGGACCGATTGGTTGTTGACGCCGTTGACCATCGAGCGAAACACCATGCTGCCTGATCCTGCGTCAATCAAGAAATAGTTGTTCGCATCCAGCACCACTTGGATGAAGTCTTCACACCATCCAGCTTGGTTGACGGGCTGCGCCAATTCGACCTGTACCATTCGGCCGCTTAGATTATAAGTGGAATTGGAATAGACGCCATTGTAAGCAGCCGTGTTCGGTTGGAGAGCGATCTGCAATTGCTGCCCGGTTTCGCTCACTACCGCGGACGAATTCGGATCGACGAACGGTGGCCGATGTTTGTCGCGAGCACGAGATCGCCCACACAACCTATTACAAGTGGAAGCAAAAGTACGGCGGGATGCAGGCATCACCGGAATCGGGCAACTCCAAGATGCCTCATCAACAAGATGTCGCCAAAAGGCTTCCCACCCAGACTCTGGTGGGCCCCACAACAAATTATTATTCCTTATCGATTTCTGGATCACGCCACGTAAAAAATCCTCAACCAAACTGACCCCTTGCGTTACCCGCGTTTTAGATCACGTTGGCAACGAAACGAATCGCTGTCCTTTTTTGTTGGCCTGTATATGTATGCGTCGACAACTTCACCACGGACAGAAATGACGAGGCCGCGGCCTTCATTGCGGTAGTAGAAGTGATCCCAGACGTCAGGGTCACCATGTTCCCTCTTATACCCGCTCAGGTCGTACTTAAGATCGGCTAGCTTGACTCTCACTTTCGGATAAACCGCGATACTTATGACGGTATTGGGTGAAATGTTCCAGCCTTCGTCATCGCATCGACTGTGTGAGTAGTAAAAAACCACAGTCTCATCATTCAAATGATATGTTGCTGTAGTCTTGTCATCGGGGACTCCGAGTAATCGTTCAACGTCAATCCGCGTTGATCTTAAAGGAACAATGCCACGCCAGCCTTTACCTGGGCACGTGGACGGAATAGTTACCGCCAACAAGACAAATGGCAAAAGTTTTATGTTGAGCAGCGAAGTCATTTTTTCGTTCCTCCTGACTTGGTTGGCCCACACGCGGCATTGAGAAGGTTGTCGAAAATGCCTGCGTTATAAAAGTTATCTGTCAGATTACCGCCAGCGGGTACCTTGAGAATATCGCTATCTTCCAAGCTGCTTCCAGAATTCTGCTCCAGCCCCTTCTTAACTAGTTTGTCGATGAAGTCCTTACAGTTCTTATCTTTTAACATAGTTTCAATGTCGCCCCTGAGCTGAGCAATGTCTTCAGGCGTCATAGGACGCTCACCTCGCCCTGCTGGGTTCTGCGGAATTAGGAACTCTTCCAACCTCAATTAACCCCGGGAACCTTGATCGTTTTTGTAGCAGCTACCTCTTGGACGCTCTTTATCGTGAATTTGAACCGATAATTGTTATCATGACCGTACCCTTGGCCATTCGGTTTGAGAAACACTCCCGTCACCAGCATTTCCGTTTCTCGGATCGATGAAAGATCCGCGTACATGCAACAGTACACCTGTTCTTCAACTTTCTTTAGCACGTCAGGAAGAGTAAAACACTTCACAGATTCGCGATCGAAATCCGCCCAGACGCGATTGTCCTTATCAGTGCAGTTGCCATCAACGAGGGCGGACACCTCGAAAGTCGAGATGTACTTCGCTCGAAACCTCACGATTTTTCCGTCATACTTATCCGATTGCTTAAGCAGGTCGCAAAATGCGACATTATATGCATCTGTTCTTTGCCGAGAACTCGTGTGGGAAGAAGACTGCGCGATAGCAACTACCCAACAGATGAGCGTGATCAGGAGCAAGGCCTTAATTGTCCTATACATTGTTTTCTCCCTCATCCAAAGATAGCCAACGACAAGCCCCTCCAGAGACCTTCACCTAAGAGTCCTAACTGCGGGTCGCTTATCTAGGCAGGTAATGTCGTTCGCTGCTCCGGCTAATTTGCTTTCTGTATAATCGTATCCAGCCGCCTTTCTGGTTGCCTCAGCAAACTCAGGGTAACGATTTCTGTATTCATCCGCGGAGATAACGACACCCAGCTTGTTCCATGCGGTGGCCATCACGGCATCAGTGTAATGGTTGCTGTAACCGCCGCCCGCAAGAGGCCGTATTCCGGCCCAATGCAGGATCTCGTGAAGGAGCGCTACTGCACTCTCCTCGCGAGCCACATTTGGATTGGCGTTCGCGCTGGAAGTCAGTCCAATGGCTAGATATCCTCGCCCTGTTCCCGTATCTCCACCGCCCGTTCCGTATTTGCCAGAATCTATGATGATGCCGCGCGTGCGGAAATCAGTCAGAATGTCTCCTATGCTGCCAGTGCTAAACCCCGTTGACGATTTCAGTTCATTCAATACTTTGTTCGTCCATTCCTCGCAGCCAGGATGATCTTTGAATAGCTTTGCGATGTTATCCAGTAGGGAGCCGACTTGATCTCGGCTCAAGGTGTTCTGCGGCGTCGTATGCGCCAACGACGTAGACGGCTCCGAGAAAAAGGAAAACGATCCCCAATAAGTGAAAGTAACATTAATCAGACTACCATCACGCCAATTGACGTGATAGTGGACGAGATCGCCCGACACCATGCCGCCCATCTTGCCCATGGCTTGTTGAAAGTCCCACCTGGTCATTGGCAATCCGTCCGAAGTCACACCCGGCACGAAGTCCGATGGATCGCCCCATTCGAATGCCAGCGGCTGGTTCCAGTTCTGCGCTGCCGAGAAGCTCGCAGCCTGTGGCGCAACCGGACCACTCTGTGGATCGCGCTCATCTCGTTTGACCGAACGATTTGCTGAATGGCCGTTGGTAGTGACTCGGCTGGTCGTCTCCGGATTGTGGTGTTCGAATGAAACACCGAAGTACGGCGAGCTGATCGCAATTCGTTTTCCGCCCGCGTAGATCCAAACGGTGGCCTGCTCCGACTGATCAAGATCAACTACCTGCGCGCCCAACGCGGTCGAATAAACGTAGTGATGAGTTACTGTGTCTTCCGAGACACCAAGAAATTCCCCAGTGTCTAAATCCCGATCGTTTTGCCGCGAAATCTCGGTGCGTTTGTACGGCCGACCGTTTGCTTCGTACGTCTGGATTATCTCGCTGGCCGGTTGTTGCGGCCACTGCGCGCTGCCGTCGCCCACCATCTGCTGCGAAATAGCATGTATGTTTTGACTGGCGACATCGACGCTATTGTTGTAGGCCAGATTAGCGGTTACGTTTCCCTCCGCGTCATAGCTTTGATCCGAGCGACGATTGTTGGTGTAGGTCGCCGAATCGGTTTGTTGGACGTTGTATTGATAGCCGGTCAGTTTCAAGTTATTCCAGACATCATAATTGGACGTTTGCTGATAGGGATCCGGGTGCCAATAGTCCCAAGTCTGTCCGCGCGCCAGCTTATTCGTGTCGGCTTCCTGCAAACGTCCGACATGATCATAAGAATAAGAACGATCCCAGAAGTTCCAGCTTAAGTCGTAGGCATGATTGACGCGGCCATCTGCATAATAGTCGTAAGTCCAAGACATCGAACTGAAGGATTGAGTGGGCGAGACCGCGTTGTTCACGTAGTTCACGTTGCTCAGAGTATAACTGGTGGGATGCAAAGTTGAATTGTAATTTATCGACTCGCTGACCGTGTTGCCATAAGTCGTGCTCTTGCGCGCGCCCCAGGCGCGATAGGTGACGCTGGAAATAAAGCTGGTCAGTGGTTGCGAGTAACTATTCGGCCAAATCGTGTATGAAGCTGTAAAGCCGCTGGCGCTCATCGAGTTCAATCTTCCAATCGAATCATAACTATAGCCGATCAATTGCGAGGTGAATGGGATTGAGAACGAAGTCAATTCGTTAGCCACATTGTAACCGTAGTTGAGAGCGTAAGAGCCGGTCAGATCGGGAAATTGATAACTCTCTGAAGTCAGCGAGAGAGTTGATCGTAAGAGTAGATGCTGCTGCCATTGCTGTTGCTTGCCGAAGTCCGATTACCAGCGGCGAGGAGAAGATCAACGAGAATGACGTTCCACGCTCACCGTGAGATCTAGCTGCGTAATTTTAACTCTTGATTACCATACGCCGCGGTGTAAGCAAGCGAATCACCCCCTAATTTTCGTTTCGATCGGTTTCATATCCTGAGGCAGACTCATGACAACTTCGTTTTTTATTTTCAGCTCCTTCCACCCGTCAGGCAAAGGTGTTTCTTCGTTCTTTACAGCGTTGGAGGTCTTGGAGGTCCCGGGAGCTCTGACAGTTCGAAACCGTGAGAGAAACCAGAACGTAGCCTCAAAGACACAAATGATGAGCACGCTAAGAGCAACAAGAAATCGCCCTGAAAAACTTTTTTCCTATCCGCATAATTCTGTCCACACCTCTTAGAAGGCGTGCCCCATAAGATTGCGTCCGCCCTCCTCTAGCGGTTTGATCAAATGGGCACGTTAAAGATTTGGATAGTACCGATACAAACTATAGAGAACGGATCCCCACCATAATACAAACCAGATCACGGCGACGGCCCAATCGATCAGCAGCGCTCGCTTTTGCGATGGCTCGGCCGCGAACATCCACCACGTCTCAAAGCCAACATACAACAGCAAAAGAAAGGAAGAGATCATCATCCACTTCTCGTCAATCCACCCGACGTGATTAGTTACTGCTCGGAAGTAAGGGCGATAAGTTAATAACAGCAGGTGCGTGATGTTGACTGCTGCTATCAATCGGACACCCAGATGAGACAGCCGATATCTGAGTGGGTGTCCAGCTGTCTTGCCCGACTTTAGACGAACACCGCCTGCGATCTCGTTATTGATTTCCACAAGACTTTCTCACCAAATCGATGAAGTGATGCCAGGCGTCGGCTTCAAAGGCTTCGCCACCGTTGTTCCATGCCCTTCGTGCTTTCCAATCCGCTATCTCTCCATCGGCTTTGATCGTGAAATGAACGCCGCCGTCAACATCTCTAGCAAAAAAACCGATTGTTCCTGGATAGAACACGTGCCCAGGGTTGGTCCTAAAGATGAAGCTCATCGTGCTTGCCAAACTGACAGTTACGGACATGCTTCGCCCGTAAGAATAAGACGGGTCTACTGTCGATACGGCTCCAGCCGCGATGTTTATGACTCTACCTTGAGTAATTGGACCGGGAGCAAATGTCAGGAACCCCACTGCAAGCCCACCGAGAACCGGCTCCGAGAAGTTACCGAACTTCGCGAAATTGCGCCGGATAGTCCGCATGACATCGTTGGCGCTTCGGTTGCACGGAAACTCACCGTCGAACTGTTTGTCGATTTCATGGTGAAGTCCTCCAAACGGACCAGAGTCACCTCCACCCGTATGAGGGTTCTGCGGTTCTCTTTTTTGATTCCTAGCGTCGCCTCACCTCGTCAGATCAAGGACCGGCTCACCTCTTTTGAATGTCATCATCGCAAGTTTGACTTGAACGCGCTGTTTGCCATCCTCAACAGAGACTCGTCTTCCCGACGCTTTCAGTTGTAGTCGTGCCTTATTGAAAGTTAGCTTGTTGGCATAGATTGTGAGCGCGTCATAGGTCAATACGGCTTCGTCGTACTCGATTTTTCCATTGGCTCTGCGCTTCTTTTGAAACTGTATGAGCAACCTAACTGGCCCGTCTGTAGCGTGAAACTCATCGTATCTTGGTGAACGCGCCGCGACGTCCGCTGATTCGCGAGCCGAAACAGTCGTACCGCGAACGAGGTAACGCGGCGTGGGAACAATATTAATCGTGATGTCAGAACCCGGCAGCACGCGGAACGCCGCGCGACGAAACGGATAAAAGCCTGGAATCTCAGTCGTTACTCTGTAGTTGCCAGCCGGCAAAGTGATCTCATAATCACCGCGGTCATTAGCCGCCAAGCTTTTAACGGCATTCTTTCCTTCGAAAATGATGGAGGCTCTCGGTGTCGATATCACCGCGCCATTTGCATCCATCACAGAGCCTTTGGCTCTTCCCATTGATTGAATCGCCTGAAGTCCTAGCTTCGGCCTCTGCGCGAGTAGTGTGCTGGCACCCAACACCATGATGAAAATAACCAAGAGCCTTCGAAGATATACAATTTTGCTTCGCATACAATCACCTCAGGCTAGTGCAGCGTTGCCAGTGGGGTCGTAGTTGTACTGACCGGTGTGTTCGAGAAGCAAAAATGGCGCACAAGCTCTGAATTCGCTCGGCTCTGTGTTGGGTTTCCCGAGTCGCCTGGGATGCGACTGACAACGTGGAGCAACTCGTGAATTATGACTGCTCCACGAATCTGCCCAAGACTCAAGCCTTGAAAGCCCGCTCCTTGAAGCGTGTTCACAGCCACACCAGCCGAGTTATTGCCAGAGAAGTAAAAACCATTCTGGTTGATCGTGATTGGATTTGCTGAAATCCTAACGCCAGGAGCCGTCGGACTAGGATATGAACCGGCGGCGTAACTGGTAACTGCACCGACATCGCCGCTACCAAAATTCTGCTGTCTTGTTCCGCCACCAGGTTGAGCTACCGGATATGTAGTTCCAGATGAGATCAATCCATTTGACGCATAGGTGTTTAGCAGTGTGAGTGGATTGGCGCCACCGAATAAAGCACGACAAAGAGTGTTTTGTTGTAAAGCCTGTCGCGCTTGGTCGATCCCTTGTGTAACGGGATTCGGTGCAGGGTTCTGCGGCTTAAACATTATTCCGGCTGCGCCCAAGCTAATAAAGTCTGCATTCCGGTTGAGGAAGTCAGTGCCGTCTTTGCCCCAGTAGGTCTCTTGACCCGCAATCACTCCGACATTGGGATTATTATTAAGGGTATTTTGCCAGGTGTTGTAGTCGATGTTGCTGGTCTTTTCGCTCTTCAGCCAGTTTGTGAAGGCATCGCGGGCGTTGATCATGTCCATGGTGTTTACGTAGATTCCCATCCCTTCATCGAGGAAACTGCCGTAGATGGGATCGCTCCAATTGTAATCGGGCGCCTCAATCGGCATCGCGCGATCTTTCATCAGTTCTGAACTGAAGGCATTAGGCGGCGGCAACGGAGCGATTGGGTCTGTAAGGTCTCGTCCAATCGGATCCGGCTCTTTGCGAGTCGAATAACTGCCGGTTGCGTCGGTGGTCACCGAAGCTCCCGTGATTGGATTCGCTAATTCAATTTCTGTGTAACCTCCCGCCCAGTGATAAGTAGCAATCCGCGAGCCACCTGCGTACACAAATCTGTCCCCGACGCCTCCATTGCTGTTCACCTCTGCAATCGTCTTACCGCCCAGCACCGTTGAGTGCACGTAATAGGTCGTCGTCGTGCTGCCACCGGGCCAATAGTGAACAATGCCATAATCATCCACCCATGAGGCATCCTCGCGCGTGGTGTTGATGTGCTTCACCATCTGTCCCGTGCCGTCAAATGTGTCGTGCGTTTCCAGAGCAGGCCCGTCCGGAGGATCAGCCGGCCAATCAGGATAAACTTTCCAGGTTTGAAATGAAACGAAGCTCACGGGCCGGCTGGCCACATCATAAGTGTACGGGCCATCAAACGTAGTTAAGGCGTTGCCTGCCGCATCATAGGTCCAGCCTTGCCGCTTGTTGTCGCTCGTATACGCGCCGGTTTCACCGTCAGGTCTGGTCCAAACCCGGCCACTTCGGCTGAGCACATTGTTCCATTCATCGTAGGTGTAGCTTTGACGATAAGGGCTGTTAGCTTGATTGAGCGGCGGCGCAGGTTGGCCGTGCGCTTCCACGCCGCTGTAGGCTTCGCTTAAGCGCGCTGAGAGATCAAAGTCGTACTTGCGATCGAATTTCGCGTCGTTAAGGTCGAAGGCGGTGTTGGTGCGGCCGTCGGCGTAATAACTCATCGTTGCGCCCATGTTGTAAGGCGCGCCGGTGTTAGGGTCATGAAATCCGCTGGCTTGATACTGCCCGATCTGCATGCGTGAATTATAAGTGAGATCAGCCTGCACGCTGTTGCCAAGGGTCGCGTGTTTCATCCCGCCAAAAGCGCGATACTGCTCGTTGGAAAGAAACTGCGTCACGCCGGTGTAGCCGGTAGCGGGCATGCTGGTCAGTCGTCCCGCTTGATCGTAGTTGTAGCTGACTTGCGCGTTGGTCGGATCGGTGACGCTGGTCAACAAGCCGGATAGATTATAGCCGTAACTGATCGTGTACGTGTGATTGAAGTCAGGAAAATTGAAATTTCGCGTCTCGCTGGTCATATGGGAGAGCTGGTCGTATGCATAACTAATGCTGCCCGTGCCATCTAACATTCCGGTTCTATTGCCTGCTGCATCGTAACCGAAAGAAACCGAAACCAACGCAGGGGACACCGCCGGCCAGGAAACACTAGTCAATAAATGTCTGTTGTTGTACGTATTGCTGGCAACGACACCACGCGGATCAGTCACGCTTAGAACTGTGTCGTCGGGGTTATAAGCGTAGCTGGTGGCGGTGGTCTGTTGCGGAAGTTTCTGCGTTGCGACGCGGCCATAACCATCATAGGTCGTGACCGATTGCATGCAAGTGCCGGATGGACAACTGGAGTCGGAAGTGGCCGCGCCTTTGTAACTCTTCGTTGCGGTCACCTGATCGCGCGCGTTGTATTCCGTTACCGTCGCAGAGTAGACAGTCCCGTTTGTATTTAAAACTTCTGATTTGACGGTTCGTCCAAGCACATCACTGTAGACATTCTGTCGCCTTCCCATTTCGTCAGTCAGCGTGGTGACTTCGCTGCCGGCGCAGCCGCAGGCAGAGTAAGATGCGATCTTCTGCGTACCGTCCTGGTTCGTAGTGATGAGCGGCCGGCCTTTCCAATCATAAGTCTGTTGTGTGTAATACCAGCCCGCCGCGTCGTCACCGCTGGGTACCCAGGCGGAGTTTATTTCCGTGGGGTTGTCTTGTTTCACCACCCGGCCCATCTGATCGAAATAGATGTATTGACCGCTGTAGCCGGTGCTGCTGCCGGGATGATTGACCGAGGTGGCAAAGGCCCGGCCCATGCCGTCCAAATAACTGATCGCAAACGCTTCATCGGCGACGTTGTTGACGCTGGCATAGCTGTAGACATAAGCCGGACCATAGACAAAGCGTTTGTAAGCGCCGTTGTTTGCGGTCGTCACCTGAGTGAGGCGCTGAGCGTTGTCGTAAGCAAAAGTTTGAATCGCGCCTTGCGTCTGGCCTTGCGGCGGTGGACCCTCAGTCCGAGTCCTGGCGCCAAAGTCATGGTTGTATCTTATGTAACATGGTTGTATCTTATGTAAGAAGTGATCGGGTTTGGGTCGGACACGCTTACCGCAGTCGGATATGCAAGGGTTGTGACTGAGGGATTGGCGACGTTGTTTCCGTCAGCGGAAAATGAATCCGCGTAGCTAATCGAGCTTTGATGCTCCAATGCGTCGGTCGCCGTCACCGGCGAGCCCGCCGTGTTGTACTGCACGCTGGAGATGGTTGAGTTGGACATGTTGAAGACATCATAGCGGCGCACACTGGTAGGGTTGCCGCGGCCGGCGAGAAAACTCGCGCCATAGTTGGTTTCGTCATGCTGAGTAATCGCGCCCTGGTTTTGTATCGAGTTTTCGTCATACTGCAACTTAATTCGAGAAACCAGCGATGTGCCGCTGTCGACCGTGCAGGGCACGGCCCCCTGGCTGCCGTCGCAAACCAACTGCGTTTCGGGCAGACCAATAATGTGTTGGTTCACATAAGTCGCATCGAGATTGTAAATGGTGTGCGAGCGCCGCAGCACATTGATAGTGTCAGCCTGATATTGATAGACATCGCTCGGCAAAGAGCAACTCGCGCCGCTGGGGAGGGTGAAAGTTGTATAGCTGATCGTGCTGAGATTTTGATGCTGGGCGGAGTCAATAATAGTTGTGTCCGTGACCCGCGGATTGGTTTGAAAACTGACGCTGGTGATGTCTTGAGTGTAATTGATGACGGTCCGTTTCTGCTCATTAACTCCTAACAATACCTGGCTCAGAGTTTTACGAGGCCTTTCTTCCACCCGGTACCATAGAACTCTTTGTAGATCGTCCCGTCAGGCGATGTCATCTGATGCGAACCATCTCCGGGCAGACTGAACTGCGTGATTACTTCCGTGGGCACGCCGTTGATGCCGCTCCAGTATTCTCCCCAAACGCGCGCGTCGTTGATGCGCGGACAATCGCTGGTCGAGTTGTCGTAATCGTATGCCGTGTAATTGCGAGGGTGATTGTCGGTGGCCGGATTGCTGTCTGAAGCGTAACTGGTGATCCGCGTCGCTTGTAAGGCGCCATTGTATTGGAATTTGGTGTAGGTGCCGTCATCAAAGCCTACCATCGTGATTGCCGGAATCACCATGCCATTCGGCGCGCCGGAAACATTCACGCCTGAGAAGCTGGAAGCCATCGTCAAACTGGTCCAGCCAAACGTGGCCCAGGTGTGTGTTTGTCCATTCCAACTCTGCGTGATCGAAATCAAATTGGCGTTACCGTCATAGTTGAAGTTAATGATGCGCGTCAGCGTGTCCGTAATATTCGTGATATGGCCCATCCAGTCATAAGACACGCTAAGGTAGTTGCCATTGCGGTCCTTAATCTGCGTGCAGTGCCATTCTTCGTTCTGGTACTTGCTATAGTTCATCTGCATGCCGTCGGTCGTGCGCAACAACAGCGTGCTGCCGTTGTCGGTCAATTGCAGATAAGAAGAGTCAGCGGCTTCATAGATGTTCGTTCGTGCCGACCTGTCGCAACTCAACCCGATAGCCTGACGGAGTGATCAGCAGATAGACGTTCGCGCCCACCTGCGCGTCGAAGTACTTTTCCTGCACCGTGGGAAAGCCGAGCCGAAATCCGGGACTGGGCCAGCCATCATCTTCATCGAAATAGAGGTATGGACCGGAGCGCGTCCACACCGCCGAGGAATAAGCGAGTCCCAGGCCCAGATCCAAGCCCGCGCGTCCCGGCAAACTCAACAGTGACACACCCCATTCGCAATCGCGCGCCAGCAGTTGATTACCGGTTTGGTTGTTCAGATCGACTCGGGCCGACAAGAGAGATGAGACTGCGCTGGATGCGGAACCATTCGGTGTGATTGTCCCTACGTCATAGATAAACTCGCCAGATTCATCGAAAGCGCGGCGCACGGCTTCACGGCCTTGCGACGGAATCACGCTTTCCCAATAGGCCCAGCCGCCGGTGTCAGGACCCCGCAACAAATAAGTCTCATACAGATCGTAAACGTACCAATGGTCGCTGCGACTGCGCGCCGCATACTCGGAACTCTCAAACAAAGTCTTGCCCAACTCGCGCGCGGCCATCACCATCGAGGTCTGACCCTTCGCGTAAGCCGTCCGCAGAATGTCATCCCAGTAAGCTTGCTCAGTAGCATTTGGTTGTCGCGCCAGCGAGTTTTGAAAAAGAGTCTGCACGTATTGATCGTCGCCGATGGGAGCAGGGGCTGTGATTGCGGATTTGAGTGAGTGGTTGAACTTGTTTGGATGAGTAGCAGAACCACTCCTCGCCATCGGGACCTTGACATGGCTGCTGGATGCGGCGATGTCGCCAACGCTCCCAGTATTTAGCGCGCCTATCAGTGTCGTTCCCGGATCGCCAACTTTCTTGCCATTGCGCGGCGCCAGCGGATTGCGTCGTGAACGATCCGTCGATGGCAACGGCAGCGGCGCTTGCGGCGGAGCATTAGGAAGACGTCTCACCGCGTCAATGTTTGGCAAGTTTGCTTGAGGCGGCCCCAGCACCGGCGCCGGTGTAGCCACTCTGCTCCCTTGACCATTCGGCGACCCACTCTGAGCGTGCGCAATGGAAGTATTGCGAAATCTGATTGGAGTGAACGTCAAGAGAGAAAGGACGAGAGCCAGTGAAATATATAGACTCATCCAGCGAATTAATCGGCTGGAAAAATGGTGAGCGCGGGACATCAGGACGCTCCTTATACTGATAGATTAGTTATCACTCGGCTTCGGGGGATGAGCGCCGAGGTTCAAGTCATCTCGCTGAGCCAACGAGTTGTCTGGAGGCAGCTCGTGGAAGGTCAGCCTGTTAGCGTCAACTACAAAGAACCCTTCGAAATGTCGCAAACCGTTGATGCTGATTGAAATACCGAGGGACTTTAATCGGTCTCCCAAGCCATCAACATCAACCAGGTTCCGTTCGACTTATGCAATCCGAAGAAGTTGAATATCTTTTTCATCCGACAGATTTTCAATTTCACTGACCTGAACCTTCGGATTTCGTGAGTCTCACGCCAAGAAAAAGATCCGTAAAATCGCAGCGACATTATGCGCCGATTAGCAAGGAGTCAAGCTAAATCTCTTGCATCTAAAATGGCTGTCTCCCTTAACATCCGCGCGCTGAGTCATTATAAAAACGTCTGCCTTTTGGACGCCACCGCTTCGCGCTTTGTTCCAGATCCGGTCCGCCGCGAGTGTGCGAGAACATCAAATTTTCGGAGCCGCGCCCTTCTCACCTGCAACGCAAGCGGGTCGTTTCAGTTAGCCAGGCATTAAGATTCCTCGACCCGACTACTCGGCGTTACTAGGTGACATCGGTCGCCGCACTTTGAGCCTTAGTAGTTGTCCAACGATTTCAACCAGCGAAACCACTTCTCTTTAGCACGACGGTGCGCGGCAAGTCTTGCAGGTCGTGGCGTATTTCAAGAAGATCCCAGGTCTCGGGATCAATTAATTGTCTAATATTTTCACTCTGGCCGAAACCAATCTCAAATAAGAAGTGGCCATTGGCGCACAGAAATCCTGCAGCGTCCATCAACAGTCGGCGAATGATCGCCAAACCATCGGGTCCACAGACCAGGGCCGAGTGCGGCTCGTAATCCCGCACTTCCGGGGGCAAGCTTTCGAGCTCATTGTCGGCAACGTATGGCGGATTTGAGGCGATTAGGGAAAAGGCTTCCGATGGATCCACCCGAGAGAAGCAATCCGACTGAACCAAACTTAAACGATCAGAAACCCCATGTCGCTGCGCGTTTTTTTGCGCCAGGCGTAAGGCAGCAGGTGAAACATCAGTGGCGATGGCGTGAGCTCGAGGCAGTTCGCGCAGCAGTGAGATCGCAATACACCCCGACCCCGTGCCGATGTCGGCGATCGATGGCGCGGAAACATCTTTTAAGAGTTCCAAAGCAGCTTCAACGATCAATTCAGTTTCAGGCCGTGGGATTAGCACATCCGGGGTTACTTCAAAGTCCAGTTTGAAGAATTCCTGATGACCAGTGATGTATTGCAAAGGCTCGCGCGCGGCGCGCCGCGCGATGAACGCGCGGAATGAATCAGCTTCGTCTTTAGTCAGCAGGTCATCGCGGTGGGTGATCGTATAACTCTGATCGCGCCCAATCGCGTGAGACAGCAATGTACGAGCGTCACGTTGCGGCTCTGCAATCCCGGCGCGGCGCAAAATTGCCGCTCCTTCCAAGACGGCGCCGGCGATCGAGTTACTCATGATGTTGCTAATCCAGCCGTTTTCATATTAACCTTCGCTCACCAGAAAAGTTGAATTGACTTAAGACTGGCGGGGCCGCAAGGTTTGCGGGAAGAAGCGTGCGATTGTGATTTTAATTGCATTAGCACGAAGCAAGTTTCCCGTTTCTCCCGTACGGAACGGCGGAACCTCCAGGGCTACAGACCTTGGAGGTTTCGCGATTTAGGGGACTGGTTTAACCCGGTTTTCACTTAACTGGAGGCGAAGGAGTCATCACGGAATGAGCGCGCTGACCAAAAGCATTCTTTTATTCGTGTTGAATTGGCTTGACGGACAATTGACGATTTTTTGGGTGCGCTCGAACATCGCCACCGAAGCCAATACCTTGATGGGCCAATTATTGAAACTCGGAGATGCGCCTTTCCTTCTGACTAAACTCGCTGTCGGAGCTTTTGCTGCCTACATACTCTTTCGTTGTTCTCATCTGAGGCTGGCGCGCCGCGGAATGCAGTTGGTTCTGGCAGTTTACTTTGGGTTAATGGTCGCCCATGCGGCCACCGGCCTATCGGCGCTCGGCTGGCATGGTCCGGAAGCTGTAATCAGCTACGTTGGTCACATACCTTACGCCCTGATTGCCATTTTCTCCTGATTCAGGCTTCGACGTTTGAAAAAACCCTCAAGAATTGCGAAGCCGTTCGCGGCGCGGCTAAACTAATCAAAGCATTACGGGAACCGAAGGCACAGTTCACGCGTTTGCAACTTTGCCCTTCGCACAACCGTAAACTTGGGCTCTCGCATCAAAACCTCGCCATGATGCCGAGACTTTGAAGCAAAAGAGGAAAAGAATTATGTACCGATTATCAGCACGCCAAATTTTAGCAATCGCTATCTTGTCAGGTCTTTTCGCGACGCTCGCGGTCTTCGGATTCCAACGCGCGGCGCGACATTTTCAGCCAACCAGCTCAGCGCTTTCGATTGCGCAGCCTGCGAACATCACCGATCCTTCGCTGGCCACCGACGAACAAAACAACATCGAAGTTTACAAGTCAATTTCGCCTGGCGTGGTTAACATCAGTTCCACCGCGATGGTGCGTGGTTTCTTTGGGCTAATGGTCGAGCCTCAGGAAGGCACCTGTTCGGGCTCGATCATCGACGAGCAGGGCGACATCGTTACTAACTTTCACTGCATTGAAAGTGCTCAGAAACTCAGTGTCAGTCTCGGCGGCGGAAAAAAATATGCTGCCCGAATAATCGGCGGCGACCCGGACACTGACCTGGCCGTTATTCGTTTGGCGGAAGCATCGAAGGAAACGCTTACGGTGGTCCCGATGGGCGACTCAGACAGACTTAACGTCGGCCAGAAGGTGCTGGCGATCGGAAATCCGTTCGGGCTCGATCGCACTTTGACGACCGGGGTCATCAGTGGATTAGAGCGACCGATCCGCGCGCAAAACGGACGGCCCATCGAGGGAGCGATCCAAACTGACGCTTCGATCAATCCGGGAAATTCCGGTGGGCCATTGCTTGATTCACACGGACGAATGATTGGCATCAACTCGCAGATTCTGTCGCCGTCGGGCGCGTCCGCGGGTGTGGGCTTTGCAATTCCCGTGAACATTGCCAAGCGCATCGTGCCGCAGCTTGTGCGCAACGGCGAAGTGCGCCGGCCCAAGCTCGGCGTCAGCACGCGGGATGTTGACACGCTGGCGAATCAAGTTCGCATGCCGGTTTCTGACGGCGTGCTGATCATGGAAGTGCAGCCGGGCGGCGCGGCCGCCAACGCGGGTCTTCGTGGTCTGGTGCAGACCGACGAGGGCGATATCGAACTCGGTGACATCATCGTCGGCATCGATGGAGAAAAAATCGCGGGTAGCGACGATCTCTATCACGCGCTCGACAAACACGAAGTTGGCGACACCATCAACGTCGAAGTTGTGCGCAACGGCCGCCGCCTGAACGTGCCGGTGCGATTGACTGAAACTCCCGGGCGACGCGCTAACCCGCGGCGGAACTAGTCACCCGGCTTGTTTCTACCAGGCAAACGAAACGCGCGTCAGCAAAACTGGCGCGCGTTATCTTTTGTCCGCCAACCCAGCCGTCTCTACCCCGGAGGCCAGGTCATCTCGCGGCCGCCGAGAACATGCATGTGAAGATGAAACACAGACTGCCCCGCGCCTGAACCGCTATTAATCACCACGCGATAACCACCACTCGCCGACAGTCCATGTTCGTAGGCTACCCGCGCAGAGACGCGCAGCAGGTGCCCCAGCAGCGATTCATCCTTTTGCGTTGCGTCATCCAGAGATTCCATGTGTTCGCGCGACAGCACCAGCAGGTGCGTGGGCGCCTGGGGGTTGATATCGCGAATCACGACACAGCGATTGTCCTGGTAGACCACATCTCCAGGCACTGTGCCCTCGAGGATTCGGCAAAAAAGACAGTCTTGTTCACTCATAATCTTGTATCAATCGATATCGTTTTGCTGAAAGCGAACCCAGATATTAGCATAACGCGCCGATTCTCACGGCGATTTATTTCAGGCGGCGACCGTGCTGGTATCCCCGGAGGATGACAACGGCGCAGTCACGGATTCTCTTATTCGTTCGATGTCCGCCCCGACTGCGCGCAGCTTTGTTTCGATCCTTTCATAGCCGCGATCGATGTGATAGACGCGGTCGATCGTCGTCTCGCCTTCGGCCACGAGGCCGGCCAGGACCAGCGACGCGGAGGCGCGCAGATCCGAAGCCAGCGTGCGCGCGCCAGTTAGTCTGGTTGGGCCTTCAACGATTGCTTTCTGATGCTGGATTTGAATCCGCGCGCCCATCCGCTGTAATTCGGAAGCGTGCATGAATCGATTTTCAAAAATCGTTTCCGTGATCGCTGAGCACCCGTGAGCTTGCGTCATTAGAGTCATGTACTGCGCCTGCATGTCGGTAGGAAAGCAAGGATAAGGCTCAGTCACTACATCGCAGCCTTTGAGTCCGCGGCCTGAACTCCAGACGCGCAATGTGCTTTGATTAATCTCTTCGATTTCTACGCCCGCTTCGCGGAGTTTGGCGATGATGCGATTGCAGTGCTCAGGATTACAGTCTTTGATTTCAAGTTCGCCCTGAGTAATTGCCGCCGCGGTTATGAACGTTCCCGTTTCGATGCGATCGGGAATGATCGTGTGTTCGGCGCCGCCCAAAGCTTCGACACCTTCGATTTGAATCGTCGGCGTGCCGGCGCCGCGCACGCGCGCCCCCATCTTGTTCAAGAGCTCGGCCAAATCCCTGATTTCGGGTTCGCGGGCTGCGTTGTTAATCGTGGTGGTTCCCTTTGCCAATGTGGCCGCCATCATCAGGTTCTCCGTTCCCGTCACGGAAACTCTATCAAAGTGAACTTCTCCGCCGATAAGTCTTCCATGCCTGGGAATGCGCGCGACTACATCGCCGGATTCAAGCACGACTTCGGCGCCGAGTTTCGTAAATCCTGCCAGATGTAGATCAATCGGCCGCGAGCCAATTGCGCAGCCGCCCGGCAGAGACACTCGCGCTTTGCCGAATCGCGCGAGCAGCGGTCCCAGCGCCAGCACCGACGCGCGCATCGTCTTGACCAGTTCATACGGGGCTTCGAAAAGTTCGATGTGCCTGGCTGAGATTTTGTGCGTCCGCAATTCCGGCGTCAGTACATGAGCTCCGATGTCTTCCAGCAGGCGCCGCTGCGTGATGATGTCGCGCACATAGGGAATATTGTGCAGAGTGATCGTTTCAGGAGTGAGGATGGCCGCGGCCATGCACGGCAACGCAGAGTTCTTCGCGCCGCTAATAGACACGCGGCCTTTGATTGCATTGCCGCCGCGAATGCGAAATTTGTCCACGACGGAAGATTAAAGGAAAAGTTAAAGAAGGGCGAGTGAGAGTGAGTGCTTGAGCGAAAAGCTAACTCTTTGCAGGTTGGTATCCGACCCTCGGGTGGTCTGATATAATTGAAACTGGAATCGATGAAGGCGCTTCCAAATGAAGATCTCCTGCTGAATCCAAAGCCGGGCACGGCGGCCGCCGCTGCGCGCGATTTTGGAATTGATTTGACCCTTACTGTTCAAAACCTGCGATTGTCCCCCGAAGAGCGCATTAAGCGGCTTGATAGGGCTCGTGAAATGATGAAGCAAGTTAGAGAGGCAGGCCGTCTTGCCCGTTCCCGTCGACGAAGTCCGGAACCAGCTTGAGTTGTTGGCTCAACACACCGTCAAGTGCGTCATCATTGGTGGCGTTGCGGCTGTTTATTATGGCTCGTCCGAAGTAACTCACGACTTAGACGTTTGCTACGCACGCGACCGGCAGAATATGGAAAAGCTGGTGATCGCCCTCAAATCTGTCAACGCCCGCTTACGCGGCGCACCCAGAAATGTTCCATTCATTCTTGACGCTGACAGTCTTCGAAAGGGACTTAACTTTACCTTCGACACAGATATTGGGAGCCTCGATCTACTCGGTGAAATTCGCGGAGTCGGTGGCTTTAATGACGTAATAGAAGACTCCGAGAGGACTGAGATGTTTGGCCATGAGTTTTTCATGATTTCTTTGAAGAAACTAATCGAAGCAAAGCGCATCGCTGGTCGATCGAAAGACCTTCGCGTACTTCCGGAGCTCGAAGCGATTTACGAATACCAGCAAAGTCGGAATTAAAGCGCCTGCGGAGGTAGAAATGCTCGCAGAATGGTGCGAGCAGATCAGTGTGAATCGGCGAGTCAAGTTTGGGTCAAGATTTGTTGGGCCAGTACTTCGGCGCGATCGCCGTCATCGATCGCCAGGCGCATTTGGACCAGCGAGTAGTCTCGGCGTCGAGATTCATACAGGTTCTTTGTACTTTCACGATCGGGAGCAAGCGGCCGAATCGTATTGCCGCTCGAAATAATCCGTCGCCAACAGAGATCGAACGGGGCGTCCAGCCAGACGCTCAGGCAATTGTGTTGCGCGATCAACGCGCGATTGGCTTCGATGGACCAGGCGCCGCCGCCGAGCGCAATCACCCGTGCCGCGCTATTTTCAAACACGTTTTGCAGAGCGCGCGTTTCAATTGCACGAAAAGCATCTTCGCCTTCCTGCTGAATAATTTCCGCGGGAGAGCGTCCTTCGATTTTCGTGATAAAAGAATCGAGATCGATCATTCTGCAACCGAGTTGCCGCGCCAGTGCCGCCGCCACGGTCGTCTTGCCGCAGCCCATGAATCCAACGATGATGATGCGTCGGTCGTGTTTCATCGCTCAACAACCGAATCAAGCAGATCAAAAAACTGCGGAAATGAAACGGCGACGCAATCAGCGTCCTCAATTTCCGTCTCGCCTTTGGCGATCAAGCCCGCAACTGCAAATGTCATCGCCATGCGATGATCGCCGCCTGGGTCAATCTTCGCTCCGCGCAGCCGCGTCGGACCGCTAACGCGCAAACCGTCTTCAAATTCCTCGACGTCCGCGCCCATCGCGCGCAAGCCTTGCGCCGTAGTTGCGATCCGGTCGGATTCTTTCACGCGCAACTCGGCAGCGTCACGAATCTCGATGCCGCCTTCGATCTGTGAACCAACCACCGCCAGCAGCGGAAGTTCGTCAATCAACTGTGGGACAAAAGCACTTCGCAAGGTCAGCAGAGATTCGGAATCGGATGAAGGCCGCGAATGTCTCCCCTGAACCCGCACGGCGCCGACGGGTTCGCCACATTCTTCGAGTTCATCAGCAATTGTCGTGTCAAAACCGACCGCCTGCATCTGGTTCAAGAACAACACGCGAGTCGGATTGAGCCCGACATTGCTGATTTCAAGTGACGAGCCTTCGAGCAGCGCCGCGGCCGCGATGAAATATGCAGCCGAAGAAATATCACCCGGAATTGAGACGTCGCGCGCATTGAAAGATGCCGGCCCCTCGATTGCCGCAACGCGCGAGCCCTCGCGATCTCCACTCTTCACTTCGGTGGGGATGCCGAACCAGCGCAACATTCGTTCGGTATGATCGCGAGTGGTTTCATTTTCCGTGACTTCCGTTCGGCCGTTCGCACCCAGGCCGGCGAATAGAATGCATGACTTAACTTGCGCGCTGGCGACCAATAATTCGTAATTGATCGCCCTCAGCGGTCTGCGGCCCTGGATCACCAGCGGCGCGCGGCCTTCGTGCGATGAAATGTTCGCGCCCATCATCTTGAGCGGCTCGATGATTCTTTCCATTGGCCGCGAGCGCAGAGATTCATCGCCAGTCAAAGTCGAGCTAAAATTTTTTCCCGCCAGAATCCCGGCGAGCAGACGCATGGTCGTGCCGCTGTTGCCGCAATCAAGTGGCTCGCGGGGCGCGCGCAAGCCTTCGGCGCCCCGGCCGTGAACCACGAGGTCACTTCCTTCAGGCTCGATCTCGACACTGAGCTGTGCTAAACATGACCGTGTCGCCGCGCAATCGTTGCTCGTCGAAAAGTTTTTGATTCGAGTAGTCCCGTGGGCCAGCGACGCAATCATTGCCGCTCGATGCGAGATCGACTTGTCCCCGGGCAGCGACAGCCGCCCACGAATTTGCTTTGCGGGTCGAATAATCACGAGAGAATCTTAACGTGGGTCGCGGCGCGCGGGAAGTTTAGAGTTCAGCCTTCGGGATGCCGGATTATACCTCAGCACGCTAAAGCGTGAACTCTAAACACCAACTTCTTGACACGCGACCAGCGCGCATGCTAAACGTCCGTCTTCCAGTTAGCTCGTGCTTGAGTTCAGCAGCCACCGCGATTCCCGGCGAGAAAGGCCGCGCCTCCTGTGACCGAAGAAACGACGCGACTCGTTTTGCCCAGCCACATTGAGGCGGTTGCTGACGCCGCGGCCGCGGCCGCAGATTTTGTAAAGCGATGCGGCGCGGGAGAGGAGACTGCTTTTGGGGTTGATATTGCCATCCGCGAAGCGGTGACCAACGCGGTCGTTCATGCCAACCAGCGGGACGAAACCAAAGAAGTGGCTGTGACCTTCAGTTGTTCGACCGGTGCGCTGGAGATTGAGGTTAGCGATCAGGGCCGGGGCTTCGATCCGGCGAGCGTGCCCGATCCAACCGATCCGGCGAACCTCATGAAGACTTCGGGACGAGGTATTTTTTTGATCCGCAACTTCATGGACAATGTGGAATGGTTCATGCGACCTGAAGGCGGCACGACGCTGCGAATGAGGAAAAAACTTTAGGCAAAATTCCAGGAGGAGAATCCCAGATCATGGCAGAACTCAATATCCGCGAACGCCAGGCCGGCGATGTAACTGTTCTTGATATGGACGGACGCATCACAATCGGCGAAGGTAGCGTCGCGCTGCGCAGTGCCGTCCGCCGGTTGCTGGAGGAAGGCAAGAAGAAAATTCTTTTGAATCTCGCGGGAGTCGGATATATCGATTCCAGCGGCATCGGCGAGCTGGTTTCCAGTTACACGACAATCAATAAAGACGGCGGGCAGCTCAAGCTTTTGAGTTTGACGCAGAAACTGCAGGACTTGCTCACCATCACCAAGCTGCTGACTGTATTCGACGTTTACGAAGACGAGGCCGAAGCGCTTGCGAGCTATAAGTGACGCACGATCGGAGACGTTCGATTATTTGCGTCGCGAAGAAGTGCCGAGACGCCAGACGAGCGAATTGCTAACCGCGAACCGGAATTTGATAACCACAGAGAGGTGACCGATGGCTCAACTAAACATCAATCAGCGGCAGGCGGGCGACGTGACTATTCTGGACCTCACCGGTGAAATACGAATTGGCGGCGGGTCCACTGATCTGCGAAACGCGATCCGCGATCGGATTGCGGGCGGCAGCAATAAGATCCTGCTGAATCTTGCGGGCGTAAAATATATCGATTCCAGCGGCATCGGCGAGTTGGTCGCTAACTACACGACGGCCAGCAGAGACGGCGGACAGTTGAAGCTGTTGAAGCTCACGGATAAAGTCCAGGATCTTCTGGTGATCACCAAACTGCTGACGGTCTTTGATGTGTACGATAACGAATCTGAGGCGCTCAGCAGTTTCAAATAGCGATAGCGATCCCTCCGATTAGTATCGCAGAATGAAAATTCAACGGCCCAGTGAACCTGCTGGGCCGTTTGCGTGTCTCGCGACCCGTCAACTGATATTATTCCGAAGATGAAGCGCACAGAATTCGATCAGGCCGCTAGTGAAGCGCTGGCCCAGGCCGTCCGCGACATTGAAAAAGATACTGACGCGGAAATCGTAATAGTTGTGCGTGGCCGTTCCGGAGTGTATCGTCACGCCGACTATCTTTTCGGCGCGCTGTTCGCTTTTCTCGGCCTGCTATTCGTCCTCTTCTCGCCTTTTGATTTTCATACTTACTGGGTGCCGTTCGACGTGGCCGCGCTGTTTGCCGCCGGAGCTTTTGTATCTTCGCGCAGCGATTCGATCAGACGGCTGCTTACAACTGACAAATTCAGGGCTAAGGCCGCGCGCGCCGGCGCTGCGGCAATGTTCTACGAAGCCGGGATCGCCAACACCCACGCGGAAAATGGCCTGCTGATATATCTTTCTCTTCTGGAGCGGCAGTTGGAAGTGATAGCGGATCGCGGGATTCTGAAAGCAGTAGAACCGTTGAAATGGAACCACGCAGTTTTTGAGCTGAAACAAATCGCGCAAAAACCAAGATCCGAAACTCTCATTAAAGGCTTGCGCGACCTGGGGACATTACTTGCCGCGGCTTTGCCGCCGACAGGTGAAAATCCCAACGAGTTGGCTGACGGTCCGCGCATTGAATTGAAATGAATCGTTTTCGATTTCAAATTTCAGATTTCAAATTTCAGATTTCAAATCTGAGACTGCGAATCGCCAGGCGCCGATTGACGTTGCGCTTCGTGTTGGCCGGCGCAATTCTGGTTGGCGCTGCCTTTTTCAGTACTGAGACACTGGCGCGCGTCGGCGGCGGCCAATCCTATGGCGGCGGCGGAGGTCACGGCGGCGGCGGGGGCGGCGGCGCCGGCGCATTGGTCTATCTGCTGGTAAGGTTTTTGCTGTGGCTGACCATAGAACATCCGGTCATCGGGATTCCCGTCGACATCATCGTCATTGCTTTGGTGATCTATTGGTTTAGCCGCCCTTCCCGGAAGACATTGACAGTCGCGTCGTCATCCTCGATCGTTAGCGCTCCCGACGCAGTCGCGACCGCGATCCAACAACAAGGCTGGCAACGCGCCTTCAATCAATTGCGCCGCTTTGATCCCAACTTTTCCGAAATTATTTTTATTGATTTTTGTTACGCGCTTTACGGCCGGACCCACGATGCGCGCGGCAAGGGCGCTAAAGCTCTCGACTTACTCTCGCCATATTTGAGTGAAGAAGCGCGGGCCTCTCTGTTACAACTCAACCCGCCGAATTTGAAAGCCGTGCAAGGAATTATTGTGGGCGCGATGCAGGTCGTGAATGTGCGCGGATTGGACACCCCAACGGTGGGAATCAGCGTTGAGTTCGATGCGAATTACACTGAGTTTACGCCGCGTGAAGGTGATCCCCGCGGCGAGATGAGTTACTACGTGCGCGAGCGCTGGGAACTTGAGCGCAAGCGCGATGTGTTGTCGCCGACGCCTGAGCAAGCGACGGCCTTGCACTGTCCACGTTGCGGCGCGCCTTTGCAGAAGGATACCGTGGGAGCCTGCGCTTTTTGCGGCACCAAGATCGACAGCGGCGAGTTTCAATGGTACGTGCGGACTATCACGACGCTCAGCCGTGAAGCCCGGGGCCCGCTGCTGACTTCCGATGTTCCGGAAGTGGGAACTGATTATCCGACAATTACGCAGCCGAACTTTCCCGCGGTGCGCGCCGCCTTTGAACAAAATAACCCTTCGTTCAAGTGGGCCGAGTTTCAGGCGCGCGCGAGACTGATCTTCAACGAGCTGCAGGCGGCCTGGTCCACGCTGAATTGGGAACGGGCGCGGCCGCACGAAACAGACAACATCTTCCAGATGCATCGTTACTGGATCGACGCCTACAAACGCCAAAGTCTGCGAAACGCGTTGGAGCAATGTCAGATACTGGCGATGCAACCGGTTAAGATCAAGGAAGACAATTTCTATCAGGCGATCACCTTGCGGATCTTCGCGCAGGGCTTTGATTACACGATTGACGCGAACCAGCGCGTGGTCTCCGGATCGAAAACCAATTTGCGCCGCTGGAGCGAATACTGGACATTCATTCGCAGTCGCAACGCCAAGCCCGGCCCGGCGCGCGCCGATTTGAACTGTCCCAACTGCGGCGCCTCTTTGAAAGTGAACGCCACCGGCATTTGTGAATTCTGTGGCGGCAAGGTCACCTCGGGAGAGTTCGATTGGGTACTTTCAAAGATCGAACAGGATGAAAGTTACCCCGGTTAGCATCTATTTCATCCAAACTGACATCGAAATGGCTCGCGCTTTTCCCTCGGCTTAGTCCCTGTGATAAATTCGATTCAATTAGTCGACAAAGTGGAGTTAACGTGAAAAGACTTCTTCTGATTCTCGCGCTGAACTTATCTCTGGTCGCGCCGCTGTTCGCGCAGCCGGCGCCGATTGCGAAGGCTGAATATCGGAAAACCCAAAACGCAGTGGCCGCCAAGACCGCGGTGGCGAAGCCTGCCTCGGACATCGCCAGCCGGGTGCTCGCTAACGGGCTCGAGATTGTCGTGCTCGAGGATCATTCGGTGCCGCTGGTAACGATCGAACTCGCCGTGCGTAACGGTTCGTTCACGGAGCCGCCCGAGCTAAACGGCCTCTCGCATCTTTACGAACACATGTTCTTCAAAGCCAACCGGGCGGTGGCTAATCAGGAGGCGTACCTGAAAACGATTGGACAGCTCGGCATCGCCTACAACGGCGAGACGCGCGAAGAAGTGGTCGAATACTACTTCACCACAACTTCGCCAAACCTGCGCCCGGCCATGAATTTCATGCGGGACGCGGCGCTGTATCCGCTTTTCGATCAAAATGAATTCGAGCGCGAGCGTCAGGTCGTGATTGGCGAAATCGATCGTGACGAGTCCGAGCCGGGCTTTTTTCTCAATCGCGAAATGAGCGATCGTCTGTTCTACAAATATCCCAGCCGCAAGAACGCGCTTGGCAATCGGCAAACAGTTTCGACCGCGACGACGGCCATGATGCGTTTGATTCAGGGCCGCTATTACGTGCCGAACAATTCCGCGCTGGTGATCACCGGGGACGTAAAGGCGGAAGATGTGTACAAAATCGCGCAGGAGTTTTTTGGCGACTGGCCTCGTCGGGAAAAGGATCCGTTCGTCGAATTTCCGTTGGTCGAGCATCCGCCGCTGCCGCAGAGCGAGGGCGGAATTATCAAGCAGCCAGTCACGAACGTGATTTTGGAAATCGGCTGGCAAGGTCCGTCGATTGGCAAAGACGACGCGGCCACCTATGCGGCCGACACCTTCTCGTTCATCATGACGCAGCCCGATTCGCGCTTTCAACGCGATCTGGTTGACACTGGCCTGGTGACCGGAGTCGGCATCGGTTATTACACGCAGAGAAACGTCGGCCCCATTCAGATTTTCGCGCAGACAACGCCGGATAAAGCTCGGGCAGCGATTCGCGCAATCTACAACGAAGTCGCGCATTTCAACGATAAGGACTATTACACCGACGAGCAGCTCGAAAGCGCGAAGGCACTGCTCGAGGCCGACGATCTCTATTCGCGCGAGAAACTTGATGAATACGCAAAGACGCTTGGCTTCTGGTGGTCATCGACCGGAATTGATTACTTTCGCGGCTATCTGGCGAATTTGCGCCGCACTTCGCGCGCCGACATCAGTCGCTATGTCACAACCTATATCCAGGGCAAGCCGCACGTGGGCCTGGCTTTGATTTCAGAGCCGGCTCAGCAACAGGCGAAACTGACGTCGGAAGACTTGATCGGCAAGTAACAGTGATTGAAGCCGAATTGGATCGAGAACAGATTTTCCATTTGTCATTTGACATTGTTCATTTTGTCATTTGGTAAGCGGATCACTTAAAGAGTTTCTTCATCTCGTGATTGCGAAACAGGTTGAAATGAGCAAGAGAGAAATCGAAAAATGAAAAATGTTAGATCTCAAATGATAAATGGAAAATGGCTTTCGCTGCTTATCGCTTGCTGCCTGCTGCTTTCTATTTTCTGGTCGCCGGCGCAGGCGCAGTCGACGCAAACCGCGACCACGGCTCCTGATTTTCAAAGCGTAATCGCGCGCCAGGCCTCGCTGGTCACGGAATTCGAGGTCAATGGCCTGCAGGTTTTGGTCAAACGGCGCGAAGGAAGTCAGACCGTGGCTGCCGGACTTTTCATTCGTGGAGGCGCAGAAAATATTACTGCTGAGAACGCCGGTGTCGAAGCCTTTATGCTGACTGTCGCCAGCGAAGCCAGCGCGAGTTTTCCCCGCGATCGGCTGCGCAAGGAATTATCACGCATGGGCACCGCGATCGGCGGCAGTGTCAATTACGATTATTCAGCGCTGTCGCTGGTTACCACGCGATCGAATTTCGATCACTCATGGGAGATTTTCACCGACGTTGCGCTGCATCCTTCTTTCACAAAAGAAGATGTCACGCTCGCTCAATCGAGAATTGTTTCCGGATTGCGCGATGACAGCGACGAGCCGGACACATACTTGCAGCGCTTGCAGGAGGGCGTTGCCTATGCCGGCCATCCTTATCTGAATCGTCCCGAGGGAACCGCCGAAAGCGTCAGCCGGTTGACGGCCGAAGATTTGCGCGCCTATCACCAGAGGATCATGCAGACGTCGCGGTTGCTCCTGGTCATTGTCGGCGATCTGGACCCGGCGCAACTGAAACCGCGCATCGCCGCCGCGTTCGGCAAATTGCCGCGCGGAGATTACAAAGCAGTGACCCCGCCCCTACTTTCGTTCGCCTCATCGACAGTCGAGATTACGCCTCGCGAGCTGCCCACCAATTATATTCAGGGAATGTTCAGCGCGCCGGCCATTACTTCGCCGGACATCTATCCGATGTGGGTGGCTTCGTCGCTCTTGCGCGAGCGCTTGTTCGAAGAAGTCCGCGTCAAACGAAACCTCTCGTATGCGCCCGATGCGTTTCTGCGCAGTCAGGTGGCAAACGTCGGCGGCATCTATGTGACTGCGGATAATGAGAAAGCCAATCAGGCGGTGCGCGTGATGCTCAACGAAATCACTCGGCTGCAGCGCGAGCCGGTCAACCAGGACGACATCAGCGCCGTCGTCGCCCAGTTTCTGACGACCTACTATATGGGCCAGGAAACGAACGCAGCCCAGGCTGGTGAGTTGGCAAAGTACGAATTGATCGGTGGCGGCTGGCGTCGCTCGCTCGAGTTTCTGCAAAAACTGCGCGCCGTCACGCCCGCGGAAGTGCAGCGCGTGGCGCAAAAATATATGCGCAACATGCGCTTCGTCGTGCTCGGCAACGCGGCCCAAATCGATAAGAGCATATTCACCGCGCAACCAGGGAACTGAGGGCTCGTTTTCTGAGGCGCGCACGCATCTTTGCCCCTAACTACGCCAATGCTCCAGGCTGATTTTCTTAGCGTCTTATCTAGTTTCACTTCCGCGCCTTTGCGTGAATAAAACCAGGGCGACATTCTCGCAAAGGCGCAGAGGGATCGAGAGCCGCAAAGGAGAGGAAGAAAGAAGAAGAAATCAAAACACTGTCGGTGCGCCGTCCAACTTGCTGAATGAGCACTCATTCAGTATTATTTTGGCCGTCATGATTCCTGTTAAGAAAGCCGCCGTTCTGGGCGCCGGCACGATGGGCGCGCAAATCGCCGCGCACCTGGCCAACGCGCGTATTCCAACTCTCTTACTCGATATAGTTCCGCGTGAAGATTCAGGGTCTCAGTCAATAGCGAGCGAGGCGGAAACCCGACCGTTAGGGAGGGTGCAAGAGTCCGATCGCGATCGCATCGCGCGCGCCGGTCTCGAGGCTGCGAAGAAAGCGAAGCCGGCGGCGTTCTTCACACCCGATCTGGCTTCGCTGGTCACGATCGGAAACTTCGATGACGACCTGCCAAAGTTGAAAGACTGCGATCTGATCATCGAAGCGGTCGTCGAGAATCTTGAGATCAAACGGGGTCTGTACGAAAAGGTCGAGCAGCATAGACGGGCCGGCGCAGTCATAGCCTCAAACACCAGCGGCATTCCCCTCAAGCAACTCGCCGAAGGACGCTCGGAAGATTTTCGCGCGCACTTCCTCGGCATGCACTTCTTTAATCCGCCGCGTTACATGCATCTGGTCGAATTGATTCGCACCGAATGGACCAGGCCGGAAGTTTCCTGTTCGATGTTTGGTTTTCTCGACGAACGTCTGGGCAAAGGCGTCGTCGTCGCGAAGGACCGGCCGAACTTTATCGCCAATCGCATCGGCACGTTCGGCGCGCTGCACACGATTCGGACGATGGTCGAAGACGGCTATTCAATTGAAGAAATCGACAAGATCACCGGCCCCTTGATCGGACGGCCAAAGTCGGCAACGTTTCGCACCTTCGATCTTGTCGGCCTGGATGTCTTCGCGCACGTCGTCAAGAACCTGTACGAAAATCTTCCGGACGATCCCGATCGTGAAATGTTCGTGATGCCCGAGTTTGTTACCAAAATGATCGAGCGAGGACTGCTCGGCAACAAAACCAGGGCCGGTTTCTACAGGAAGCAAAAAGGCGAAGGTGATAAGCGCGAGTTCTGGACGCTCGATACGGCCACGCTTGACTACCGTCCTTCGCAGAAGGTGAAACTGCCGGCGCTCGACATGGCCAGAAACATCGACGACAACGTCGAACGTCTCAAGACCCTGGTCTGGTCCAAGGATCGCGTGAGCGCGTTTCTTTGGAAGACGATGTCGCGCACGCTCTGTTATGCGGCGGATCGAATTCCGGAGATTGCCGACACCGTAATTGAAGTCGATCGCGCGATGCGCTGGGGCTTTAACTGGGGAATGGGCCCGTTCGAAGCGTGGGATGCGATTGGCGTCGAGAAATCTGTGGCGCGGCTGAAAGAGGAAGGGAAAACCATTCCCGCGAACGTGCAGAGTATGCTCGACGCCGGTGTGAAATCCTTCTACCGAAAGAAGGACGGAAGGCAGTTCTATTATGATTTTGCTTCCGAAGAATACGTGCCACTTGCAGATCCTCCGGGCACTATCATTCTTAAATCGCTGAAGGATCGCACTCCCGTCATCAAAAAAAATTCCGGCGCGTCGCTGGTCGACATCGGCGACGGCGTCGCTTGTCTCGAGTTTCATTCGAAGATGAATTCGATTGGCGGCGACACGCTCGAGATGCTGAGGGTCGCGCTCGGTGAAGTGGAAAAAAACTTCGTGGGTCTGGTGGTCGGCAACCAGGGCCAGAACTTTTCCGTGGGCGCAAACCTGATGCTGATGTTGATGGAGGCCCAGGACGAAAACTGGGAAGAGCTCGACATGATTGGGCGGTTTTTCCAGCAATCGGTAATGAGCTTGCGCTATTCGCCCAAGCCCGTCGTCGTGGCGCCGTTTCAGATGGTATTTGGCGGCGGTTGCGAGATGGTTCTGCACGCGGATCGCGTGCGGGCAGACGCGGAAACTTACATTGGGCTGGTGGAAGTCGGCGTGGGAATAATTCCCGCCGGATGTGGCACGAAAGAGATGTTGATGCGCGCGCTGGATTCGATTCCCAAAGACATGAAAGACGCCGATCCGTTTCCGTTCGTCAAACGCGCGTTCGAAACAATCGCGCTGGCAAAGGTGGCGACTTCGGCCGAAGAGGCTCGGGGCTATGGATTTTTGAGAGAAGACGATTCGGTTTCAATGAACCGCGATCGTTTGATCGCCGATGCCAAGAAAGAAGTATTGGCGCTGGCGGTAAGCGGTTACGTGCAACCACAGCAGCGAATGGATGTTCGCGCCCTGGGTTCGCCGGGGCTGGCGACTTTGAAACTCGGTATTCATCAGATGAAGCGCGCCGGCTACATTTCCGATCACGATGCATTGATTGGCGAAAAGCTCGCGCGCATTTTGACCGGCGGCGATCTGAATCACGAGACGCGAGTATCCGAACAGTATTTGCTCGATCTGGAACGTGAAGCATTTCTGTCGCTAATCGGCACGCGGAAAACGCAGGAGCGGATGGCGCATATGCTGAAGACGGGGAAACCGCTACGGAATTGAGGCTATTGAACCACGAATCTTTCGTTTAGAGGCGGGCGTTGCCCGCCATCCCGCTGAGTGGAAGTGGTCAAGCTATTGTGCTTACGCGCCACACGAGCCTGGCGAAGTGCCAATCGAAGTAGATTCACGTGGATATTGGAGTGAGGCGGAATTAGCATCTGTTAGGGCGGCGGGCAACGCCCGCCTCTAAACGAGTTTTGGATGGAGGTGATTATGAAAGACGCATTAATCGTTTCCGCAGTTCGCACCGCCGTCGGCAAAGCGCCGAAGGGAACTTTGCGTGACACGCGGCCGGATGAAATGGGCGCGGCGGTGATTAAAGAAGCTTTGGCGCGCGCGCCGGGATTGCAGCCCAGCGAAATCGAAGACGTGATCATGGGTTGCGCGATGCCCGAAGCCGAACAGGGCATGAACGTCGCTCGGGCCGCGGCGATTCGCGCCGGGTTGCCGGTTGAGACGAGCGCCATGACGATCAATCGCTTTTGCTCGTCAGGATTACAATCGATCGCCATTGCCGCCGATCGAATTCGAACCGGCAGCGCCCAGGTAGCTTTAGCGGGCGGTCTTGAATCGATGTCGATGGTTCCGATGGGCGGTCACATCATTCGTCCCAATCCGTATCTGGTCGAACACTATCCCGACTTTTATTTGAACATGGGACTGGCGACTGAAAACGTGGCCCGCAAGTATGAAGTGACGCGTGAAGAGCAGGACGCATTCGCGTTGCGCTCGCACAGCCGGGCGGCGGCCGCTTTAGATGCAGACAAGTTCAAAGATGAAACAGTGCCGCTCACCGTTACCGTCGAAGAGCTGAACGAGAAAGGTAAGAAGCAGCATCGTGAAGTTGTATTCGACAGAGACGAAGGTCCGCGGCGAGATACTTCGGCTGAGGCACTCGCAAAACTGAAACCGGCGTTTCATGTCAAGGGCACGATTACCGCGGGCAACGCGTCGCAAATGTCTGACGGCGCGGCGGTGGCGGTTATTATGTCGGAAGATCGCGCGCGAGAACTCGGCGTCAAGCCTTTGGCGCGATTCGTCGCCTACGCGACCGCCGGTTGCCCGCCGGAAGAGATGGGCATTGGCCCCGTGTTCGCGATTCCGAAAGTCTTGAAACTCGCGGGACTTACTCTGGATCAAATCGACGTGATCGAATTGAACGAAGCCTTTGCCGCACAATCACTCGCGGTGATCAAAACGCTCGGGCTCGATCCTGAAAAAGTAAACGTTAACGGTGGGGCAATCGCATTGGGCCATCCGCTGGGCTGCACTGGAGCGAAACTGACCGCATCGATCCTCCGCGAGCTGCAAAGACGAAACGGCAGATACGGAATGGTGACGATGTGTGTGGGCGGCGGCATGGGCGCCGCGGGAATTTTTGAGAGACTGTGAACAGTGACAAGTGACAAGTGACAAGTGACGAGTGATGAGAATCCATCTTTCCAGCGGTCACGATTCACGATTCACTTGTCACGGGTGACTGAAAGGAGCAGAAATGGCAGCCGTAGTCGAACAAAAAGAAATTTTTAAGGGCGGAAGTTTTCTCATTGAAGAGCGCACGCCCAACGAAGTTTTCACACCGGAAGACTTCAATGAAGAGCATCGCATGATCGCCGATACCACGCGGCAATTTGTCGATGCCGAAGTGGTGCCGCGCATCGATGAACTGGAAAAGAAAGATTGGAAGCTGTCGCGCGATCTGATTAAGCAGGCCGCTGATCTTGGTTTGATTGGCGCGAGTATTCCGGAAGAGTTCGGCGGGCTCGGCCTGGATCAAACGAGCGGCGCTTTGATTGGCGAAAACATCGGGCGCTCCGCTTCGTTTGCCACCACCCTGGGCGCGGAGAGTGGCATTGGCTTGCTGCCGATCATTTACTTCGGCACCGAAGCCGCGAAACGGAAATATCTGCCGAAGATTGCTTCAGGAGAACTGATTACCGCCTACGCGTTGACTGAAGCGGGTTCGGGCTCGGATGCCATGAACGCAAAAGCGACGGCGAAATTGAGCGATGACGGCACGCACTACATTCTCAACGGCGAAAAGATGTTCATCACCAACGGCGGATTTGCGGACATCTTCATCGTGTTCGCGAAAGTCGATGGCGACAAGTTTTCGGCCTTCATCGTCGAGCGCCAGGAAGGCTGTAAGAATGGCGCCGAAGAACACAAGATGGGAATTCGCGGATCGAGCACCACGCCGCTGATTCTGGCTGACGCCACCACGCCGGTCGAGAACGTGCTCGGCGAGATCGGCAAAGGCCACAAGATCGCTTTCAACATTCTGAATATCGGGCGATTCAAACTCGGCGCCATGTGTGTGGGTGGAATGAAAGTGATGAACACGGAATCGGTCCGCTATGCGAACGAACGGCAACAGTTTGGCAAACCGATTTCTTCGTTTGGTGCGATCAAATCAAAGCTGGGCGAGATGGCGATCAAGACCTGGGTGGGCGAGTCGATGATTTATCGCACGCTGGGAATGATCGAAGCGGGCATCGCATCTATCGGTGATTCCAAGGACGCGGACGCGAAGTTACGCGCGATCGAAGAGTACGCGGCCGAATGTTCGATCATAAAAGTTGCGTTGTCCGAATACTGCGATTTTTGCGCTGACGAGATGGTGCAGATTTTTGGCGGCTACGGTTACTCGGCCGACTATCCGGCCGAGCGCGCGTATCGCGATTCGCGCATCAATCGAATCTTCGAAGGCACCAACGAAATCAATCGGATGCTGATTCCCGGGCGTTTGATGAAGGCGGCGTTGAGCGGCCGCCTGGCCTTGCTTCCCGCCGCGCAAGCATTGATGGACGAGATTCTTTCACCTTCGATGGGCAGCCTCGATCTCGATGAAGGCTTGCTCGCCGCGGAACAGAAACTGGCGAAGAACGCAAAGAAAGTTGTGTTGATGACGCTGGGCACCGCGGCGCAAAAGTACATGATGGGTCTCGCCGAGCAGCAGGAAATCCTGATGGGCGTCGCCGATATCATTATCGACACGTACGCGATGGAGTCGGCAATCCTGCGCACGCTGAAGATGGCCGCCTCGCAAAGCGAGAGCGCCACCGCTCCCTGCCTGGACATGACGCGCGTTTTTTGCAACGACGCGGTCGAGCGGATCGAAGCGCACGCAAAGAACACGCTGGCGGCGATGGCCGAAGGCGATGAGCTGCGCACGCTGCTCGCTGCCTTGCGCCGCTTCACCAAGATGACGCCGATAAACACCGTCGCCGCACGGCAAAGGATCGCGAAAGCGATGATCGAAGCGAATCGGTACGTGTACTGAAGTCAGCGGTCTTGCGGTATAATTCAGCAATGAGTTCAAACCAGGACGATTTCATTCTCGGTTTGCCTCGCCGACCACGTCTCGCCGACGCTTCAGCCGGCGCGATTCTTGGAGCTATCGCTTTAGGACTCCTTACAGGTGGTGTGGGTGGCGCGATTATCGGAGGTGTGGCGGGCAGTGCGCTAGCTAATCAGCGACAGCCCCTTGAGATGGCGATTCGGGAATACCTCAAGAGTCAGAACCTTGACGTCACCTTCTACTATCCGGCTCCTAGAGCTGTTAAGGTCACCTTCCAATATGGCGCGAATGCTTACTGGACGGTCGAGAGTGTCCTACCGGACCATGTGGAAGTCACACCTGAGGACGCTGCCGACTGGCTTTATGGCAACCTAATCCAAGAAGAACTCCCCAAAATTCTCCCTAGACTTCGGCGTGCCAGCTAAATGAATCTCGACGAAGCAATTGAACAGCTAGAGAGATTCGTCAGAGATGTCAGGCAATCCTCTCTAATTGATGAGAAAACCCGGCTAGGCAGCGCGTTGGCACTCCGCCAGGAAGAGCGATTGATTAATGATGGGAAAGGCTATTTCGACATAGTCGTTTTCGGAGACCTCAACGACTTCAAACACCTTAACGACGAACACGGCCACGAAGCCGGAGATGTCGCGATTAGTGAAGTTGGCAAGACCATTCGCAAGATTGTTGTAGAAGACTTGAAGGGGAAGGCTTTTAGACTTAGCGGCGATGAATTCGTCATCCTGCTCGACCCGCAGTCAATCGATGACTTTATCTCGGCGAGTAATTCACTCACGAATGTAGTCTTTTCACATGACGAGAAAGAACTGAAAACATCTATGAGTTTCGGTTATGCCTTGAGCGATCGCAAAACGAGCTTCAGTGAGTTACAAGAGCGAGCCGAACTCGCGTGTCAACACGCGAAGGTGCGTGGTGATGGTAGGTGCGTGGAATGGTCGGACACTATCAAGTCTAATCCGCTTATTAGAATGACCGCACGATGTGAGAAATGTGGCGCGAGGATTAGTTGTAACATTCCTAAGGTAAATGCTCCGCACGAATTGAAATGGTGTGCAAGCTGCGGAGCTTTGCTTTAGTTTTCAAAGAAGAGGCAACTCGTTTTTCAAGTGCGAATCATCCCTATCTCGCTTCCGACGCCCTTCTACATCGGCCCGGTCAACGTGTACCTCGTTGCCGAAGATCCGATCACGATCATCGATACAGGTCCAAAGACCAGCGAAGCCATTCAGGCTTTGCGGGCCGGATTGAAAGCAGCCGGACTTCGGGTAGCCGATCTGCGCCGCATCGTCCTGACGCATGCGCACGAAGACCATTGCGGACTGGCGCGCGCGCTGCGCGATGAAGCGAAGGACGCGGAAGTGCTCGTGCACAATTGGGAGACCGGTCATCGAGCAGGCCGGCTCGAACACGAAGACAACCTGCGACTGTTGCGGCGCGCGGGCGTTCCTGATGACGAGATTGAATCGATGCGTCGACTTTACGAAAGCGTGCGTCAATACGCGGACTCACTCGAAGACGATCACTGCACTGAATTGAATGACGGCGCGGAGCTCGAGTTCGAAAATGGCGCGTTGCGCATCGTGCACACGCCCGGACATACGCCGGGATCTTGCTCGTTCGTGCGCGAAGCCGACCGCACCATAATTGCCGGCGATTGCGTCTTGAAGCGCATCACTCCGAATCCAGTTATCTCGCCCGATCCAATCGATCGTTCGCGACGCTTTCGATCGCTTGCTGAATATTTAGTTAGTCTCGCTCGGGTGCGCAGCTTCGCGCCGACGCTGGTCTTCGGTGGTCATGGTGAACCGATTCGCGATTTTGAAGAGCTCTTCAACCGGTACCTGCGGCTGATTCGGGAACGGCAGTCAGGCATTATCGGCTTGATCCCACAGGACGGCGCCACCGCCTGGGAGGTTTCGCGTAATCTGTTTCCCGATACCGATGACGTTCATCGCTTCCTCGCCGTTTCCGAAGCGGTCGCGCATTTGGACTACGCTCATTCAGAGGGAAAGATCGAGCTGGAAATGAGCGATGGGCGCGAGGTTTATCGGAAGATGTCAGACGACTGAACCGAGCGCCGGCATCCTGCCTGCGGAGCGCCGGCATCTTTGCCGGCCTGTGCTCACAATCAACAATGGGTGCGGGCAGGATGCCCGCGAACCGCCGATAAGATGTCGGCGCTCCTAATATTCCTGGAACTTCTCTCTCTCTCGCGCGTGGAAGCTCTAAAAATCTATCCGGAGGATGCAAAATGACCGCTAAAAAACTGCTGCTGACTCTCTCAATCATTCTCAGTTGCGGGCTAATCGCCGGCAGCATCGCCTATGCGCAAGTAGCTGCGCCGCAGGAGCCGGCGACGCCGCGCGCCGAACAGCGTGATTTTTCGATTTTGATCAATGGCGGCTCGTTCCTGGGCGTCTATGCCGAGGATATCAACAAAGAGAACATGGGCCGCTATGGCCTGAGCGACGTGCGTGGCGCCGGGATTACTGAAGTCGTCAAAGACAGTCCGGCAGAAAAAGCTGGACTCAAGAAAGATGATGTCATAGTCAGGTTTGATGGCGAATCGATTACCAGCGTGCGCAAGCTCAATCGGCTCGTCGGTGAAGCTGCGCCGGATCACACCGTGCGATTGACTATTAGTCGCAGCGGAGCCGAACAGGAAGTCAGCGTGACCCTGGCGAAGCGTAACGAGGGGCAGAACGTTTTTAGTGGCGTGATGCCTCCGGAAATCTTTCGTGATTTTCCGAATGGCGGAATCAAGATCAATCCGGGGCCGATGGAAATCAATCCTGGACAAGATGGGCCGTTTGTCTTTTCGTTCGGCGGTGGACGCCGTATCGGAATCAGCACTCAATCGCTGACAAAACAACTGGCGGACTACTTTGGAGTGAAAGACGGCGGCTTGCTGGTTACTTCAGTTAACGAAAACAGTCCGGCCGCAAAAGCAGGATTGAAAGCCGGCGACGTAATTACCGCGGTCGATGGCGAGAAAGTCGAATCGTCGGGCGACATCTCGCGCGCGATTAATAAGAAACAGGACGGCGAGATTACGCTGACGATTGTCCGCGACCGCAACGGTCACACGATCAAAGTGACACCTGAAAAGGCTAAAGAAGCGCCGCTGATCCGCTCTGGGCGTGTTTCAGTCAACCAGGGAGTAATCCGGGATCAGGTGCGCGATGCGATCCGCCGAGGCATGGCCAACGGTCAGATTGTGATCCCCCAGATTGATCTGCCGGTAGTTCCGGAGATCAATGTTCAGCTTCCAAAAATTCAAACACAGCGAATCGTGCTGCCCTCGATTCCCGAGATCAATATCACGGTGCCGCGCGTCAAAGTTGTGCGAACACCGATCTAACTGTTCATTTCAAAAACGGCAGACTCTGGACAGAAAGCAGCAAAGGCAATCGCCCATACCTTCTTTCTGTCCTTTTCATTCCTGGTAGTCCCAAGTGGCCCTCTCTCACGGCCGGGCTTCTGATACGCTTCGTTCCTCGTGATTTCTCATCAAACCGGCAAACGCGTATAATTCGCGTCCTATTTAGCGCATCGAATCGATTTAGATTTCATTGCAGTAATCGGCGGACCCACTCGCCGGCGCGAGCGGTCGCGGAAACCGCGGGGGATAGAATCTTGGTGGCACAAGTATTGAGCCGGCCGCGGGAGCGGCTAATCTTGCACAATCTCCTACGCAAGAATGGTCGTGCGGAGTTTGCGGAAGACGTTCGTCGCGGGTTGTCGGAGCAGCCAAAGCATCTTTTCGCGAAATATCTTTATGACGATTTAGGCTCCCAGCTTTTTGAAGCGATCTGTCGTTTGGACGAATACTATCTGACTCGAGCTGAGAGCGAAATCCTTACCCGTTACTCGGACGAAATCGTTCAGTCAATTTCCGGCGAAAAGACCCTGATCGAATTGGGAAGTGGCGGCGCTTCCAAAACTCGGACGATCATTGAATCGTTGCTGAACCAACAGCCAGAGTTGTTATTCATCCCGGTTGACATTTCGGCGCTGGCCCTGGAAAGCAGCTCGCGTTCTCTGTTGCGATCTTATTCGCAGTTGCGAATCGAAGCCTACGCCGCGGATTATTTTGACGGGCTGGCGGCGATTCGCAACGAAAATCGCGGCCGCATTCTCGGCCTCTTCCTTGGATCGAACATTGGGAATTTTGAAATGGACCAGGCGATTAATTTCCTGCGCGAAATTCGCTCGGTGCTGCGTGATGGCGACGCGCTTTTGCTCGGCGCCGATCTTAAGAAGGACGCGCACATCCTCGAGGCCGCGTACAACGATGCGCTGGGCGTGACCGAGGCATTTATTCTGAACCAGCTTGCGCGAATTAACCGCGAGCTGGGCGGGAACTTTGATCTTAGACAATTCAAACTTAGATCAAACTACAATCCGACGGCGGGTCGAGTTGAAGTCTATCTGGAGAGTACGCGCGCACAGACCGCGAGGATCGAGAATCTGAACCTGACACTTACGGTGAACGCCGGTGAGCGCATTCATGTTGAGAACTCATACAAATATGATTTGGATGAGCTTTCGAAACTGGCGGTGGCGAGCGGCTTTCAACGAGCGCGCACCTGGTTTGACGCGCGGGGCTTATTTAGCAGCAGCCTTTTCCTTGCGGTCCAGTAATCATTGGCCCGTGGCATTTTTTATGCGAGTGCGCCGGCCTTTGTTTCTTCATCAGCGGCCTTCGGCTTTTTAATCAATTCCAAACGGACGCGGAGCAGACGTCTCCGCTCCACTTTCTCAACCTGAAACCGTAAGCCGTTATGGTTGACGACTTCGCCGGGTTGCAGCACGTGCCCGGCCGCGCTCATGAGAAAGCCGCCAATCGTTGTGTACCCTTCGGATTCGGGCACGGAAGTTTTCAATCGCCGATTTAGATCACGCACCGCCAGAGAGCCGTCGAGCACGTATGTTCGGTCGTCAATCTCGGTTATCTGTTCGTTGACTTCTTCGTCGTGTTCATCAGAGATATCGCCCACGATCTCTTCCAGAAGATCCTCGAGCGTGATGATTCCTTCGACCCCACCATGCTCGTCCACGACAAAACCAAAATGCGTTTTCGCCTTTTGCATTTGCCGCAGGACATCTTCGAGGCGCGCGGTATCCACTACGTACATCGGCGGCTGCATCACCTGCTCGAGCGTGAATTTTTCCGGACGGAGCAGGTAAGGCAACACATCTTTGACGTGAACAAAACCGAGTACGTTATCAAGCGATTCGCGATACACCGGCAGGCGCGAATAGCGGCATTGCTGAAATGTCCGGGCGATCTGTTCCAGAGAAGTCGTCTCGGCGATTGCGGCCATGGCCGTGCGCGGAACCATTGCTTCGCGCACCAGAGTTTCTGAGAACTCGAAGACCCTATGGATCAGCCGGCGCTCTTCAGCGCGCAGGTGACCACGCTCGCGAGAGATGTCGATTAGCTGGCGCAGTTCGTCTTCGTTATAAACTGCCGTGTGCTCGAGCGATGACTTCAAGCCAATCAGGCGGCCCAGCGCTTTACCGGTTTGGTTGAAGGTCCAAAGTGGCGCGCGAAAAAGTCGCGCGAACAATTCCAGCGGACGCGCGGCAAAGAGTGCCAGGGCCTCGGCGCGTTCAAGCGCGATCATTTTTGGCATCAGTTCGCCCATCACGATGTGCATGAACGTGATCCCGGCAAACGCGATGACGATCGCGATCAAATGGGCCACATAGGCAGCTCTGCCCTGAGACGCTATTGCCGATGCTGCCGGTTGCAGGAGTGCGGCAATGGTCGGCTCGCCAATCCAGCCGAGCGCCAGCGATGCGATCGTGATTCCCAGTTGCGTCGCGGAAATGAAGAGCGTCGGATTGCCGAGCAAACGCAGTGCTGCCTGTGCTCGACGGCTGCCGCCCTCGGCCCGCGCCTGAAGTCTGGGGCGGCGCACTGAGACCAGAGCAAATTCAGAACCGACGAAAAACGCATTAGCGCCCACGAAAAACAGAATCGCCAGAAGCTTGGCGATGACGTTTCGGGCACTTAACTGCTGAATGTCTTCGAGAGTGATGAAACTAAGGAAACTAGCAGGGTCATCCATATATTCTTATGGGCCGGATCGAGGGTCGTGCGGATAATTATAACACGCGGCTGCGGCGTGGCCACTCGACACCTTCGCCTGGGGCGCCCATGCATAGCGGGGCGCACGGGAAAGCGATCCAACTATATTTAGTGGCTGGTCGCGACTGCGGCGCGTGTTTTTGCAACCGGCCGGTGATCATGCTTGGCGCAAGCCTGAGTGAGGGCCTGATCGACGCGCGGATCGATGTTGCATTCGGGTTGGCGACAGACCGCCGCCAACTCTGACACGACCAGGTATCGCGACCTCTCGAGCATGCGCTGCTCACGAAAAGACAGCGGCTTACTGTGGCTTAAGTAGGTGAGATGTTTTAGCACTTCAGCGACTTCAAAAATGTTACCACTGCGCATTTTTTCAGAAAAGTCTTTAAACCGATCCTTCCAATCATTGGCCGGAGCCACGAAATCGCCGCCGAGAGCTTTGAACAGCATTTCGCAGTCGCTGGAAGATATCGTATGGCGCAGGCCCACTTCCGAGGCATTTGAGACCGGCACCAACACAAGAGAATTTGTGGCCGCAAGCCGGAGCGTGTAGAACGGGAGCGACACCGCGCCGATTTGCTTCTGCTCGATCTGTTCGATTATTCCAATCCCATGGTTCGGGTAAACAACCTTCTGGCCGATCTTGAAGCCCACCTTTTCCACCTCCGTCTGGTTACGATAACCGGGCAAGTCGCATGTGCGGATCCCTTGGATCGACAAACGCGGTGACGCAGAAAAGCGTCAGTTGAACTGTGAATCTGATCTGAGTCTAGCAAGCGCGTCGGGCAGCGTCAAGCTTTGTGAAGAAACAGATTTTTGTGATTAGCAAACCTTGGGCCACGAAGTTCACTTTTGGGAACGTGCGCACAGAAAAAGTCGCGGAGCGACTCACATCTGCTTAGCGACAGACACTTCGCCTGCTGCCTGTGATTGCCCGCGGCTTATGACTTCAACGGAAAAGAGGTTTCGGATTTTTCGTTGCTAGTGCGAAATGCAGTTTGCTTGTAGAATCAGATTGCATTTATTTGCCCTGATTGCCTGAGGTTTTAGCTAAGATTTAGCACTTCGAAAAAGGTCATGGCTTCGCTGAAAATTACGGACGCGAGCGGTCGTCAAACGGAACACCAGTTGACGCCGCTGCTGCCCTGCATGATCGGCCGCGCGCCGGACAACCAGGTTGTGCTCGACGATCCGCGTGCCTCTCGCTATCACGCTCATATCAAAGCCGGCGACGACGGCTCGTTCACAGTCATTGACGGAGTCGTGGTTAATGGCCAGCTCAAGCGCAGCGCTAACAAGGTCTACATCAACGGCGAGCAAAAGTTCGAACACCTGTTGGAGGATGGCGATCGAATCACTATCGGCGCCAGCACGCTCCGCTTTGAACAGCCTGCCGAAGAGCGCACCGCGTTGCCGTTTGATGACAAGCCGCTTGGCCACACGCAGGTGCTAATCTCGCAGCAAGACGTACTTTCATCGGTGTTGCGCAAGACGGAAGCTGCCACCACGATTCCCGGACAACGCGACAAGATCCTCGAGACGCTGCAACGCAAGGCCAACATCCTCGCGGAAATTTATGAAATGAGCAAAGCCCTGGGCGCAGGATTCGATCTCGATAAGATCTTTACGAAAGCCACCGACATAATCTTTCGCTCGACACCGGCGGATCGCGTCGTGGCACTTCTAGCCGACGGCGCGGTGAACGACAACCCGGACGATGTTAAGTTGTCCGCGATCGCTACCCGGGCGCGTGATCGCTTTGGCGAAGCGATCGCGCGAAAGATGACCATTGGACGAACCATCACGCGCAAAGTAATGAAAGAGCGCGTCGCGTTGCTTTCGCAGGACGCGGCCGCCGACGAACAATTTGCCGGAGTCGATTCAATCGTGTCGCAAGGCGTGCGTTCAACCATCTGCGCGCCGCTGTTGACGGAATCCGGAGTTCACGGCGCACTCTATGCCGATCGGCTGGATCCTTTCGCGGCATTCAAGCCGGACGATCTCGAGTTAGTCAGCGCCGTCGCGGCTCAGACGGCGATCGCGGTTGAGAACGTGCGCGCGCACGAGAGGCTGGCGCGCGAAGAAGTTGCCCGCGCGAACTATAGCCGGTTTCTTCCGGAATACGTGGTCAAGCAAATGCTCGATAATCCTGGGTCTTTCAAACTCGGGGGCGTGAGCCAGACGATTACAGTTCTGTTTGCCGACATTCGCGGTTTCACCCGCATCTCAGAGCACGCGGCGCCGGAAAAAATCGTGCAATTGCTCAATCGTTACTTCTCAGCAATGACCGACATCATCTTTGCTCACGGAGGCACGCTGGATAAATATCTCGGCGATGGTTTAATGGTGCTGTTTGGCGCGCCGACCACCACACCGAAGGACGCGGCCAATGCGCTAAGCGCCGCGGTGGCGATGCAGCGGCGGATGCTGAGTATTAACGATGAGTTGCGAAAGGAAGGCTTTCCGGAAATCGGCATCGGCATCGGCCTGCACACCGGAGAAGTGATCGTCGGTTACATCGGGTCAGAGCGCCGTTCTGAATACACCGCAATCGGAGATGCCGTAAACACAGCTTCGCGTTTGGAATCGAATGCGAAGGGCGGGCAGATCCTGATTAGCGAAGCCACCGCTCAGGCGGCGCGCACACGCTATCATCTCACCCCGCGCGATCCTATCAGCGTGAAGAACCGCGAACAGCCGGTGCCGCTGTTTGAAGTTGAATGGCAACGCGCAACCGGGACGTAAGCGTCCAGAAGCCCGACCGTGAAGGAGGGCGCAGAGCTTTCCGCTGATGGCCCTGAACCTCAAATCATTTTTCAAACGCCAGATTCTGGTGGCGCGCGTTTACGGCATTCCGGTGCGCATAGACTATCGCTGGTTTGTTGTGTTCGCGCTCTGCGTCGCGGTGATTGCGGCGAACGTGCGTAAGCACCCGATGCAATTGTTCATGTTTCACATCCCGCCAACCGGAGATTTGGTTGCGTGGATGCTCGGCATCGTCACGACGTTGGGACTTTTTCTCTCAGTCTTTGGCCATGAACTTTCGCACGCCTTGATGGGACGCACCGAAGGCATCGAGATTGATGAGATTGTTTTGCATCCCTTCGGTGGCCTCGCTCGCCTGCGTACTCAACCTGAGAGTCCCGGGGCGGAGTTTCGCATTGCAGTTGCCGGGCCGGCGGCAAGTTTTCTTTTCTCAGTGATCGCATTTGCAGGCATGTGGCTGGCGGCGACGCTGCGATTCAATTCAGGCATTGCTTTCTTCTTTTTTCTCGGCGCCGGGAATCTGCTGCTGGCAGTGTTCAATTTGTTCCCCGGCTACCCGCTGGACGGCGGGCGCGTTTTGCGCGCCTTCATCTGGAAGCGAAGCGGCAATATTCGCGAGGCAACGCGCATTGCGGGTTTCTGTGGGCAACTGATGTCTCTGGTGCTGATCGTTTTTGGAATCTATATGGCAATCGCGCCGACGTTCCGCGCGTACTTCATGGGTCTATGGTCGGTGCTGGTCGGCATCTTTCTATTGAGCGCCGCTACCAATGTGGTGAAGAGCACTCGGCGGACTGAGCCCGCCACGGTCGCCGAGATTATGTCACCGCCAATTCCGCTCGAGCCGGATATGACCATAAGCCGCTTCGTCGACGAAGTTCTTCCGTTGCAGCGTCACACCACATTTCCGGTGGCGCACCAACGGCGACTTTTGGGAATACTCGCGCTCGAGGATTTGAAGAAAGTTCCGCGCGAGCAATGGCGCGAGCGTCGCGCGCGCGACGTGATGCGCATGGTCAGTTCGCTCTTCTTCGTTTCCGATTCCGCTACCATGGCCGTGGCAAACGATCTCATGCAGCGGAATGGAGTCGGAGCGGTAGCCGTGGTAGATCGTGGGGGCGAACTGGTGGGCTTTGTGCGACGTGGGCGAGTCACGCCAAAAAGATGAAGCCAAACCTGTGGAAGTTTCGGATTATCACTCCAGAACATTTCGCTCCTGAGAGCGAAGCCCCTGCAGACCTTCCTCACTTGCCTCATCCAATAGGTCTTACCCCCATAAACATTGCCTCGCGACAATTTTTACGCGATAATCCTGACGGTGCATTCATTATCCTTTAGCTGAGCGTAACCGTTATAGATCGGCCGCGGTTTCCGCTTCCACTTCATAATCGGGTTTACGCCTTATGCTCGATCGAAAGCTGGTTTTGCTGGTTTGAAGATCGAAGAATCGAGAACTAGATCACGCAAGCATGCTGTTATTGGTGCTTCCACTCAACGAATACCTGGCGCGCCTGGCCGAGCCGCGTTCGATCGCGGACATCGCGCTGGTTTTTCTTTTGGTGTATGGCATCTTGAAACTGGTGCGCGGCACGCGCGCCGCCCCGATGGCCGCCGGAATTGCAGTTTTCGCGTTACTTTATTGGCTGGCCGTAAATCAGGGTTTAGCGACGCTGGAATTCGTATTACGCGGCGCGCTGATTTATATCGGTGTGGCGATCATTGTTCTTTTTCAAACTGAGATTCGCCAGGCGCTGATTGCATTTGGAAATCGTTTTCGGCTGCCGTTTACAATGCGGCGTCGCGGACAATTTGGCGAAAGCGTCTATGACGAGATCGTGCTGGCCGCCACCAGTCTGGCCTCGACGAAAACGGGAGCGCTGATTGTAATTGAGCGCAACATCGGCCTCAAAAGCATCGTGAATGGCGGCGTCAAACTTGACGCGCAACTTAGTTACGATCTAATCGTCGCGATTTTCAATCCGGCTTCTCCTCTGCATGACGGCGCGGTGGTTGTTCGTGGTCACAAGATCGCGGCCGCGGCGTGCTTTCTGCCGCTTTCGTTGAATCCGCGCTTATCGAAAGACCTGGGCACGCGTCATCGCGCGGCTTTGGGAGTGACTGAAGACTCTGACGCGGTTGTGATTGTCGTATCGGAAGAGACGGGCCTGGTTTCGTTCGTCCAGCGTGGCCAGATCAAACGCGCACTTGATGCAACCAGATTGCGCGCCGCAATCTTTCAGGCTATCGAAGGCCGTTCGGCTGTTTCGGCCAGGAAGTCGGACGCCAAACAAACATCCGAAGAAGCTGAAACTGAAGAGATCGCATCGGCCTAGCCACTGGCTGCGGTCAATTGAGGTGGAACTCTGAAACTCTACATGGCGGTTCGCAAGTTCGACACTGGTCCATTGCGTGGGGATCGCGTTCCGAGCGCGACCGAGCGATGGCTGCGGCGGATTTTCATCGAAGACTGGAGTCTGAAGCTTCTGTCTTTGGCGATCACTCTGGGTCTGTGGTTTGTGGTGACCGGTCAGCGGACACCAGTCAAGCGTCAGTTTCGCGGGGTGCAATTGAATTTTCGGGTACCGGCGGGAATGGAAATCGGTAACAACCCGCCCGAAGAAATTGCGATTACGGTAGCCGGGCCGCAAAGCGATCTCGAGCAAATCAATCCGCGCAATCTGGTTGCTAATGTAGATGTGACTGACCGAAAACCAGGCCAGCGCGTAATCCAGCTAATCCCCAGCCGAATGCAAATCGACTTGCCCGGCGCGGTGCGACTGGAAGCAATCGAGCCCGGCAGCGTTTCGTTGAAGCTTGAGGCGAATGAGCAACGCGAACTGCAGGTCGAGCCGCGAATTGAGGGGCAACTGGCGGATGGTTACGAACTGAAAGAAGTTGTCGTCACGCCTGACAAGGTCAAAGTTCGCGGACCGGCCAGCCACGTTTTTGCCCTTCAGAAAGTGCCGACCGAAACGATCTCAATCGAAGGTCGCCGGGAAAGCTTTGATGTTCCGCAAACGGCGATTTACATTTCCGATCAAAAGGTGGACGCGCTGGAAACCGTCAGCGTCCATATTGAGATCGCCGAACGCCATAATTCCAAAACCAAATAGTTGTATTCATATAAAGCTAAAAAGCTCTTCGGCACCGACGGCATTCGCGGCGAAGCCGGAAAGTTTCCTCTCGATCCGGGGACCGTTCGCGTCATTGGGCAGTCGCTTGGACGCCGTCTGTCTGGCCGCGGAAGTCACACACCGCGAATCGTAATTGGTCGGGACACGCGCGAATCAGGCCCGTGGATAGAACGCGAGCTATCCGTTGGCATGTCCGCATCGGGTGCCGAGGTTCAATCCGCCGGTGTCATAACCACACCGGGCGTCGCCTTTCTGACGCGCGCGCTTCCCGCCGATGCCGGCGTTGTCATTAGTGCCTCGCATAATTCCTATGAAGATAATGGCATAAAAGTTTTCGACCCTTCCGGACGTAAGCTCGACGACGAAACTGAAGCATTGATCGAAGCGGACGTTGCTTCAATGACAAATCCAGATGACGACACCGGCAACCGATCAGGTCTGCGGGACGTGACTTTGAATGCTGAACAAGATCCAGCCGGTCTGCAAAGGCGTTACCTCGAATACCTGGCGCGCGCGGTAGCACAAAATCTCTCGCTTGCCGGTCTCACGATGGTGATCGATTGCGCGAATGGGGCGTCTTACGAAATCGCTCCGAGACTTTTCGAAATACTCGGGGCCCGCGTGATCGTCATTAGCAATCAACCTGACGGACGCAACATAAATCTTGAGTGCGGCTCACTTCACCTTGACGGGTTGCGGCGAGCAGTCGTCGCCGAGCGCGCTGACTTTGGTGTCGCCTTTGACGGCGATGCGGATCGCGCTTTGTTCGTCGATTCGGACGGCAACCTCGTCGATGGTGACGCAACCCTTTGGGTGATGGCGAAATACATGCAAGCCCACGGCGAGTTGCATAAGAACACCGTGGTCGCGACGGTCATGAGCAACATCGGACTGGAAATCGCGTTGCGCGCGCAAGACGTTGAGCTTAAGCGCACAGACGTCGGCGACAAATATGTGCTCGATGAACTGTTGCGATCGGGGGCAAGTCTGGGCGGAGAGCAATCGGGCCACATTATTTTTCCCAAGCTGAGCCTCGCCGGTGACGGACTCATAACAACTCTTCAATTCTTGCGTGCCATGCGCGAGAAGAACCAACCAATAAGCAAACTGGTCGAGGGCTTTCACCGTTATCCACAGATTCTGGTCAATGTTCGCGTGCGCGAGAAGATACCTTTCGATGAGATTCCCTCAGTCAGACGTCTTGCTTCAGAAACGGAACTGAAACTTGGCCATGGCGGGCGGTTGTTGCTGCGCTACTCGGGAACAGAACCACTTGCACGCGTGATGATCGAAGGTGAGCATCAGGACGAAATCCAGGTCTATGCCAACGCCTTAGCCGAAGCGATACGATCGGAATTAGGTGCCTAACCTGCGAGACGATGCGAGAGCAAAAACGATCGAAATTTTTCGGAATTTTATCTCCAGATTTCTGCCGCTGGATATGGAACTATTACACTATCGCGGTGCGAATGATTTACACGGTTGATTCGCAGAATTTGTTCGAAAGTACGTGAATTTCTGACTTTGCGCGGGTTTCGAAACACCAAAGAGATGACTCTTGCGCGGCATAAGCGTTGCGATGTATATTGTGGGGCAAGAGAGACGGTTGGTGGATCCTCCGTCTCAAGTGGTTGCTGGGGTGAGGACAGTAACCACGAAAATGGATGAGCGCTGCGAC